>JAFEHB010000857.1_pt1 | contig 10505 bp, 8 predicted proteins | sample 9267121 | NCBI WGS metagenome assembly JAFEHB01 (sample SAMN17103336, study PRJNA684904) | human gut metagenome | isolation source: diarrhea sample from child under the age of five | host: Homo sapiens | place: South Africa: Mafikeng, Mafikeng Provincial Hospital | collected 2019-09 | reverse complement strand
GTGGTGACCATCGAGCTCAACGGCAACGAGATGACCTACGTGCTCGGCAGCCGTGACATCGTGGCCGGCACCGACTACGAGATCATGACCCCGGATTCCCCGATCGGCAAGGCCATCGAGGGGGCCAAGGTGGGCGACACCGTCTCCTACACCGCACCGAACGGCCGTGAGCTGTCCGTGACCGTCAAGGCCGCCAAGCCGCTGGCCTGAGTAGGCAGAAGCGCATAGAGCAAGAGCCTGAAACCTCGTATTGAGGTTTCAGGCTCTTGCTCTATCGGCTCTCGCGCGTTGCGATTAATGCCACAGTGCCACGATTACCATATAGATCGCCACCATGTGGCAGGCATAGCCGGCTACGGTGCCGCAGTGGAAGATTTCATGGAATCCGAATACGCGCGGCCAGGGATCCGGCTTGCGCAGCGCGTAGACGATGGCGCCGAGGATATAGCAGGCACCGCCCGAGCACAACAGCACCACCACGGCGGGGCCCGCATACGGCGAATTCCAGAACATCACCATATAGGCCAGACCATAAATGCCGAAGATGATGTACACCACCGTATATAGCCATCGCGGTGCATTGATCCAAATTACGTGGATGATGATGGCTATGACCGTGCATGCCCACATCGAAATAATGATGATATTGCGCCAGAATGGTTCCAGCGCGAATGAAACCGGCGTGTATGTGCCGGCGATGAGCAGAAAGATATTCACATGGTCGATGCGGCGCAGTACATCGGTGACGCGGGGGCTCCAATCACCCAGATGGTAGCAGGCTGAATTGGTGAACAGCACCAACGATGATGTCATGAATACGGCGCATGCCCATTTCAGACTGGCCCCGTGTGCCAGGCAGATCAGTACGATGCCTGCGGCCAAAGACAGGGGAGCGGCCACCGCATGAATCCAGCCGCGCATAGCGGGCTTCGGACGGCCGTGAACATCGAGACGAATCTTGCGCTCCACTTCCGCAGGGGCGATGCCCTCGATTTTCAGTGCCCGGTTCTCCGCCTTGGCCAGCGTGCGGCTGGCCTTCTCTTCGGCTTTGGCTCGAATGGCTTCGGCCCTGAACTGCGCCTTGACGCGCACTGCTTCCGCTTTGGCCTGCAGCGCCTGTTCGCATGCCTCTATGACGGCCTGACGCTTCGTCTCGACATACGAGTCGGACGGTTCGTTGACGGCCTCGGAATTGGTCTGCTGGGTCGCTGCCATCTCGTCGTCGGTTGCTGATGCCATATGATTCCTCGTTCCCCGCGAGCTGACGGTCATTCCTTACGTTTCCGTAACTTACGTTAGCGTAACCTACTGGATTGTCAATACCGACTCACCTGTAATTTATCATCAGATCACATCACGTAATTCGGCGATAAGTGGAACCTATCTGCGTATGATGGACACATGGCTGATTTTTCACATATTCTCGCAACGCGCCCCGATTTCGACGACGACGACCGCGAATGGCTGCACCATCTCGTTGCCGACTGGCAGGTCATCGCCGATCTGAGCTTCGCCGATCTGCTGTTGCTCGTTCAGAACGGCGACGGCAAGTACGTGGTTGCGGAACAGTGCCGCCCCTCCACCGTGATGACCCTGCGCGGTGATGATGTGGTGGGAGACACCATGCCCGATGATATGACCGGTGAGCTGGACGCCGCCATGCAATCCAGCGTGGTGTTCCGTTCCACTGTGCTGCGTACCGTAGGCAAGGCCACGGTGTGCAATGTATACGCTCCGGTGCGGCACAATGGCAAGACGCTTGGCTTGGTGGTGCGTGAGACGAACATGGCCACGCGTGAATCCAATGGTCGCTACGAATCCGAAAGCATCAATGCCGGAAAGCAACTGTATGAGATGATTCCGCGCGGTCAATTCCCTTACAAGGATTCGGTGATGAGCCAGCGTCATATCGCGCGCGTGGCGGACGGCTTCATCATCCTCACCGTGGACGGCGTGGTGCGGTATGCCGCTCCCAACGCCATCAGCTGTTTCCGCCGTCTCGGCCTGCTCAATACCATGCCCGGCCAATACCTGAGCGAGCTGGGCACCCAGCTACTCAAGGAGAACGATCCGGTGCCGGATACTTTGCCGCTGGTGCTGGCAGGCAAGGCGGCCGTTGACTCCGAGCTCAACGCCAACCGTTCCGCCGTCTCCATGAGATCGCTGCCGCTGTACGACAATAACGGCCGTGTCGGTGCGATTATCCTATGTCGTGACGTTACCGAGCTGCGCCGTCGCGAGCAGGAACTGCAGACCAAGAACGCCACGATTTCCGAGATTCACCATCGTGTCAAGAACAATCTTCAGGCGGTTTCCGCGCTACTCAGGTTGCAGGCGCGCAAAACCAAGTCCGACGAGGTCAAGAAAGAACTGCAGGAGGCCCAGCGCCGTGTGCAGACCATCGCCATGGTGCACGAGGGGCTGAGCCAGACAGCCGATGAAGTGGTGGACTTTGACAAGGTGATCGCCAACCTGCTGCGCATGGCTGTGGATCTGGCAACCATGAAGGATCAGCACATCGAAATCAATTACATGGGCAAATTCGGCATGATGCCCGCCCAAGACGCCACGCCGTTGTCTCTGGTGCTTACCGAGCTCATCACCAATTCCGTGGAGCATGGATTCGAGGGGCGCAAGGAGGGACATATCACGATCTCCGTGGGACGTTCCGGTCCGAACCTCAATGTGGTGGTCGAGGACGACGGTTCCGGCCTCGGCTCTGAAGAGCAGGGCGGCATGGCACGTTCCTCCGGTTCCGGCTTGGGTACGCAGATCATCAACACCTTCGTGACCAACGACTTCGGTGGTTCCGTGAACTGGGAGTCTCGCCGCGAAGGCGGTACCCGTGTGGTGCTGGATATGAAGCTGCGTGCCGCACAGGACGAGTAATAGCCCTAACGCAAAAACCCTCCCAAACGGGAGGGTTTTTGCATAAACAAGCAAAAATATCAGATCTGCATCTGCATAGCCTGCGAACGGCGGGCGCGCATGGCACGGCGCTTCAGGGCGCGGCGCTCGTCTTCGCTCAGGCCGCCCCAGACGCCATAATCCTGATTGGTGTCCAATGCGCACTTGAGGCATGCATCAATCACCTTGCAGGTACGGCATACGGCCTTGGCCTCTTCAATCTGATTGTATGCGGCACCGGTGTTGCCCACCGGGAAGAACAGTTCCGGATCCTTGTCACGACATGCGGCCTTGGCTCGCCAATCAAAAGCGTTGCTCATTGCTTGCCTCCCTTAAAAGCCCTGTGGCTGATGTGATTTTCCTTAAGTCCTGTACAAGGTAACCACGAACCGGTGCGTTTTTCAAGAGGTTTTGCCCAGAAAAAAGCGGAGATTTTATGACGCGCACTGCACAAGGCATGCCGAGGCACCCGCAATCAGAACCGCTCGGCCAGGCGTGTCCAAATCCTCCTGACTCATCGTGTTCACCAGCGATGATGGTATGCCCGCTACCAAATCTGCCGTTCGATCTCCGCAGGGGAACACAATGCGTGTGCTGCAATGGTCCGGGACCCGTATGTGGCGGGGTGAGCGCACCGCGAATACCACGATAATGGACGAATCGGCAAGGGCTTGCCTGAACCGTACGGCCTGCGTATCGCAGCAGAGCGGATCCAGCAGGTCATCGGCGTCGTCAACCAGCCATATCAAACGTGGTGGTGCCGGTGCGATGCGCGTTGATGCGGCACTGAGCCGGGAACGATGCTCGGTCGTCGTGAGTCGTTGGCCCCTGTATAGACCGCTGATATGCAGCATCAGGCCGTCCATGGCACTTACCTGGCGGGCAATGACTTCGAGCAGCGTGGTTTTGCCCCGTCCCTGAGGTCCGATGATGGCGATATTGCCGCAGTCAAGGGGCACAACCGCATCGGTGAGTGTGATGCCGTTATCCGATAGACCAAACCGAATACGATCCACCTGCCCGGATACCGGATGGTCTTGGACACTCCGTGGCAGGGGAGAGGTGAACAGTGATGGTCGCGAACGTGTTCCCACGAATTGGGCAGCGAACGCGATTTGCCGGCAATATACATCGATATTGTCGGCTGGCGCGCATCTGAATGCCGTCACGTGTTCGCCGTCATTGCAGTAGGCGGCACCCGGCAGTGCGGGACTTATGGTCGCAGCTCTGGAATCGCCCAGCAGCTCGGTGGATTGCAATCCGTCTCGCACGCGCAGACAGATGCTAATGGCCATATTCGCTTTCATATCGGTGCTGACCTGACCAAGCGGATTCTGCGTGCAGGCGATTAGATGCATGCCCAGGGAGCGGCCAAGCGAGGCGATACGCACCAAGCGCGGCATGTAATCCGGCAGCTGGTCTTTCAGCGCATGGAATTCGTCGATGACCACGACAAGTCGAGGCGGTGCGTCGCGCATGTCATCAATATCGGATACATGCAGGTCGGCAGACAGCTTTTCACGGCGGGTCAGTTCGGCTTCCAAGGCCTTGAGCGCCCGTGCGGCATGGGCCAGATCGAGATCGCAGACGCTTCCGATGGTGTGGGGCAGTTGCTCGAGTTTACGGAAAGCGGCACCGCCTTTGAAATCAAGAAAAACGAAATTAAGCTGATCCGGACCATTCATGGCCGCCAAAGCTAAGCACCAGCTTTGCAGCAGTACCGATTTGCCGGAGCCGGTGGTGCCGGCCACCAGAGCATGAGGGCCCTGCCTGTGCAGGTTGAGCATGAACGGGCCGGACGCGGTGACGCCAAGCGGCACATCGTAATCGGAAGGCTCAAGCCAGTTGCGGACTATGGTTCGCCAGCCAAGGCGGTCGAACGTCAGCAGGGATTCGATGGAGGGCGCATCGGAAGCGCAGAACATGTCGGCAGCGTCAGGGGAGGGGTCTCGGGGAGCGTGGTGTGTCTCAGTGGACTCAACAGGGCTTTGGGACGGTTCGACATATGGCAGCGGCAATGTGACGAGCATCGATGCAAGGCCACCGACGATGCCGGGAACCATGACTAGGGCAAACATCCATTGCCCGTGCAGTGTCATCATCGCCAGCATCATGATCTGTGCCACTATCGGGGCGGCCGCAGCGAGCACCATCACGCGGGAGCGTGCGCCGCGCGGAGCGGCTGCGGTGCCCTTTCTTGCAGGGGCCGGTAATGAACGATGAAATCGTATTGTGCGTTGCCGTTCACGAGTCATGCTTTCAGCGTGAATGAAGGATGCGCGTAGCGCAAGCGATAACGGGATATGTGGTTCCAGCTTGCCGGGCGTGCGTCGCGGCAAGCTGATTGGCTGAATTATCAGCTTTCGGCGAGTGTACCTACGGTTCCTGCGGCGTGGGTGCCCGCAGCCAGCTGGCTGAACAGTTCGGTGTTCTTGGCATCGTCAAGCAGTACGGAGGAGCCGACGCCATCCATGTAATAATCGGGATTGGACCAGTACACGCTGCCGGATATGCCCTTGCTTCCTGTGGCGTCTTTGAACGCCAACGCCATATTCACCAAGGTTAGCGGCGTGGTTTTCCCATCGACGGTAAGCGCGCTCAAGCCGGCTTCAGCCATGGTCGTCACCGTCTTGGGATTGGTCAACGTCTCCTTGCTGGAGGCCTTCTTGACAATGGCGGAAATGACCTGACGCTGGCGGGCATTGCGGCCAAAATCGCCGGTGGCATCGGCATAACGCATACGAGAGAACGACAATGCAGTCGAACCGTCCGCGTTATGGCATCCAGCTGTCCAGTTCAGGCCGGAATAAGCATCCTGTACGTCCTGGTCGTAACACAATTCCACGCCGCCCAAAGCGTCTACGACCTTCTGCAAGCCTCCGAACTTGACCTGTGCCACATGATCGATTTTCTGTCCGGTCAACTGCTCTATCTCGCCGACCAAGGCCTTTTTGCCGACCAGCTGAGCCACGGCATTGATCTTCATGTATTGGTCGTCCACGTTCATCAAGGAGTCGCGCGGAATGGAAATCAGTGAACTGGGGCCGGATTTAGGCTTGGTCAGCACCAGAATCGTGTCGGTTCGGTATCCGCTGATATCGTCTACGCCACCAAAGTTAGTGGAACCGTCACGCTCGTCGGAACCGAGAATAAGCCAGGTGGAAGCCGGCGTGTCGGCTGCGGTGGTCAGCCAATCCGCTTTGTTGAGCTTGCCGTCCACCCAGCCCCAGGCGCCGAACACGGCGAGCACCAGTGCTGCGATAAGCAATATGACTGCGCCGATGACGCCATTGCGGACTTTATGACCACGGCCGCGTATCGCTATGGCGCTGTTGTGCCCGGACGTCATAGCTACCACGGGCGTTCTGGAGGGGGTGGCGGAGCGAATGACGGATGATGCCGGCGTGCTGGCATTGCGAGATGAGCCGGACGAGCGGCGTGCCTGCGTCGGTGGAATGCTTTGCGGCTGGGAGGAGGCCGAGGTGCTTCTGCGAGCGGATCGGTTCACATTGGGGGAGAAGCTGGGCGGTATGCCGTTATCGTTGCCGCCGGCGGCTCTGGGTGTTCGCGACGATGATGAGGGAGTGATGGTACGTGGTGTCTGTGACGATGCTCGTGAACGTCGGCCTGCCGAAGGAATAAAACTCGGCGGATTGATCTGCGGATCTGCCCCACCTGATTCCTGCGTCATGCAATCCTCCCAAAACTGCTCAATTTACTGAATGACACTTTTGCACATGCTGTGCCGTGCCATACCTAGGGAGCGCTGTTCCTGTGCAGGAACGGCACAATATTCATCTCAATTGGTTATGGAGTGCAGTGCTCGGTGGACGGCATATAGCACATTGAGGCGGAAAAAACTGTAATGACACGAGACTTGATTTGACAAATTCCAAGTCACATGTGTGTAATTTGTGGGTACAAGTACAACTCATAGGCAAGGAGGGTCGCATGTGGGGTGCGATTGACGATTCTGCCGAAGAGCCTTTGAATGAGTTGTGGGGACTGTTCAAGCCCGATGGTGATGTGTCTTGGCAGCACAAAGCATTGTGCGCACAGACCGATCCCGAAGCGTTCTTTCCGGAAAAAGGTGGTTCGACACGCGACGCCAAGCGCGTATGCGCCAAATGCGAAGTCCGCGAGCAATGCCTGAAATGGGCTATTGACCATGACGAGCGTTTTGGTATCTGGGGCGGTATGAGCGAGCGTGAACGCCGCCGGTACAAGAAGGACCACAGGGAACAGGCATAGCTATATGCACGGCCACTTCAAGGTCAGTGCGTACACTGGGAGTTTATGAATCCGACAGCGAATAGCGATATCCATGAAGCTGTGGTCGATGCCATATCGGCAAGGCCATACACGCACCGGCAGGATGTGGATGCCGGCATAGTGGCGGTAGTCACTGTTGAAGCGGATATGCGTTTTCTCAATGCCACGCTTCGCTCGCTGCTCACGCAAAGCGTATTGCCGGGCGTTATCGTCATAGCCGATGCCACTGGGCTCACAACAACGCGATCGGTGCAAACCTCATTTGAGGTGATTCACTCACCTGCAGGTCCCGCAATGGAGGTGCCGCAGGCAAAGCAGGTGAGCGTGCAAGTGGTGCGTGCCAAGGGGGCGCGTTCATTTGGTGATGCCGTATCCAAGGCGCTCGCCGCCGCCGATCTTGATTCTTCCACGCGTGCGGTGTGGATGCTGCATGATGATTCCCGTCCTTCGGATAACTGGTGCCTGGAGCGATTGCTCGAGGCGTGGCGCAATGCTTCCGGAGCCGGCATCCTAGGATGCAAACAGTGCGATTGGGGAGGCACCCAATTGCATGATGTTGGTATGTACGCCGGCAATCATGCCGTGCACTCCCTCGTGGTCGACGGTGAGCCCGATCAAGAGCAATATGATGGTCGGCAGGATGTTTTCGCGGTTTCCCTTGCGGGAGCATTGGTTCCGTTATCGCAACTCAGACGACTGAAGGGCATTAATCATTGGTTCACTACCTACAGTGAATCGGTTGACTTCTGCCGCCGTGTCTGCTTAAGCGGCAGGCGCGTGGTTATTGTGCCGCAGGCGGAAATCTCGCATCGTCGCGCACGCTATGAGGGCATCCGTACCCGTGGCGGCGAACCGTTGAATGAGGAGAGTGCCATCAATCCGGCCATGACGGTGGCTCGTTCGCAGCAGCGGTATCTGTACACCGACATTGCACGCTCGGCATGGATGGTGGTATGGCTGTGGCGTTTATTGCGTAGTTTCGGCATGGCCATCGCGATGTTGTTCCGCAAAAAGCCATATGAGGCATGGGTGCAGCTGTGTCTGCCGTGGTTGGCGTTGACCTCCATCGCCGGTGCCATGCGATCGCGCAGTCTGGTGACTCGGCAATCCAAAGTGTCCATGTCCTCATTGCAGGTGCTGACTGCCGATCGCCAGCAAATCAAGCAATTCCATGACCGTCGTGACGCGTTCATGGCCCAGAAGGGGCTGGTATTGCTGAGCCCTCTGGAACGTGCCCATCTCAGGATTCGTCTGATGCGCCGCTGGGCGGGGGCCTTGGGATTGGCCGTGGTGTGCTTTGTAGCGGTGATGCTGCTGTATTGGCCGGTGTTCCGTTCGCTGTTCTCTGACGGATCGTTGTATTCCAATGCGTTGTTGCCCACGGGCGCAAGTTTCGAGCAATTGGTGCAGTCCGCCACTACGCCGTGGGTGTTTGGATCCGGCGTTGGCCTTCCCGCACCCCCCACGCCGTGGCTGTTGGTATTGATGGTCGCGTCCATCGTCACTGCTGGTCATGTTCCTGCCGCCTTGGGACTGATCTTGTTTGCCGCTGCGCCGTTGAGCGCCTTGTCATTCTGGGCACTGGCGGGTATCTTTACGCGTTCGGATGTCGTCCGTGTGCTGGGCGGATTGCTATGGGCCTCAACCGGCATGATGTTTGGCTGGTATGCACAGGCGAATCTTCCCATGCTCACTGTTCTGGTGTTTTTGCCTGCCGCTTTTGCATTCGTGTTCCGTGCAGTGGGCATGTACCACACCGAGGATCCGTTGAAGCCTCACCCGTCCGTACAAGCCGCGGCCATCTCCGCGTTGTGCTTTGTTCCCGTGGTGGCCGCTGAGCCGCAACTGCTGCTGGCGTTGATTGTGGTATTCCTTATTTTCCTGCTGTTCGTGCAGCGCAAGCGCGCCGCATTATTGCTGATTCCCGTGCCTGCAGCTTTTGCCGTGGCCCCCACCATTCTCAACTCCATCCGATACGCAGACGAAGGATTTTGGCGTCAGCTGTTCGGCGATATCATGTTGCCTTCCTCGGCGCAGAACGGATCGCCGGCCTCATTGAGCCTGCTTGAATCGGCTCAACGGGCGTTGGGCTGGAATCCTTTGTCCGGACAGGCCGTCGATATTGCAATGGCTGTGGTCTTCATAGCGATTACCATCCTGGCGGTTGCCTCGTTGGTGTTGCCTTTTGCACTGAGAACATCACGACTGATGTGGGTGGTCATCGTCTGCGGCGGTGTGCTGGCCATGTCTTCAAGCCGTATTGCCATCTCAGTCGATGCTGATGGCGTGGTGGCGGGTTCCGCCCAGCCCGGCATGCTGATGATGATCATGGGTTTCCTGGCCTGTGTCTGTCTGGTGGCCGGCGGTGCCGTCAAGCGGTTCCGTCCGCTGCATTCTTCGTCCGGCGAGCAGACCACGGAGACCCGTCTTCACCCGTTGATTGTCTTCGGTCGTGCCGTTCTTGCGGTGTTGCTGGCTGTCTGCATCGGTATTCAATGTTGGTATGGACTGGTGCGCCATCAAGATGAGGGACTTAATGTTTCCGGTTCCGGCCTGCCCATGGTGGTCACCGATTACCTGGAGTCCGGAGCGGACCATCGTGTGCTGGCGGTCAGCGCTCAGACACGCAATACGGTCAATTACACGGTGATGCGCACCTCCAGAGGCGATTTGATCGATAGTTCGCCGGTGGAACGGGTGCGTTTGCTCGATGGCAAGCATGATGACGTCGATCAGGTGCTGGCCAAGGCGTGCGCGACTTTGCTGTCCAATCCGGACGAGCAGGCGATTGCCGATATCAGCGCTCTTGGTTTTGGTGGCATCTATGTGGTCGCCGATACGCAATCCGATGCCGATACAGTGCCTTACGAACAGTTGAGCACCAATATCGCCGCTTCGGACGGCACGCAGTCGCTGGTCTCCACCGATGCCGGCAGCTATTACCGACTCACGCTGCAGAACGCCGATGCCCAGAACGTTGACACCTCTTGGCAGCAGCGTACACAGCAGAGCGCCTGGCGATATGCATGGCTGATTTGCCTATCGGTGATTCTGGTGCTGTATTGCCTTGTCGCAGTGCCGCGCAGACGGTTGCTTGCCGGATTGGAGGTGGAAGCATGAGCAAGGAGATAGTTTCCAAGTCTAGGCGTGTGACCAGCGTGGTGATCGGTGTGATCACCATGATTGTGCTGATTGCGTTGCTGGCCGTTTTGGTGGTGCTTCCTGGATCCAAGCAGTGGGTGGATGCGGTGGCGGCCACCGACGACGCCATCGACCAGACCGTCAGTCCCACGCAGACTGAGGCCTATTGTCCTGCCCCTATGGGG
>JAFEHB010001296.1_pt1 | contig 10580 bp, 10 predicted proteins | sample 9267121 | NCBI WGS metagenome assembly JAFEHB01 (sample SAMN17103336, study PRJNA684904) | human gut metagenome | isolation source: diarrhea sample from child under the age of five | host: Homo sapiens | place: South Africa: Mafikeng, Mafikeng Provincial Hospital | collected 2019-09 | reverse complement strand
GAGGGATTTTCTTCTCTGCGGGCCTGTGTGTATTAACACAGGCATTGCTTGCCGGTATTATCCCTGAATCAGAATAATTTCGGAATAACCACCGTTCTAACTATCCCACATGATGGAGGCGGCGGGCGTTACCGAGGAACTGAAAGCCCGTGACCACATGCGCTGGGTGGGGTTGATGAACACGCTGAAGGCGCAAGCGGAGGAAATTATATTGGATGAATTAATTTTATAAACAAGAAGCAGCAGAAATTATTCTGCTGCTTCTTGTTTATAGATTGGCATAAAAACGGTGAGCCAAAACTAACACTTCTCTCTTGCATTCTTATCTCCAATGTGGTATAGTTCATTAGGAAAGTATCAGATTCAGAGCTACAAAAAATAACAGCTTATACAAAAGATAAACTGCTCTGAATGTGATTCTTTTCAATTGTACCAGGGCGCGGACGTTTGGCTGGAAGTCGTATGGCGATAGTATCCTTTCTGAGACGCTTAAAATAGGGATTTAGGGAGATCTGCAATGCATAATCAGAGTGGTTTTGCCTAAGATTTTTGATTTTGAGCATGCTTTACAGACCTCCCAGCAAAGGCAGGTCTCAAAAAAGCGTATGAAAAGCAGATTATCAGGAAGAAATGGCATAGCACCTTCCCATTTGTTTCATGGCAGGGTGTCCACATTCAGGACACAGGCAGATGTCAAAATTCCAGACAGCCTTTAAAAGCTCTGCCATGGTCATTCCGGCATAACGCTGCTTAAAACGCTGACCATTCTGAAGCTTAAATATAACTTTCAGATTTTTATTTTTCATCCGGTTATTCAAAAATCCATAGTATCGTATTTTCTGAAAACCGGAAGGAAGCACATGCATCAGGTAACGGCGGATGAACTCTGTATGTTCCAGTGTGATGTGACGCTTTGGCTCATCAGGCTTTTTCCCCCTTGCGGAAAAAGTGACCATACTTTCCGTAAAGTCAAGGATCCTGCTGTTTGAGATGGCAATCTTGTGAGTATAGCGTCCAAGATATTCAATGGCATTGCCAAAGCCATTAAAGGTTTCCTTGATGTAAGGACACCAGTCTTTTTCATAGAGGTTATTTTTCCATTCCTTCCAGTAATAAGAGTTGCGGAGTTTTTCACAGGAAGAGGAAAAAGAGAGGGAACCGTTTTCATACAGGGAAGAAAGGTATGCCATATATTTACCTTTAAATTTATCCCGAAGTACTTCCGTACAGATAAAAAAGTTTGAGGAAGACTTTCGGATCTTTCCATCTTTAGTAAGTCCGCCACCGGAAACAATGCAGTGCATGTGCACATGATAGTTCAGTTCCTGGTTCCAGGTATGGAGTACCTGGATGATCCCGGGGGTTGCACCGAGCCACTTTTTATCAGAGGATAACTCAAGAAGTGTTTCGGCGCAGCATCTGTGAAGGAGCCCATAGAGAAGCTGCTGGTTACAGTAGATAAGCGGGTTAAGTTCATGTGGAAGCGTAAATACCACATGGAAATAAGGTGCTTCAATTACTTCAGCCCTGCGTTTGTCTACCCAGATCTCTTTCAGGACAGCCTGACAGTTTGGGCAGCTGCGGTTACGGCAGGAATTATTATGAACTTCGATATACCCGCAGTCGGTACACTGGCTTAAATTAATACCCAGCCTGCCGGATTTACAGTTTAAGATGGCATGTGCAGCTTTACGCTGAACGTCTGACTGGAAATGTCCCTGAGTACAGTAGCCCTCATAGGAATGTTCAAATATGTGACGGATCCTGTAATCATTCATGGGCAGATTCTCCTGCCAGGTCAAAGGGGCTGGAAATGTTACGTGCATGATAAGATGCAAGATGGATATAAATGAGGGTGGAAGCTAAGGATTTATGCCCCATCAGGTGTTTGATGGTGAGCAGGTCTGTTCCGTTTTCATACAGGTGTGTGCCAAAGGCATGGCGAAAAGAGTGGCAGGTCAATCTGTGTTCCCATCCAAGTTCTGTTTCATGCTGCTGTATCCAGCGCATGACATTATAGGTACAGCAGGGTTTATCTTTATTTCGCTGGGAAGGGAAAAGCCAGCTGGTTGGTTTTTCAAAAGCAAACCAATACTCAGTTAGGATATCAAGAGCATTTTGGGAAAGAATGCAGTAACGGTCGGAACGATTTTTGCTATGGCGTATATGGATACGCATATTTCTGCGTTCAATATCAGAGTATCTAAGGGAGCACACTTCACCTACACGAAGACCGGAAGAATACATGAGGGAAACCATGGCCTTTAGTTTCAGGTCGGAAATGGAAGATATAAATTCAACGGCTTCCACGTGAGAGGGGACAAAAGGCAGATAAGTATCAAATTTACGCATGGGAAGCTGAGTATCATCCCATGGTCGGTGCAGGACATACATGGTAAAGAAACGGAGCTGGGAGATGGCAGTGTTGACTGTACGGTCAGAAAGACAGCGTTCAGCCTGGAGCCATTTGATAAAATCCCGGAGTTCCTGCCAGGAAACATCTTCGGGATCTTTGTGAAGGATATGCTGAAGGTAGTCCAGATAAGCGCGGATATAGGTGCAGTAGTTTTTTAAGGTGTGGTCAGTAAGACCACGAAGGGAAATCATTTCCCGGTAAGAATTAAAATAATTGTCCATAAGGAATCTCCTGAAAGTGTTTGTAAAAAGTAAGGATTTTGAACAAACACAGTCTGGGAGGTGGACGATAAAAATTTTCAGAAATATAGTTGTTGAGTTTAAAAATCCATGGTAAACTAATCATAGCAGTTTTTGGTATAAGTTGATTGGTGTGTGTGGTAACTCAACAATACAACATAAATTCAAAAACTGCTATTTTTTTATGAAAAAAGTAGTGATTTCACGTACTTAGGGCTAGCCGCCGCGCTAGCGGCTTGGTACAATAAATGGCGTAAGCTAATCAAGTTAACTTACGGGAAGGTTTTTATATGCCGAGAGATAAGACAGATACACATAATAAATTGCTCCCATGTATTAAGCAGGAATTTTTGGAGCATGGATATGAGAAAGCGTCTATGCAAAATATCGCAAGACGAGCAGGAATTACTGCCGCGGGGATATATCGCCATTTTCCAAGCAAAGAGGCTATGTTTACTGCAATGGTAGAACCAGTCACGAGTGACTTTTTGAAGATGTGCGATGTTTCTATGGAAGAAACATATTCTCGACTTAGTGACGATGATTTCCTCAAAAATTTTAACGAGTTCAGAACGAAAAAAAACAGGGAATCTATTAACTTCATGTATGACAATTATGATGTTTTTCGATTATTACTTGTTTGTTCAAAAGGTACACCTTATGAATCTTTTCAGGAGCGTCTTGTGGAAATCGAAATGCAAGGAGTTATTGATTTGTTTGGTGTACTTGAAAAGCGAGGACTTCCCCATAAAACAGTAACAGATAATGAACTTCATATATTGTGTACCACATTTGTCACCGCTCTTTGTGAAACAATTAAACATGAATATACAAGAGAACAGGCATTGAATCATTTGGACTTCATCGGTAAAATGCTTTACCCTGGTATGCAAGAAGTCCTTGGCTTTTGAAAATTACATAATAAATGACTGCACTGAATTTTAGGGCGTTATCGTCCTAAAATTTTTCTGTTTTATGGGTTAGTTAATGCTAACCAAAATCATTAGCTTATATAGGAGGGATGGACTGTGAAAGTAAAGGGTAGTTTGTATTGGATTTATTCTTTTACAAGCGGATGTAAAGGCAAAATGTTGGTAGCTATTCTATTGGCTGTAATTGGGGTATTGTGTGGAATGGCACCCTATTTTGCGCTCGCAGGAATTTTGTCGGGATTGATCCAAAACACTTTAACGGCAGAACGTATCGTTTGCTATGTGGGAATTGCTGTGTTAGGCGAGACTCTTAAAATGTTGTTTAATACGGTTTCCTCTTTGAAAGCTCACAGGGCAGCTTATCATATCTTAGGCAATATTCGATGCAAACTGGCTGAGAAAATGATACGTGTTCCTATGGGAATTATGGTTGATACCCCATCAGGTAAGTTGAAAGCGATGGTTGTAGATACTGTTGACAAATTGGAACAGCCCTTAGCTCACATGTTGCCAGAGATTACAGCAAATGTTTTCACACCGCTTTGTATTATTATTTTACTTTTCATTTTGGACTGGCGTATGGCACTGGCCTGTATGATTGTGATTCCTATTGGCTTTTTACTCTTAATGGGACAAATGAAAGACTATAAGAATAGATCTGATAGATATATTGAAGCCAGTGGCAACATGGACAGCTCTTTGGTTGAGTATGTCAATGGAATTGAAGTAATCAAGACTTTCAGCCAAACAGGGAAATCATTCCAAAAATTCTCTGATGCTGTGAAGAATTACCATGATACGACATTGGATTGGTGGAAAAATACCTGGCTATATTCAGCACTTGGTTTAACGGTAATTCCTGCTACCCTTGTGGGAGGTATTCCCGTTGGAGCGTATCTTCTTATGCAAGGAAGTATCAGTTTTTCTATTTATATTACATGCCTTATTTTATCCCTTGGAATTGCCGGTCCACTGATTCAAGCAACATATTATGCTGATAATTTTGCTGTTGTTGATGCCAGTATCCGGCAAGTGGGAAATTTTCTTGATGAACAAGAACTGGTTCGGCCATCAAAAGAAGTTTTGCTAACAGATGATGGCTTTCATTTTGAGCATGTTTCATTCGGTTATGATAAAAAAGAAGTGCTGCATGATATAACCTTTTCCCCTGTGCCGGGTGGAAAAACGGCCATAGTAGGGCCATCTGGTTCAGGTAAGTCAACCATAACAAAATTGATGGCGGGCTTTTGGGATGTAACAAGCGGTCATATCATTTATGGATGCCAAGATATTCGCAATATTCCAACAAGCCAGTTAATGAAACATATTAGTTTTGTGTCACAGGATAACTTCCTTTTCAATATTAGTATCAAGGAAAACATCCGAATGGGAAACCCTTGTGCTACCGATGAGGAAGTCCTTGCCGCAGCAAAAGCGGCCAGATGTGATGAGTTTATCCGCAAAATGGAATATGGATACGATACTTTGGTCGGAGATGCAGGAGGAAAGCTCTCTGGCGGAGAAAGACAACGCATCACGATAGCCCGCGCAATATTAAAGCCAGCAGATGTTGTAATTCTGGATGAGGCAAGTGCCTATGCCGACCCAGAAAATGAGGTGTATATTGAAGAAGCTATAAATGAGTTGGTAAAAGACAAAACTCTTATTGTAGTTGCCCATCGTCTGGAAACGATTGAAAATTCAGATAAGATTGTTGTTGTAGATCAAGGAAAGATTGTAGCTGAAGGAACACAAAGCGAATTATTAAAAAATTGTGCTCTTTATAAGCGGCTGTGGAACGAGACAATATTAACTTCAGAGCGGAAAAGAGGTGAGTGCAATGCTTGAAACCATGAAACGAATTTTGACTATGGCGGGCAAATATCGCCACAAAGTTACAATAGGAATTATCATCAGCCTATTGCACTCCTTCTTTTCCGCAATGGACTTATTTGCCATACTTTATATTTCTTTTTCTATCAATACCCTTACCCAACAGAAAATTGGAGTTGCTGCTGCGATTTTACTTGTGGGCCTTACAGGTAAGATTATTTGTAAGTATCAGATAACTGAACATATATCTGGTTCCAGCTACGATGTCTTTTACGAAAAGCGTTTGGAGGCTGGTGAAAAATTAAAGAGAGTGCCGATGGGTTATTTCAGCGAAAAGAACCTCGGTGAAATCCAGATGGCAATGACTACAGATATGAATGCTTTGGAATCCTCGGCAATGTCTGTTGTAGAAAACATTTTGGGCAGCCTGATTTATGCTGCGGTTTGTACTTTAGTATTGCTTCTTTTTGACTGGAGAATAGGGCTTATTACATTAGTGGGCCTTGGAATCGGAATTCTTTTGCTCCGTGTCGTTCAAGAAAACGCAAAAAAAGTAATGCCAGTACGTTTTCAGGCTCAGGAAGAAATGACAGAGAAAACGTTGGAATTTATACAGGGCAATATGGTTATGCGCCTTTTTGGAACAGGGCGGGATGGTTTGAACAGAGTAAAAGAAGCATTCCATAAAAAACAGGAAGCAGACATTCGTCTGGAAAATACAGCGGTCTGGCCAATCAGCTTTTACAGATACATATTTCGACTGGCGAGCTGTGGAGTAGTATTGATTGCCGCATTGCTCTATGTAAGACAAGAAATGACATTTCCTATTTGTGTTATGTTCCTTTTTGCGGCTTTTCTTGTTTACTCACAGATGGATGGACTTGCCTCTAATATTGCTCTGCTACGAATTGTAGATACTGCTCTTAGTCAAGTTGAGTCCGTATTGGAAATTCCGGAGATGCCAGGTAATGACACCATAGATAAAATACAGAATTATAATATTGAACTTCATAATATATCCTTTGGCTATGAAAATCGTCCCATCATTCAGAATGTCACATTAAAAATCCCAGAACATCGAGTAACGGCTATTGTAGGACCGTCTGGCTCTGGAAAAACGACTCTATGTAATTTGATTACAAGATTTTGGGATGTGCAGCAAGGCGAAATTATGATTGGTGGCAAAAATATCAAAGAAATAGAGTTTGAGGAATTGATGAAACTGATGAGCATCGTGTTTCAGAAGGTGTACCTGTTTCACGATACTATAGAAAACAATATAAAATTTGGGAAACCTACTGTCACGCATGAAGAAGTTGTTGAAGCGGCACGTCGAGCATGCTGCCATGAATTTATCGAAAAATTACCAAATGGATATCAGACAATTATTGGTGAAGGTGGTTCAACACTATCTGGTGGTGAAAAGCAACGTATTTCTATTGCTAGAGCAATCTTAAAGGATGCTCCTATTATCATTTTGGATGAGGCCACATCCAGTGTTGATCCTGAAAACCAGCACGCATTATTGACAGCTATCAACGAACTAACATGTGGCAAAACGCTGATTATCATTGCCCACCGGCTTTCCACAATCAAGGATGCCGACCAAATTATCGTTCTGGATAACGGGCATGTTGTCCAACAGGGGACACATGAAACATTGCTTCAACAGGATGGCATTTACCGTAGGTTTGTAAAAATACGGCAAACGGCATCCTCTTGGAAAATATAAACAACATAAGAAAGGGTTTAGGTAAGCATTATGGAAAACAACAAACTGAAAGTCAAAGACTTGGTGAACATCGGCATTTTTTCGGCACTGTATATGGTGATCTCAATGATTGTTATGATTCCCGTTGGAATTGCACCAATTCTATGGTTGATCTGGCCCGGTATTGCGGGGCTTTTCGGCGGAGCATTTTTTACACTTTTGATGACCAAGGTTCCGAAGCAAGGCGCAGCATTGATTCTTGCAATTATTACTGGGCTTTTGTATTTTGCAACAGGTGAATGCACTTGGGTTATCATCGTCACTTTTGCAGTTGCCGGAATTCTGGGCGAAGCTGCAAGAAAGGTATTGGGTTACAAATCATTCAAAGGCATTGCCCTGGCTGGCGGATTTACCGCCTTTGGTTTTATTGGTTCTCCCCTGCCTATGTGGTTATTTCAAGATGCCTACATGAAGTCTATCGAAGAAATGGGTATGGGCGTTGAATATGTAGAGGGGTTACATTCTATGATCTCTGCCGGTTCTTTCATTGGTATGTTAGCAGTTGCATTTGTCGGCGGTTTGATTGGTACTTTGGTTGGACGCTTGATGTTGAAAAAGCACTTTGAAAAGGCAGGCATCGTTTAATGGGTACAATAAGAAAGGGTATCTTAGTCCTCGACCCAAGGACTAAGATACTCCTGCTACTCGGCATCAATATATTTGTCTTTACAAATAGCCATGTATGTGCAGAAATGCTGGTTGTTGCGGCATTGGTAATCCTTTTATTGCTTTGTGGAGTTTATAAAACGGCGCTGAAAAGTACCATTACATATATTGTACTGCTTGCAATAAAATATTGGATTTTACCGTTTTGCCCGGAAATAATTATGACTTCACTAAATATCGTAGTTATTACGTTTCGGAAGCTGCTCCCCTGTGTAACATTAGGGGCTTTATTGGTTCAAACAACCCCGATACGCTTGCTTATGCACGCCATGCAAAAATGGCATTTGCCACAGGCAGTTATTATCCCGCTTGCAATTACGGTACGATATTTTCCTACTTTACACGAAGAACAACAAGCCATCAGCGATGCGATGAAATTGAGAAATGTACATGGTGTTTTTCAAAAATTGGAGTATATCTATGTACCGCTCATGTTATCAGCCTCGACAACAGCAGATGAATTAAGTCAGGCTATTACTGCGCGTGGTATAGATAATCCACGCCCTAAAACCTGTGCAGTATCTATGCGGTTCCATATACAGGATTATATACTCTGCTTTGTCGCTATTGTACTTGTTATTATTGCTTTTGTGTTGCTTTAAGAAGGGGGGATTTTATGATAACATTTGAAAACCTGTCATTTTCCTATGGAAATACAGGTGAAGAACAGTTAAATTCCCTTGATCTGCAAATAAAAAAGGGGGAATTTGTCCTTCTCTGTGGAAGAAGTGCCTGCGGTAAGACAACTGCAACCAAGTGCATCAACGGATTGATTCCGCATTTCACAGAAGGAAAATATTCTGGCTCTGTTGTTGTTAAAGAAAAAGAAATTACCAAAACACCAGTTTATGAAATATCAGAAGATGTAGGCTCAGTTTTTCAAAATCCTAAAACTCAATTTTTTAATCTTGACTCTGATAGTGAACTGGTTTTTGGCATGGAAAATTTAGGAATAGAGCCAAACAAAATAAATGCTCGTGTTCAAGAAGTAGCTCACGGTCTTAAGATTGAAAATCTGTTGGGTCGAAGTGTTTTTGGCCTTTCTGGTGGCGAAAAACAGATACTTGCTCTCGCTTCTATTTATGCCGTAAATCCGGATATTTATGTCCTTGATGAGCCAACGGCAAATATTGATAAAGATGGAATTGACCGGCTGCATGAAATTCTTCTCAAATTGAAGCAAATGGGTAAAACGATTGTGATCTCAGAACATCGCTTATATTTTCTCATGGATTTAGTGGATAAGGCTGTTTATATTGAACACGGCGTTATTCAGAAAGTATATACAGGCGATGAATTTCGTGCGTTAGCGGATTCAGAACGTATTAGGCTTGGATTGCGCTGCTTTACCTTGGACAACGAAAAAGATGAGGTGCCTACAAAGTGTAATTCAGGCATATTGGAGATTGATAATTTATCCGTGAGCTATAAAAATAGAACCATTTTCAGCAACGCATCTTTTGCAGCGGCTCGCGGGGATATCATTGCAGTTACTGGACGCAATGGAAGTGGAAAGTCCGCTTTTCTGCGTGTGCTTTGTGGGCTTATGAAAGAAAAAGCAGGAAGAATTGTGTTTGATGGAAAGCCATATCCATATAAGAAGCGCCGAGAACTGTGTTACATGACAATGCAGGATGTTGTCCATCAGTTATTTTCGGATAGTGTATGGGAAGAATTTTCTCTTCTCAATAAAACTGTCGATGAACAGGAAATCACGAAAATTCTAAGACGACTGGACTTATTGGATTACAAGGATAAACATCCTATGACACTCTCTGGAGGTCAAAAGCAGCGGCTTGCTCTGGCAGTAGCAACTCTTGCAAATAAAGATATTATGATTTTTGATGAGCCGACTAGCGGCTTGGATTATGGTAACATGATCAAAGTCTGTGAACTTATCAAAGAGTTATCTTCCAATAGAATAGTATTTGTGGCGACACATGATCGTGAGTTAATGGGATTGTTGTGTACCCGTCGAATGGAAATATCAAATGAATCAATCTCTGTTTACGATCTCACGACTAAATAAGGAGGTTCAGATGAAACTCTATGCGTCCGGTGAGGACTATCTGGAAACCATCCTTGTTCTCCAAAAGAAACTCGGTATGGTACGCTCCGTAGATGTGGCCCGGCACATGGAGGTGTCAAAGCCCAGCGTGTGCCATGCAGTGGCTACCTTGCGGGACGGCGGCTTTCTTATGATGGACGAAGATCACTTTCTCCATCTGACCGATGTGGGCCGCGAGGTAGCCGAAAAAATCTACGAGCGTCACTGCTTCTTTACCGAGCAGCTTATCACCGCAGGCGTTGACCCCAAAACTGCGGAGGCCGATGCCTGTCGTATTGAACACATCATCAGCGATGAGAGTTTTGACCGGCTGAAAGAGGCAGCCGAACAAGAGCAAAACTAAAACCGAATAAGCCAAGCGATCCTGCCCCGCAAGACGGGGAAAGAAAAAAACCGTTGCAGGGCAGGCAGCTTTGTGCGCCCAAAATGGATTTTCCGGGTACTGCGGCGGTTTTGAGTAACATCAAGGCCGCCGTTCCTTATGCGCCGCCTCCGTTCTTCATAAGGGTTTGGGACTATCCAAACAAGCAATTTTGAATTTTCGAGTAAGGGACCTGAGAATCTCAAAATTTGCAAGCGGGTACTCGCTTGCTGTGCTTGCCTCTTTTCTCCGAAAATGAAAAGAACCAGTGAGAGAATCGTTAAATTTCACTCA
>JAFEHB010001289.1_pt1 | contig 10641 bp, 9 predicted proteins | sample 9267121 | NCBI WGS metagenome assembly JAFEHB01 (sample SAMN17103336, study PRJNA684904) | human gut metagenome | isolation source: diarrhea sample from child under the age of five | host: Homo sapiens | place: South Africa: Mafikeng, Mafikeng Provincial Hospital | collected 2019-09 | reverse complement strand
TTTTTTTCGAATTTTGTAAGGTTTTTCCGGATTTTTGTTTTCCTGCGGTTTACTCTCCCTCAGTTTTCTGTGTCTCCGACGTATCTGTACCGTTTTGTGCTGTTCCTGCCCCAGTGTCCGTCATCCCCCCGTCCTCTTCGGTAGTACTGCTATCGCTTCCGTCTCCGGATCCGTTGTCCTGTGTGCTGTCATCCTGTGTCTTTGTATCTTCACCGGAAGCATCAGAATCAGGATCTGTCACGGTGTCTCCTTGTGTATCACTTTCATCTGTTGCAGAATCTGTGCTGCCCTCTCCCTCTCCTGCCGGATCCTGAGATCCGTCTTCAGTTTGTGTATCTGCCGCCGGATCTTCCGTATCTTCGCCGAAATCTCTTCCCTCAATCTGTGCAATTTCCATTTTCAGTGTATACAGCGTCTCTTTCGAAAAGATAATGTTGGTAATATCCGTTTCATAATCTTCCAGGTGGAGAATACCCGTAAAATCAGATAATTTTGGAAGAATTGCCGCTACTCTGGTAATCTTTTCCTCCAACAGCGTATCTTTTCCCAGATTGCAGTGGATGTTTCCATTGTTATACACCAGAATAATCTCCTGATTCTCATCAAAACACACCATCTCCGGAAGAATTTCATACTTTTCCACCATACGGGTGATTCCAAGAATTGTATTATAGATACCATCTGCAATCGCCGGAATCGTATCTCCGAGTGCGATACCTTTTTCCTTGTCTGTGATGCCGATAACTCTTGGCACATCTGTTACTGCTGCCTTAAATTTTGTCGCGTTTTCATTCCCGGTATCAGACTCTACAGCCTGAAGTACCTGTCCCTCTGTACTGTCTGCCTGTTGCGTATCACTCTCTGTACCATCTTCTTTCTGTGTATCTTCTGTATCTGCCTTGTCCGTTGTATCGGCACTTTCTCCTGTCAGAGCTTCCAGTGCCGCATCCGCTTCTTTTGCGGCAGCTTCCTGTGCGGCCTGCTCCTTTAACTGATTCAGTTCTTCTTCCTGATCCATGGAATCAATTTCATCCTGTTCCATAGCAGTCACTTCCACCACAAGTCCGTCCTTGTTAAAATACAGCCTCTCTGTTCCCTGAGTGATATAACCGACAATTTTTTTCTCATTTACATGGATCCGAATGGTATGGGCATTGACTCTCTCAAGATCAAAAGAATCCACAAACGGAATATTTTCTGCATTTTTATGTCTTTCAAATAACATCGCAAGCACCGTGTTAGATGTCAATGGTGTTGTCATCACATATTCTTTTACTTCTTCATCGGTGTATCTGGTATTTCCCACCACATACACTTTGTCTACCCGAAACAAAAAGAAAAATGCCAGCAGAGCCAGCAGCACGATGGCTGCCACAGCTCCGGCTGTAATCATTTTTCCTTCTTTTGTCAGCTCTATTCTTCTGAATCTTTTTTTCATTCTTCCACCTGTTCCCTTATTCTGATTACCGCACCCAATTGCCCGAACAACTGATCCGGTCGTTCATATCCCCGTTCTATATACTCCGCATGTTTCACGACGCTTTCTCCCTGTGCTGAAAGCCCCGCCACCACAAGCGCGGCACCTCCACGCAGTTCCCTGGCACATACCGTTGTCCCCGTCAGTTTTCTGCCACCACAGACAACCGCCTGTCTGCCGGTAACCGTGATCCTGCCTCCCATTTTTCTCAGTTCTTCCACTATCTGAAAGCGTTTTTCAAAAATCCTTTCTTCGATCCTGCTTTCTCCCGGAACTGTAAGAAGCACCGACATCAGAATTGACTGCATATCCGTGGGAAATCCGGGATACGGCATCGTACACACCTGCTCCACCGGAAAACGAATTCCGGCTGCATTCGCCCTTAGTGTACCACTCCTCATCTCCCATTGTCCACCCATTTTCTCATATACCCGAAGTACAGATTTCATTTCCTGCGGATCCACATCCTTCAGGCCGATATGACCTCTTGTGGCTGCAGCAGCATACAGACAGGTTCCCGCTACGATCCGGTCTGTAGGAATCGTATATTCTACATCCCGCAAAGCCGCGGCTCTGCGCATCCAGATTTTTCTTGTTCCGATCCCACGGATTTCCGCTCCCATCGCCTGTAAAAAATGACACAGATGCATGATTTCCGGCTCCAGAGCACAGTTTTCAAGAAGCGTTTCCCCCCGTGCCGTAACACCTGCAAGCAAAGCATTTTCCGTAGCACCCACACTGGAAATCGGAAAATGAATGTGTGCACCGGAAAGGCCCTCCGGACATTCTCCGCAGATCTCCCCCTCTGTTTCCTTGATCAGGACACCCATTTTTTTCATCGCATCCAGATGCAGATCAACAGGACGTGCCCCGATCGTACAGCCGCCGGGATAACCGATCCGGATCCGCTTACATCTTCCAAGCATACTTCCGAGCAGCAGGATGGAAGATCGCATCGTGCGCGTCTCTTCTCCGGGAATACCGGTCTCACAGATCTTATTACAGTCCAACTCCAGTGTATGGCCACTCCACGCGGTCTTTACTCCCATCGACCGCAGGATTGCTTCCATTTCAAACACATCTGCAATCCGGGGACAGTTGTGAAGCACGGTCCTTCCCTCATGCAGCACTGCAGCCGCCATCATTGGCAGGGCAGCATTCTTCGATCCCTGAACCTTTACTTCTCCTTCCAGCGGACCATTTCCACGCATCCATATTTCACTCACTCGTTTGCTCCCACATGCCCTGTTATCTTATTCTATGCAACACGGGAATATCTGGTGACTGACAATGCAAGCCCCATCTCTCCCATCAAAAACAATACAGATGTTCCTCCATAACTGATAAACGGCAATGTAATCCCGGTATTGGGAATCGTATTTGTAACAACAGCAATATTCAGGATTACCTGGAGTGCAATATGACCCATGATTCCGGCGCCTATCAGTTCTCCCAGCAGATCCTCTGCCCGAACTGCTGCCACCATGAGTCTCCAGATCAGGCCTCCAAACAGAAGGATAACCAGTATAGCTCCAAACAGTCCTGTTTCCTCACAGATGATAGAAAAAATCATATCATTTTGTGCTTCGGGTACAAATCCCAATTTTTGCAGACTGTTTCCCATCCCACGCCCGAAGATTCCCCCACTTCCGATTGCATACAAGCCCTGGATCGTCTGAAACCCTTTTTCATATTTTTCCGGATCCCTCCAGATGGCAAGACGTTCGAGCCGATAACTTTCCATACTCAAAAAAATCGCGACAAATCCAATCCCCGCGGCTCCGATTCCAAGAAAAGGCAGATACCTCGGGTGTGCCACAAAGATCAGAATCACGCCGATACCAAGAATAATAATCGCCGTACTCAGATTATTTGTTCCCACCAGCCCGACAATCGGTAACAGCGCCGCCATCGTCCGGAGCATAAACCAGAGACTGTCTGTCTTTTTCTTCCGGTTGCTGATCCTGAATGACAGAAACAGTATTACCGCTGCTTTTGCAAATTCCGCCGGCTGAAACGACAATGGTCCCAGTGCCAGCCAGCGTTTTGACCCATTATAGGATCTTCCTACAAATAAGACAGCCGTAGACAACGCGATGGAACACAGATACAGTACCGTGGCAAAAGCCGCCACCCGATGATAATCGATCCGTGCCATCACCCAAAAAGCAATCATGCCCAGCACACTGGCAAATAACTGCTTTTTCAGATAGTATCCTGCATCTCCAAACTTTACTTTTCCATTATATGTACCTGTACTATATAAAAAAAATAATCCGGCCAGTGTCAATATCGCTACGAAAAGGATCAGAAGCTCATCTTCCTTCCCTTCTTTTTGTACTTTTTTCATAGATTTTACACGCTTTTTTTTCAGTCTATGAATCGCAAAAATATTCAGTACTTTTTTAATAAATTTCCATTGACAAATATTGTTTTTTTTTTATAATTAATTTTAATAATAGTAAACACAGAATTTAGTAATACGATACTTTCCCGATTATCGGTAAGACGGGGCTCTTTACCTGCCACATGGCTGATAATCGGGATTTTCGTGTGCCTTTTAAAGGAGTTTTTATGGACATTGGAACAAAACTGAAAAGTCTGCGGACACAGAATGGACTGACCCAACAGGAACTGGCAGACCGGGCTGAACTTACCAAAGGATTCATCTCCCAGGTTGAGCGAAACCTTACCTCACCATCCATCAGTACCCTCGCAGATATCCTGCAGTGTCTTGGCAGCAGCCTTCAGGAATTTTTTACAGATGACACACCGGAACAGATTGTCTTTCGGGAAGAAGATTATTTTCTGAAAGATGATCCTGAACTTGGACACCAGATTGAATGGCTGGTTCCAAACGCACAGAAAAATCAGATGGAACCCATCCGTATGACCCTTGCTCCCCGGGGGCGTTCCTGTGTGGAACCCCCTCATGCAGGCGAGGAAATGGGCTATGTGCTGGAAGGAAGTATCCTTCTTACGCTGGGTAAGAAAACCTACCGCATACAAAAAGGAGAAACGTTTTATTTTCCCGCCGGCCAGGAACACTGGCTGGAAGCCGGAAAATGGGGTGCTACGATCCTGTGGATCTCCTCCCCGCCAAATTTCTGATGATAAAAAGGAGATAGTATGAGCAATCGATTAATAGATTTACAGCATATTACCAAAATCTTTGACGGTGAAAAGATTCTCGACGACCTGAATCTCTATATCCGCGAGAACGAATTTCTCACCCTTCTCGGTCCGTCCGGCTGTGGTAAAACTACAACACTTCGAATCATCGGCGGTTTTTTATTTCCGGATGAGGGAAGTGTTATCTTTGACGGAAAAGACATCACACAGCTGGCTCCGAATAAACGCCAGTTAAATACCGTATTTCAGAAATATGCCCTCTTCCCGAATATGAATGTGGCAGAAAACATTGCCTTCGGTCTCAAGATAAAAAAGAAAAGCAAAGCCTATATTGATGACAAGATCAAATATGCACTGAAACTGGTGAATCTGGATGGCTATGAAAAGCGTAAAATCGATGCTTTGAGCGGTGGTCAGCAACAGAGAATCGCCATTGCCCGTGCCATTGTCAATGAACCGAAAGTGCTTCTTCTCGACGAGCCCCTGGGTGCTCTGGATCTCAAGATGCGCCAGGACATGCAGTACGAACTGATCCGTCTGAAAAATGAGCTGGGAATCACATTTGTCTACGTTACCCACGATCAGGAAGAAGCTCTCACCATGTCCGATACTATTGTGGTTATGAACGGCGGTTATATCCAGCAGATCGGTACGCCGGAAGATATCTACAACGAGCCACAAAACGCTTTCGTTGCCGATTTTATCGGTGACAGTAACCTTTTAGGCGGTACCATGATCCAGGATCGTCTGGTGGAAATTCTCGGTGCCAAATTCTTATGTGTGGATGAGGGCTTCGGAACTAATAACCCGGTAGACGTAGTCATCCGTCCGGAAGATGTAGAACTAGTGAAACCGGAAGTCGGTATTATCAAAGGCCGTGTGACTTCCGTCATCTTCAAAGGCGTACATTATGAGATGACTGTTCTGGCCAATAATTTTGAATGGCTGGTACACAGCACGGATATGTATCCGGCAGACAGTGAAGTGGGGATTTTTGTCAAACCGTTCAATATTCAGATCATGCATAAACCGGAATCTGAGGATGAAAAGGCGGTGGATATTAATGAATAGTCCTAAAAAAACCTGGTTTGCTTTTCCCTATATTCTGTGGATCATCGGATTTACCCTGATCCCGCTGGGACTGGTTCTCTATTACGCCTTTACCGGCGCAGACGGTGGTTTTACTCTGGCAAATGTTCTCGCCATTACAGAACCTGTACATCTGAAGTCTCTGTGGACTTCTCTTAAAATGGCGTTTCTTACGACTTTGATCTGTTTTATCCTCGCTTACCCGCTGGGACTGGTGCTATGCAGTTTGAATCTGAAGAAAAGTAATTTCATCATTTTTCTTTTTATTCTTCCGATGTGGATGAACTTTCTGCTCCGAACCATGGCTTGGCAGCTGATTCTCTCTAATAACGGCGTATTAAATACTCTGCTTGGCTTCCTGCATCTTCCGAAAGTGCATATTATTTATACCTTCCAGGCAGTTTTAATTGGTATGGTTTATGATTTTCTGCCATTTATGATCCTTCCGATTTATAATTCTCTTTCTTCCATCGGAGACGATGTTGTGGAAGCCGGAAAGGATCTGGGCGCCAGCTATTTTACCATTCTGCGAAAAATCATTTTCCCGCTGTCTCTTCCCGGAGTCATCAGCGGGATCACGATGGTATTTGTTCCGTCCATGACTTCCTTTGTTATTTCAAACATTCTGGGTGGATCCAATACCTTACTGATCGGAAATATCATCGAACAGGAATTTACCTACAATTTTAACTGGAATCTGGGCAGCGGACTTTCCTTTGTACTGCTGGTATTTACTCTGATAAGTATGGGGCTGATGTCCGTCTTTGATAAATCAGAAGGAGGAACTAACATATGGTAAAAACATGGGTCAAACGGCTGTATATGGCATTTATCTTTCTGTTGTTGTATCTGCCGATCATCGTTCTGGTTGTACTTTCTTTTAACAAATCCAAGGCCAGAGTTGCCTGGCGTGGATTTACTTTTCAATGGTATGCAAACCTTTTTGATAACAGTCGGATCATGGATGCCTTCACCACCACCCTGACACTGGCTTTCGGCTCTGCACTGGCAGCCACCATCATCGGTGTGGTTGGTGCCATCGGCATCAGCGCAATGAAAAAGCGAAATTACTCTATCATGCTGGGAGCTACCAATATCCCGATGTTAAATGCCGAGATTGTTACTGCATTGTCTCTGACACTGTTATTTATCCGTTTTATCAAATTGGGATTTACCACTGTATTTATCGGGCATGTGACATTCGGTGTTCCGTATGTGATTTTAAATGTCCTGCCCCGTCTTCGGACTCTCAATAAAAATGCATATGAGGCTGCACTTGATCTTGGAGCCACCCCGCTGTATGCCTTTTTCAAAGTCTGCTGGCCGGAACTGATGCCTGGCATCATGTCCGGTTTTCTGATGGCAGCCACAATGTCGATGGATGATTTTGTGATCACCTATTTTACCAGAGGGCCTGGGATCAACACCATCTCTACGATGGTATATTCTGAAGTGAAACGTGGAATCCAGCCGGAAATGTATGCACTTTCCACGCTCCTGTTTCTGCTGATTCTTGTTCTGCTACTGCTCTTTAACTTCTTATCCGGAAGAAAAAACAGTATGGAGGTGTAAAAAGAGACTCATGAATATGAAACATAAATTACTGATAGTATCTGTACTTTCCGGATCCCTTTTTCTTCTTGGCGGGTGCGGCTATAACAAAAATAATTCTTTGGTTGTTTTTAACTACGGAGATTATCTGGATCCTTCCATTATCGATTCTTTTGAGAAAGAAACCGGCATCAAGATCCTGTATGAAGAATATCAGTCCCCAGAAGAAATGTATATGAAATATAAGGCAGATATTGTGGACTATGATGTAATCTGTTCTTCCGATTATATTCTGGAAAAGCTTCGTACAGAAGATGAACTTCTTCCGATCAACTTTGACAATATTCCGAATGCTGCCAATGTAGACGAACATCTCTGGGAATTTTCGAAGACATTTGATCCTGAAAACAAATATACGATTCCTCATTACTGGGGTACACTGGGTATTCTTTATAACACACGTCTGGTGGATGAAAAGGTGGATTCCTGGGATATTCTTTTTAATTCAAAATACAGTGGCCAGATCATCATGGAAAACAGTGTCCGGGATTCCTTCGTTCCTGCGCTGAAGATGCTTGGGTATTCCATCAATACGGATAATACGGATGAACTGGATGAGGCAGAAAAGATTTTAATTGAACAGCGACCGATGGTACAGGCGTATCTGCTGGATTCCGCACGTGACGAAATGATCGCTGAAAATGCTGCTATCGCACTGGTGTATTCCGGAGAAGCTCCTTATGCAACAGAGTATAATGACGATCTGGCTTATGTGGTTCCGAAAGAAGGATCCAACGTCTGGGTAGATTCCTGGGCAGTCACAAAGGACTGTAAGAATATGGAAAATGCGGAAAAGTTCCTGAATTATCTGCTTCGGGTGGATATTTCAAAGATCAGTTTTGAGTATAATCATTATGGAACGCCGAATAAAAAGCTGGCTGAGATTCTGCCTGCAAAGTATACGGAGGATCCGGCACTGTTTCCTCCCAGTGATGTGCTGGATAATTGTGAGATTTTCAGGTCATTGGACCGGGGGACGCAGGATTATTACAGTAAGTTGTGGAAGGAGATTAAACTGGACTAAATAGTTTGATTTTTCCCTTACGCCGGACGCAAAAAGCACCGGACTCCAGGGGCTGGCAGCGTGGGCAGGGCAACTTTGAACTAGCCACTAACTGCGACTATATTCACTTGGGTCAGCTGACCCAAGCGAAAGTCTCCGTAAGTGTCGGATTTCAAAGCTTGCCCTAAACGCCCACAAAGTGCTGCCTGCCCCTGGAGTCCGGTGCTTTTTGCTGTTGTTTGGAAGGGGAAAGCCAGATTCCGCGCCTAATGTGGAATCTGGCTTTGATTTTTTACTGTTTCTTTGATTATAATTTGATGATTTAAATTATTTTAATCTTTTCAAATTATTGGTTTTTCTTTTACTGTCTTAGATATTTGTATAAGTTTATCTAAGAAAAATAGTAACTATTCAGTAGCCACTGTCCCGCGAGGTATTTTGACATGAATATGTCAAAATCCCGAGACATACAAGCCAAAATGCCATCACCAAAGGTGATTTACGCGAGCAACGAGTCAAAGTCTGTGCTTGCACGGAACCTTGAGGAGTGCCGCGATAACGATAAAAACTCGCAAAGCGTGGTTTTATCGTTTAAATACATTTTGGCTCGTAACTGTGAAGGTACTGAACATTTACCCCAGATCCAGGTTTCGGATGTCTTCCGGGATGGGAGCTGTCAGGTGGAGTTTTTCGCCGGTGTAGGGTTGATACAGGGTGACTCCGTAGGCGTGAAGAGCTGCCCGGTGGAGTTGGGTCTGATCTCCGCCGTAAAGGGAATCGCCGAGCAGCGGGCACTTCAAGGTTGCCATGTGGAGGCGGATTTGATGGGTTCTGCCGGTTTCCAGGTGGAGGGCGAAGCATTGGTTGGCTTTGCCGGTCCAGAGGGATTTATAGAGGGTTCTGGCGGGTTTGCCGAGAGGGGTAGGAATCATGCGCAGACGGTTTTCAGGATCAGGAGCCATTGGAGTGTCGATTCGAGTCCATCCGTCAGGATCTGCCGTTGTCTCGTATTCTTCCATCCGCCGGATGATTTCACTCCATCCGGGGAATTTTTCCACTTTGTTTTTTTCTTCGATGTCTTTCTTATGTTTTTTGATATCATCGTTCCATTTTACAGAAATCTCTGTCACGGCAAGATAGGTTTTCTGTAATTCTCCCCGCTCTCTCTGTTTTTGCAGTCTGGCAGCTGCAGTCTGGTTTTTGGCGAAGAGAACGATGCCAGAGGTGTCTTTGTCCAGGCGGCCAATGGGGCGGACGGTGTGGGACTCCTGCCGAAAAGCATAGTAGGCACTTACCTGGTTTGCCAGGGTGTCTTCATAGTGGCCGCCCTGAGGGTGAGTGACCACACCTGCCGGTTTATTGACAGCTAAAAGGTCCTGGTCTTCGTAAAGAATATCCAGGACCTTTGTATTGACTGCCAGATGAGCGGAAGTCTGTGTTTCCGTCTCCAACAGGATCTCTATGATATCACCGGGCAGAGTTTTTTCTGTGACTCTGCACCGGGTACCATTTTTCCGGATTCCGTCAGGAAGGAATTTTGCACGGCTGATTTCTTTTTTTGTGAAACCTGCCTGTTTTCTCAATACTTCCTGTACGATTCCTCCTTCTTCCACCTGAAGGCTCCATACCCTCCGGCTCTCGTTACGCATCTGCCTCCGGCAGGGCGTATACATATTCTTTGAACATCCGACCACGCTGTTCGTAGTTGTCGAACTGTCCCCAGCTTGCACATGCCGGTGATAAGAGAACCGCATCGCCTTTGTTTGCTTTTTCGGCACAGATCTTTACGGCTTCTTCCAGATTATCAGCCAGAATCGTATTCATAAATCCACACTTGTGGGCGGTCTCTTCGATCTTTTCTCTCGTCTGACCGATCAGCACCAGGAAACGGACTTTTCCGTCAAAAGCTTCGATCCACTCGTCGTAAGAAGACTGTTTATCATATCCTCCACCGATCAGCAGTGTCGGACGGTCCATGGCCTGGATTCCTTTGATAGCCGCATCCGGGTTGGTTCCTTTGGAATCGTTATAATATACCACTCCGTTTTTCTCTGTCACATATTCGATCCGGTGCTCTACTGCCACAAAGTTTTCCACACTTTTTTTGATATTTTCCACCGGAACACCTGCATAATATGCCATGGCTGCTGCCGCCATTGTATTTTCGTGGTTATGTCGGCCAAGGATCTTCAGGCGGTCTGTGCTCGTGATCACGAATTCTTTTTCTCCGACTCTTAAAACAATCTCTTTTCCTCTCAGGAAAATACCCTGTGGAAGTTCTCTGAGGCTGGAAAAATACACAACTTTTGCTTTCACCTGTCCGCTTTCC
>JAFEHB010001286.1_pt1 | contig 10660 bp, 8 predicted proteins | sample 9267121 | NCBI WGS metagenome assembly JAFEHB01 (sample SAMN17103336, study PRJNA684904) | human gut metagenome | isolation source: diarrhea sample from child under the age of five | host: Homo sapiens | place: South Africa: Mafikeng, Mafikeng Provincial Hospital | collected 2019-09 | reverse complement strand
GTCTGATATTACCGAAAAAACTGAAAACATTGGGATATTATTTTATATCAGGAACAGCTATTAAGGAACTGACAATACCGGCAACGCTTACAAAGTGTTACGGTTACAATACCAAGTATAGCGGATATGATTATAGTGGACCGTTAGCCGGAGCAAAAAGTCTAAAGAAACTTTGCTTAGCATCTGGAATTGAAGCTGTCCCAGAGTACCTTGCAAGTGCCAGTGAGTCTAACGGAAGCCATATTGAGGATGTGGATATACCAAGTACGGCAAAATCTATCGGAAACGCAGCTTTTTGGGGATGCGTAAATATGAAATACATATTCATCCCAGCCTCAGTAACATCTATCGCAGATAATGCATTTTATAATTGTAAATTAAATTCGATTCTTGGGGTAGAAGGATCAAAAGCAGAGTCTTATGCAGAAGAACACAATATTCCATTTAATGAAGTAGAAGGAGACTATAATAATAGTGGTATTTTAAAATCTGTAGATAAGGAAAATTCAACAATCACAGTGAATAAAAAGGAATTTAAGGTTTCTGATTCTGATATTTTATCCAAAGCGGCGAAAATTTTAGAAGAGTATAGTGATAAGAATGTGTTATGTAAAGTACATGATCAGACAGTTACTTATATTGAGGCATTGAAGGATCTTGTTTATGTATCTGCAAGTATTAGTACACAAGGTACGAAATGTTTTATTTATGAAGATGGAAAATATAGTGATTCAATAAATGCAACATTGAGTGTAAAATGTAAAGTAAGAGATAATGCTTATTTTTCAGCTAAAACAATCATGAGGCATTTTCCATATTATCAGGCAACTATAAATAAGCACAATTTTAAAACGAGTCCAGATAATATAGTAATGATGATGATAACCGGCAAAACGAAAACATTAGCAGGGGAAGATAGTGGTGTTAAGCTAGGTTTGGAAGAATCCAAACAAGTTGGTTTGAATATCAAACCATTGTCTTCTTATATACCAGATAAAGTTTCAACAAAGGTAAGTGTAGGTGTTTCGACAGAATATAATGACGGAGAAACAACACCATATAATTATTGCGATTTGCAGATAAACAATAAAGATTATGCACGCCAAAAAGAAGAACAAAGGAAAAAGGAGACAGAATATTCTAAGAAAGAACAGGCAGCACAGAAAACATTATTGACGAATAACAATATTATTACTTTAGACCCGACTTTGAGTGATTATTTTGGCAAGCTCCAAGAAGAACAGGTTCAAAAGTTCTTGTCGGTATATATGGCTCTTGCGATAAAATCAGAGGATATGTCCTATTGTAAAGGAGAGGGAAAAGCAGAAAAAGCAGTTCGAGAAGCAGTTTTCAAGAGACTGGGTATTAATAAAAAAGGTCTGCCATTTGCAAAACATTTAGAAAGTTCATTTTCCATAGTAGCTACAACGAAAAAAGGAGAACGGACAATAGATTTTAATTATAAAATATTGGCAAGTTCATTAGGCGGCTCGGGTGCATATGCCGGTTTTGGAACTATCAACTATGCTATAAAAGAAGATCATAAAGAAGGAACACTTATGATTGCATCAGTAGATATGGAGAAGTTTGCCCAACAGGTACAAGATCTTGCAGAAGCGGCGGTTAAAAATGCTTATAATGCAACATGGGGAAATAATGCAAACGAAGTAGCGGAGCTGCTTATAGACCATACGATATTAACTGTCATTAATCAACAGTGTGGTTCTTTTTCCGATGGTGTTTTCCGATTATTAACGAAACCAGCAGAGACGCATGCTAAAAAATTGCGAAAAGAAACTCGCGTTGGAATACATTGTCCAGTTGATGTGTATGTTTATGACAGCAGCCATAATCTATGTGGTGAAATTATAAATAATAAGGTAAATACATCCTACGATGATTTATTTATGTATGTAGAAAACGATGCGAAGTATGTTACCTTTTACGATGATAATTACTACATAAAGCTGGTAGGAAATGATAATGGAGAAATGAATTATGAAATTGAAGAGATAGAAGATGATTCAATAACGAGAAAGATTTCTTTTGAAAATGTTCCACTGGGAAATGGAAAAACATATACAGGGTATATTCCGGATATGCACAATATGAGTAACAAATTGTATGCGCTAACGGATAAGTCTGGTGAAATGACAGTTGCTAATGTGGATACATTGCAAAAAAATGAACGTGTATTTGTAGAAAATGTTTCTTTAAATAAAACAAATATAAAGTTATCAGTTAATGATAAGGAAACTTTAACAGCAAATGTAAAACCAGATAATGCATTGATTAAAAATGTATTTTGGAGTAGTTCCAATAAAGATGTTGCATTGGTAAATAATGACGGAGAAATAAAAGGAATTGCGCCAGGAGAAACAGTGATTACGGCAGCAACCTGGGATGGTAACTTTACTGCAGAATGTACAGTTACGGTAGTAGCAACATCAAGTGGCATAAAAAGTGATTCTATACAATCTTCTCATGTGCAAGTATCAAAGATCGAAATTTCCGGTATATCTAAAAAAATAGCCGCAGGCAAAAAGCTCATCCTAAAAGTAAATGTTTTACCGAAAAATGCATCGAATCAGAAGCTCATTTGGAGATCCAGCAATCCAAAGATTGCAACTGTAACCAAGACTGGTGCTGTTACACTAAAGAAGAAAACAGGTGGTAAGAAAGTGATAATCACCGTAACAGCAACCGATGGCGGTGGAGCAAGTGCATCATGGCAGATTACTTCAATGCGTGGTATCGTGAAAAAAATTAAGATAACTGGAGCAAAACAGGTTAAGGCAGGGAAAAAAATGAAGCTGAAAGCCAAAGTAAATGCAACTAAGAAAGCAAATACGAAGATTCTTTGGACATCGAGTAATCCGAAGGCTGCAACCGTGAATGCAAAAGGTATTGTAAAAGCAAAGAAATCAGCCAAAGGAAAGACAGTAAAAATTACAGCGATGGCAACGGATGGAAGTAACAAAAAGGCAACGATAAAAGTTAAGATTAAATAAATGAGAAAAGAGGAAAAGGTTATGTCTGCTTTTAATGATTATCTAAGGCAGCTTATCAAACAACGAAATATATCAATTTCCAAATTGGCAAGAATGACGCAGATTGAGAGAACATCATTGCAGAAAAGTTTGTCTGGGACAGGGAGAATTCTGCCATATGATTCTTTAAATAAGATTGCTTCATTTCTTCAGATTACACTTTCGGAGAAGAAAAAACTATATCAGTACTATAATGAATTATTTGAGAGTGAGGATGTTCGGGAGTCCAGAGAGATTATTAACGATATGTTTATAGAACTGGCACAGATAGATTTTGCAAGGACAGCTTTTAAACAGCAGGAAGCGCAGATTTCCTTAACGGAATATATTGAACAGCAGTCAGTATTTATCGGTAAATCGAACATCAAGCCGCTTCTTCGAATCGTATTTCTGGAAGCAATGAAGAAAGAGGATGCCAGCATCAGGCTGACTGTTCCTTTAACAGAAGAATTTCTGGGCGATGAATTGTTGTACATTTATCTGTATGAAAAGTTAAATATGGAAATTAACCATATTATTGTATTTGATACATCAAATGATATTAATCAGATAAATTGCCATAATTTGAAGAATTTTAAACAAGTATTATCTATCAGTTTGGCATCAAAAAGGAGATATCATCCTTATTATTATTATGAAAATGCCATTGAAGCACAATATATGAATCCATTTCCATATTATATAGTGACACAAGATTGTGTGATTTGTCTTTCGAAAAATTGTAATCAGGCGATGATTTTACATTCAGAAGATCAGGTGATGTTTTATAACAAACATTTTGAAATGTTGTTAAAAGAGTGTAGTAGCCTTATTCATTATACAGAAAATCCGATAGAAGTATTAGATATCTATGATAAATGCACAGATGATAATGGATTTTATATGGTGATGAGCCAGCCTTGTTTTGGATGTTTTTATACAAAAGAAGTGATAGATCAATTTGTGAAAAAAGATTTGCCATTTTATAACCAATTAAAAGAAATTGCATATAAAAGATTTAAAAAGTTATGTGAAGTGCCTCAATTTTATACTTTTTTTACTGAAGAAGGATTTAAACGATTTATAAGGACAGGGCAGCTTGATGATTTTCCAGAAGAATTGGTAAAAGTATTTCCACGAGAGATGCGCACATATCTTGTGAGAAGGTTTATTAATGCAATAAAAGAAGGAAAAATTACTGCCGGAATTATGAAAGAAGGAATGTTCCCGGCATATCTTAGCCTTACAACTTCAAATAATTCAGATATAGGAATTTTTACTACAAAGCAGTTCCCTATTAAAAATGGATTTAGTTCCATTGAAATTAAAGAGCCAGGATTATGTAAAGCTTTTCATGAATGGTTACTCCATCTGCCTAATAGTAGTGATGTTTTGTCGATGGAAGAAACATTGGAAGTACTAACTAAATATATTTAAAAATTTAATGATGAGGGAAAATATATAGAAAGTACACAAAATTTATTTTAATGTGCATAAATATTGATGAAAAAATGTCACAAAAATTAGCACATATTGTATGGAATCAATCAATAAATTATAATTGAAAAGAAAATTGAGGAAGGGGAAGAAATATGAAATATTGAAGTGAATGTGGGACAAAAATTCTCGATAATGCTAAATTTTGTATTAATTGTGGAATGCCACTGTCACCTTATTTAAAACAAGGAGAGCAGAGGATAGAAGAAAATTCATATAGTGATGCAGGTTTAGAAAAAATAAAAGAAAAAGGAGATAGTTTAAAAAAAGATTATTTGGGGGATAGAATTTTAAGTCAAGGGAAGCATACCTCAAAACATTCTGTTCGAAAAAATTTAACTCAAGAGCATAGAATAGGACCTATGGAGAAAAAAGCAAGAAAAGGAATGTTTATAGGATTCATTGTATGTGAAATTATTTGTATGTGGATAATGTTTAGCGATTCAGATGTGACAATAGGACAAATTCTTTATGGTATATGCGGAATGGGAATTTCCGGAGCGGCTTATGGATTTGGTATTACATTTGGAAGAGATCCTATTCTAAGATGGGCATCAAAAGGGCTGGCAATATCTGGAGAAATCACTTTCTTAATCTGGATAAAAATGATTTTGCGTCCGTCACAAAGAGGAAAACATTTAACACAGTTGTTTGTTTATATACCACTAGTTTTTTGTGTATGTTTTATAATAGGAGCTTTTATAGGAATGTATAAGGGCGTAAAAATAGTAAGGGAAGAACGTCGGGAATATGCATTGAATGGATGATATATTTTCGTATAGAAATACGACATATGTTTTTACAGGCATTATAGATAAAAGAGTTATGGTAAAGACATCAGATAATTATGACAGAATGAAAGAGGTCGGTACATATGTTAGATAGTTATATAGCATCTCTGGCGATTGGCTTAATGAATTTTGATGCGGGAATGAAAGAGGAAATGGCAATATTTATTGCAAGGATAGCAATTTATTCTGTGGTCATATATGTTATTTATTCTATTCTTATTTTTGCAGGAAAATTTACAAAACAGATTCAAGTAGTTAATACAATTAAACAAAAGGCAATTGCATCGGGTAGCGTATTATTTTTTATTGTTGCTGTGGGTGGTCTGTATTCATATAAAAATGAATTTATGCAAATATTGGGAATATTTAAACCAAGTATGATTCAAATGTTTCTTCGGCGGCTAGATAGGTTGGCAATAACATTTATATTATTAGTAATATTGTTTGTTGCGTTAGCTTTTCTTATTTATATGATGATAGGCGCAGGTGCAAGTGCATTGGATTTAATCCTTAACAATATTTCATATAATGGAATTTTAAAAGGAATGTTTTTGTCTATATATGAAGTTTTTTCAGGATTTGTCTGGTTATGTTTTATTTTATGCGTAATATCATTTGGAGTAGCGATTATTTTATTGCCAATTATGTTATGTGTAGCGGATTTGAGTACAGACCGTTATTACTATTACGATGATGATGACTATTACTAGAATTTCATTAAAACATAATGATTGACAGGAGGGGAAAAATGAAATGTCCATATTGTGAAAGAGAACTTCCAGATAGTGCAAAGTATTGTGCGTCTTGTGGTAAGAAATTAGAAAAAAATGAAGAAAAAGCAGAAGGAAGTTTTTTAGAAGAAAGAGAGTCAGATGAAGACGTATCAGAGGTAGATAAAGGAGAGAGCGAAGTGGGAAAGAAAATGAGCTTTTCTACTTCGTCAAGAAAAGGAGGAATAGGGAAAATAATTTATTTCCTTATTATCATTGTGGTAATAGCAGGGGTTTATAAAAGTGGAATTTTTAGTGGAATGTTTTCAAATAAAAGTAATATTGTAAAGAAAGAAAATAAAATAGAAAATAAAAATGATAAGATTCATGAAAAAATACAGGCACATAAAAATGCAGAAAAGCAAAAAGAAAATTCGTTAGCTTACACAGATAATGAAGAAATGAATTTCAAAGCCTGTTTGAGTCCTGAAGATTATGCAGTGACCTACAGTTCAGATGGATTATTTAGCTTTGCATATCCTAAATATATATTTAATTATTCAGAAGTGGATGAAGAAAATAGTTCTTATAAGTTAGTATTTAAAGGTGTAGAACAACGAGTCGAATTAGATGTTTACACAAGAATTAATGAGGGAGATGCAGTATCAAATGCACAGAATCTTTATGATGAATTACTTTCAAAGGTGGATAAAACTTATTTTAAAATGCGACCAACCAAAGTGGACAGTCAAGGAATGGCAAGGGCATTGGTTGGTGGAACTGCATCCTCAACAGAAGATACGGGTGTTTATTATATAGCAGTAAATGATGGAAGTAGGGACTATATGTTAGAATTTTATTATCCAGATTCAGATGAAGATGATAATTATAAGGAAGTTAACTATGTAGTAGATTGTATTTACAGATATTGTTCCTTTAGCGGGGGAACTTACCAGCCACGTACATATCAACAATTTTTGCAGGATGATATGGGAACTAAAAAATAGCACTCTATATCAGAAAATTAATAAGTAACTTAGAACTGAAAGATTTTATTAAAAATAAAGGGGGAAGCGGATATGAGAAGAATCAGACGCGAGGAAATAAAGCCAGAACCATATGAAATTGTATCAGATGCGTTGGATAATTCATTACATATGGTTCATCGTCCTCAGTTCTACAGTAAATTTAGAGCATATTTATTTACAAATTTTTGGATTATTGCATTGCTGTTTGTGATGGCTACAGTAAAATGTATATTTTCGGAGCAGGAAATGGCTGCGGCTGGAGGTTGTTTCATAGCAACCCTTGGATGTTTGACAATTTGCTATTGGTTATGGTCAGGAGTAAAAAAGAAGGTTAAAAAGGAAGAACAGCGTCTCGTATTTTGGGGATTCTTTGCAACAGGCGTAGTTGTAGTTGGGAAAATAATTTTAATATTAACAATTATATTAATTCCACTTGCATTGCGTATAGCGGGTGAATCTGGTTATGTATATATGGAAATAACCGAAGGGATTCATGCTGGGGAGCATGTTTTAGTAAGAAATAAATGGAATGGACAAATGGAAGATATCTATGGAAATACATATGAACCCTGATTTGCCGCAGGTAAGGGAGCTGTCTTTGGCTGTAGAGGCAAAATCAGATCAACTGATTTGTGGGATTGGAATACACAGAACCCTCATCTCCTGTAGTATATAAAAATGCGCCTTTGAGCAAGTTCAAGTTGCGGATGAGCAGCTTGGACGCAGGGAAACGAAGCATTTTTATATACTACAGGAGATGAGGGTTCGTCTGTTCTAAAGTCTCACCAATCAGGATTGTCTTCGGTTCGCTATCGTGTTATTATGGATAAGATACTTATGAAGAATTTATACAGGAGATGATTACAATGGAATTTTGGGATATTTATGATAAGAATAAGCAATTAACCGGACGTACAATGAAGCGCAATGACTGGTGCCTAAAAGACGGAGAGTACCATCTGACCGTTCTCGGTGTTATTGCAAGACCAGACGGCACTTTCTTAATTACAAAGCGTGTTATGACCAAAGCATGGGCACCTGGTTGGTGGGAAGTTTCCGGCGGTGGTGTGCAGGCTGGAGAGTCCTCTGAAGAAGCAGTACAAAGAGAAGTGAGAGAAGAGACTGGTCTTGATGTGCGTAATGCGGAGGGAGGGTATTTATTTACTTATAAGAGAGAAAATCCTGGAGAAGGGGATAATTATTTCGTAGATGTATATCGCTTTGTGATGGACATTGATGAGAAGGATGTATCCTTCCAGGAAGCAGAGATTGATGGATATATGTTTGCAACGAAGGAGCAGATTGAAGGATTTGCTGCGGAAGGGAAGTTCCTTCATTATGATAGTATTAAGCAGGCATTTTCTTTATCATTTTCCAGCAAGAAGACTTCCACTTCTGAGGGAGAATGTCACAGTTAAAATGCTTTGTAAAGTAGAGTATATTTGGCGTAAAGAAAAGGAGATATCTTTGTAATTAAGGCAAAAAGGCTTGATTTTATGGACATATTATAGTAGAATGGCAAACGGTTTTAAGATTGATTTAAGATTAGATTCAGGAAAGGAAGTGAAATGCATGGACAGTTGTGATGGTGCGGGGCGAAGTATGATTTGCGGTGGCAGTAAGAAGATTTTGGCATGGCTGGATATGGATTTCATTTTTGACCGTGTCTGATTTTGATATGATATATTGTGTAGGATATTTTTTAGATGTCTTATATAGAATATTTTATGTGAAATGTCCTGTATAGAATATATTATGTAGAATATTTTTGTAAGATATCCTGTATAGAATGTCTTATATAGAATTATAGAATATTTTATGTGGGATATTCGGCATAGAATGTATCATATATGATATTTTTAACATTTTAAAATATTTCTTTTTTCTCCACCGCGTGGATGGATTCCTGTACAGTTTGCACACAAATCTAGTATGTGAGATGATCGCATGTAGTGAATGATTGGTTGATGAGCTGCTGAATGGTTTTGGAAACCAGTGTACTGTATCATTGATATTTTACTGAATAACTTGACTTTTTTTTTGGAGAATTACGTTGTTTGGTGGCAAATCGTGAGATAGCACACAGGAAGCGGTGGACTTTTTATACCCTTTTAAGGGCCGAAAGGAGATGTATGATGGAGAAAATGTTAAAGAAACCGGATTATGCAAGAGAGATTCTTGAAATTATGCATGGCTCTTTTTCGAAAGAGGAAATGCTTGATCGAATTGCAGATTATCATGAAAATGATATTGCGGAGGCTTTTGAACTTCTTTCAGAGTCGGAGAGAAGAATCTGGTATCAGATGTTTGGACCGGAACAGATTGCGGAGATTTTTTCGTATATTGATGATCCGGATTCTTATCTGAAGGAATTACCGTTAGATGAGGCTGCGAAGGTACTTTCTTATATGGATTCGGATGATGCGGCTGATATTTTAGATGAAATGGATCACTCCACTCAGGAAAAACTGGTGGGATTACTTGATGAAGAATCAGGACATGATATTAAGATGATTCTTTCCTATGAGGATGATGAAATGGGTAGCAGAATGACTACGAATTTCATTGTGATTCATAATAATCTGACAATTCGTCAGGCAATGCGTGAACTGGTGCAGCAGGCGGGAGAGAATGATAATATTTCTACAGTGTATGTTCTTGATGAGAATGACAAGTTTTACGGTGCGATCGATTTAAAGGATTTGATCGTAGCAAGACAGCAGGATAACTTAGAGGATATCATCAGTACTTCTTATCCGTATGTAAATGATCATGAAAAAGTTGACGAATGTATTGAGAGAATTAAAGATTATGCGGAAGATTCTATTCCGGTCCTTACGCAGGAACATCTCCTGATCGGTGTTATCACAGCAGTGGATATTGTAGAAGCTGTTGATGAAGAGATGGGAGATGACTATGCAAAGTTAGCTGGTTTGACTGCGGAAGAAGATTTAAAAGAGACAACAGCACAGAGCATGAAAAAAAGACTGCCATGGCTGATTATTCTTTTATTTTTAGGAATGGGTGTATCTTCTGTTGTCGGCGTGTTTGAAACAGTTGTTGCTGTACTTCCTGTTGTTATGTGCTTCCAGTCTTTAATTCTTGATATGGCCGGAAATGTCGGAACACAGTCTTTGGCGGTAACGATTCGTGTACTGATGGATGAAACACTAAGCACAAAGCAGAAATTTGGCCTTGTAGTAAAAGAAATGCGAGTTGGATTTTGCAATGGTCTTTTCCTTGGAATTCTTGCTTTTGTATTTATCGGATGTTATATTTGGCTGCTAAAAAGTAATCCGATAACACATGCCTTTGTAATTTCCGGCTGCGTTGGATTTTCTTTGATGACAGCGATGGTTATTTCAAGTATGGTCGGAACACTCGTACCGATGTTTTTCCATAAAATTAAAATAGACCCGGCGGTTGCATCCGGACCATTGATTACAACAATTAATGACCTGGTTGCAGTAATTACTTATTACGGTCTGGCATGGCTTTTGTTGATCCATGTCCTACAAATGGTTTAATTATTATTTAATTCATTAGGGACCAGACGAAAATAAAAAGAATAGACCATAGTAAATGTAAAGATATCACTGCGTAGA
>JAFEHB010001044.1_pt2 | contig 10673 bp, 8 predicted proteins | sample 9267121 | NCBI WGS metagenome assembly JAFEHB01 (sample SAMN17103336, study PRJNA684904) | human gut metagenome | isolation source: diarrhea sample from child under the age of five | host: Homo sapiens | place: South Africa: Mafikeng, Mafikeng Provincial Hospital | collected 2019-09 | reverse complement strand
GTCACTACTACACGATTCGCCCCAGCATAGCTGGGGGATTAGCATTTTCATTTAATTTTTTTACCATAAACTCAAATATTTCTGCCTCATATCCTGATGAATATAACATTTGAAAATTGTTACCCTGATGAACAATAATATATCTTTGTGCATTTTCTAAAAAAGCGACTTTAAAATCCTCTGTTAATATTCCATTAAAAACAAGTCTTTTTACTCCTTTTACTTTGAGAAAATACTCACCATTTTTTTCATAAAAATCATAGTCCAATGTATCCTTTGCATCATGTGTTTCCAATTTTCGAATTATTTCATTCTGAGATAGTTCTGTTTTAAAAATTAAATTCTGTCCTGCATTTTTATATGTTCCATTAGAATATTTCATATATCTTTTCCAGCGCATTACAATAATCCATATCGAACTAATTGCTAATACACAAAAAAATATATAAAACAGTGGGATACTATACATATTATTCCTTCTCTCTAGTGTTTGAAGGTAGCTAAAAATTGATATATTCTTATGATTTTTTTCTTATTAGTTGAAAAATGTATCTTCTTTTGATATACTGTGTATGTACTTGATTGTGGTGTTCGCACTATACATGATGGTAGAATCTACAAAAGCTAATAATTATATCCCACCACTGATTCTAGGTGTTCGCACTTTTAGATGATTTGGGCGGGATATTTTTATTTATATTTCAACAAATCATACATCCTTATTAAACGCTTTAATTCAGAATTACCATTTAATACTTTTGGAGTATGCTTTTTCCTAAAATCTAAATATTGATCTGTTGTAAGAACTTTATTGTTATAATCCTTTTCCAATAAATATGCAATAGCTGGCTGCTGTCCATAATAGTCCTTTTCGTCAACCATATTTGCATACACATCATATTGAAATTCATTACTGCTAAATTCAGTACAAAACTTTCTTAATAATTCGTCCCATTTTTCAGATCCTAAGTAGCGTTTACTTAATCCTGAACCAACAAACAAAAATGGATGATGCCCCGTTGTATGAATGGCCTCTTTTATAATTGTTTTAATTTTACTATCCAATAAAATCTGCTTCCGTGCACTTACTAAACTGCATATTGTTTCTTGATATATAATTATACTATAATATCTCAACAATATCGTTTCATTAGATTATCCGTACAACATTGTAATAATGATAGCATTTTAATAAAAGAAACACAATGTATTACCGTAATAGTATTAAGAATTTTTCTTCTATATTTGATTTTTATCTAATCTTCCTTTCTCCAGATACTCTGCCAGCTCTTCCCGGCTCCGTGTAATATATTCATACGTCACATACAGCGGATCGATCCGTTCTACCAGCCCCTTTACCCCGGCAGCCGTAAACGGTTCGTGGCGGTCGAGCTGAAAGATATGCTCATAGACCACCCGGAAGCTCTCTGCCGGATCTTCAGGCAGTTCGTGTGGAGCATCTGCCAGCCATTGTTTCACATACTCTCCGGTCAGGGATTCCTGCAGGTGAATGCCTTTGATGTAAGGGATCAGGTCTTTGTGATTGTTAAGCATCTGATGCAGGCAGGCCACAGCCGCATCCTGATCGTGAAGATCCAGATTTGTATGCAGGTAGTGTCCGGTATCCAGCATAAAGCCTTTCTTTTCGTAATGTACCTGTTTAAGCAGTGCCCGGGCATCTTCCGGGTTCTCGAAGGTCAGACCCGGCCACCACAGGTTTTCCATGAGGAACCAGAAATGATAGGTCTGCCCGTCCAGAAGTTCATTAATGAAAGATGCAGCGGCATCGATCACTTCTCGGTTCGTGTGTTTCATCTGATAGGTGAAACTTTCTTCCCCGCCTACCTGTACCACATGAAAGACCACATATTCCGCACCCATACGCGTTGCATAGTCCAGATCTTTCCGGTAGTGAGTGATCAGTTCCTCTCTGTTTTGATTCATCCAGTCCTGAAGGCAACAGCAGTGAACACCCGTTACCATGTCCGGTTGTATCAGTGGACACACACTGGCCTCCTGATAAACATCCGGTGCTTCTTTGGTAGAATAGGCTAGGGGCATTACTTCCAGCCCGTCACAGCCATGTTCTTTATAAAACCGCCGTAAATCCTCTGCTGATGTAAAACGGGTTACATCATCCAGTGATGTTGTAAAATTCATCTGATACTTCATTCCGGCTTCTCCCCTTTTTCCATATACATTCTCTTTCTTATTCGATGTACTCCACGGTAAATCCTGACTCCTGGCAGTACGCAGCCACTTTGGATCCCCGGTAGCAGCGGATCCTTGCAGCTTTGTTGATGATCCATTCACCGATGTATTCCGGATCATGCCGGATCTCCAGTACCTGCAGACGGGCACATCCATGGAATACCCATTTTTCAATCCGCCGGATGCTTTCCGGAAGCTTTACTTCAGTCAGGTACATACACTTGAAAAATGCTTTTTCATCCAGCATCTCTACCGTATCCGGAAGTTCCAGGCTTTCCAGGCCACAGAAGTAAAATGCTTCTTTTCCTACCTGTTTCAGTCCTTTTGGAAAACGAACTTTCTTTAATTCCTTGCACTTATAAAATGCCCGGTCTTCGATGGTTTCTACCTTTGGCGGCAGCAGGATGGTATTCAGCGTAGCACATTCATAAAATGCCTTTTTTCTTATCCTTTTTATTTCACTGTCTTTGGTAAAAAGAACCTTTTGCAGCCGCCGGTCAGCCCGGAACAGATCCTCTGAAATTTCTTCCAGACCATTCGACAGATACGCAACACGAAGGGAAGGGCACTCGGCAAAACAGCCGTTCCCCACCCGGTAGATACTGTGTGGCAATGCTACTTCCCGGAGCGCCTTGCTGCACCGGAACGCGTTCGTGCTGATCTCCTGCAGCCCATTTGGCAGTAACAGGTTTTTCATTTTTATATTGGACTGGAAAGCATTGACACCGATCATCTGATAATACGCCGGGATCTTAACGGTTTCCTCTTTCCCGTATCTCGCCGCATTTCTCTGTGTCAGTACCCTCCAGTCATCATTTTTATTTTCATAGTTACACATAAAGTAGTTGTTTCCTCCGCAATCCATACCGGAACCCTACGGCTCCAGTATCCCATATTTTTTCCGGATGCGTTCCAGTTTCGCAAGCATCGGCTCCCCAAGCACCGCGAGAAAGATCACCGTGGCACTTCCGTGGATCACATTCATCGGGAAACCGCTTGCATACATCGCTAAAAACGCAGCCTTATTGATTCCGCCCATTCCCATAAAGACGGATGCCGTATCCAGCAAAAATCCATAGATGACCAGCACCGACAGTCCCCCGTAGATGCAAAGCCACAGATGAAAATGTTTCCATTTTCCCCTTTTTCTCCGAAAGATCAGGCCGCCCAGGAATCCCACGATCCCGAAAGCAAACATCTGCCAGGGTGTCCACGGTCCCTGCCCGAAGAAAAAGTTTGAGACAAATCCTGCCAGTGCACCGGTCAGAAATCCTGCTTCCGCGCCCAGCCCGACACCCGCGATAATGACAATCGCCGCCGTCGGTTTGAACTGGGGCAGCATAAAGAACGCAGCCCTTCCTGCCACCGCAAGGGCAGCCATCACCGCGATTACTACCACTTCCCGCGCCTGTGGCCTCCGGTTTTCGAAAACCAGGAAAAACGGTAGCATCGACAGAATGATGATGCACATGGAGATAAAGTAATCGCTCCGGTCATTCAGAAAGAAGATCCCGAAAAAGATCACCGCCGGGATTGCTGTCAGGATCAGGACAAAGGCAAGGATCGTCCGCTTCCCGATCCCCGTATCTTTCGTCTCGATTCTGGTCTGGTAATATTCCGCTGCATACTCCTTCCGGGTATCCAGAAGTTTCCCCAGAAACGGGACGATCAGAAGTGCCAGCACGATCTGCAGGTAGGCCGCTGCGGTCAGCTGCACATGGCTGTAGATCGTCAGGTTCATAAAATTGTTCTCACGCCCCTCCAAAAGGTTCAGTGCCATATTGGTATCGGTCGCCCACCACAGGACAGCCGCTGTCATCCCCGTGTTCCATAAAAATGCGAATCGCCCCAGCCGTTTCGCTTTCACCTTGACCCGGAACGCCTGCAGGATGAAGCACAGACCAAGGATCACACTCACCGCCATCCCGATCCGCAGATACCCGGCGGCCTGGTCTGCCGCCCGGGTCATCGCCTCCGGCACCTGGTAGTTCCAGGCGATCCCTTTTGCTGTCTCTTCCAGCTTCCACAGCATCCCTGCCTGTGCATAGGGGCTGTAACGAAGATCCGGTACGGATACCCAGCGGAATCCGAGCATTGCAATCAGTTCTGCCACCATCGCAAGCACCGGCAGCATCGCCTGGGTATCCATCCCTCTCGCCTGGCTGCTGTCACCGGCTTCCAGCCGTTTTATCTTCTGCATCGTTCGATCACATCCTTTGCTGTCACCGCATCCGGATACCATTTGCGTGCCATCCGGTTGGCGGCCGTAGTATAAAAACTGTTTCCTGCAAATAATTCCCGCGCCGGTGCACTTGTCACCACACTTCCGTGGAAGAATAATGCACAGGTATCCCCGTATTCTGCGCAGAATTCGATATCGTGGGAAACCATCAGGATCGTCTTCCCTTCCGCCGACAGCCCTTTCAGGATCTGTGCCAGTTTCTTCTTATAAAATCCATCCAGCCCCTTTGTCGGTTCATCCAAAAGGATGATCTCCGGGTCAAGCAACAGCACTTTCGCCAGGGCGGCCCGCTGCTGTTCCCCGCCGGATAAGTCATACGGATGACTTCCCAGCAGATGCCTGATCTCTGTCTTTTCGATGACATCCCGCAGATGTTCGGTATCCCCGGACATCTCCCGCAGGTCTTTTTCGACCGTATCCTTGACAAACAGACTCTGCGGATTCTGCGGGAGGATACCGAGAAGTTTTCCATAAAGTTCGCTCTCCCGGTAGGTTCCCAGTTCCTTTCCGTTTAGAAAAAGTTTGCCGCGGTAGGGCTTCTTGATCCGTCCCAGGAGGCGCAAGGTCGTACTCTTTCCGGTTCCGTTGCCGCCGAGCAGACAGTACAGTTCGCCTTTTTGTACTTTCAGGTTCAGGTCGCGTACCACATCCGGGAGTTCCTTTTCATAACGGAACCATACGTCCCGGGCTTCCAGGACAGTCTGTGGCTGCTGATCATCAGATCCCTTTGCTGATTTTTTTGAAAATAATCCGAAGAGAGAGGTTTTTCTGCCTTTCTCTGGGGTATCGACCGTTTCCGATTCCTGTGTATCCGACAGTTTTTCAGCTAATTCTCTATCCCTGTCATCTGACATTTTTTCAACTGTTTCTGCCTGGTTCTTGCAACTGTTTTCGGAAGTTTTCTTTTCCTCTCTCCACTCTTCCAGCCACTCTCTCCCTTCCCTGACCGTCACCGGACTATCGCCCTCTCCGGAAAGTTCCTCAAAGATCCGCATCGGCACAGGCATCGCCTGGAACATATCATTGTCCCGGATCAGCGACGGCAGTTTTTCCGGTGCATCCAGTGCCAGGATCCCGCCGTTTTCCATCACCAGCACCCGGTCGGCGTACGCCAGGACTTCCTCTAACCGGTGTTCGATCAAAAGAATCGTCGTTCCCAATTCTGCATTGATCTTTCGCAGGGTTGCCAGGAAATCCCCCGCCGCCAGGGGATCGAGCTGTGATGTCGGCTCGTCTAACACCAGAAGATCCGGTTGCATCGCCATCACCGCCGCCAGGTTCAGGAGCTGCTTTTGCCCGCCGGAAAGCTCCTCCACATTTTTCTCAAACCAGGTCTGGATCCCAAAAAAACTTGCCATCTCTGCCACCCGGAGCCGGATCGTCCCCGTCTCATATCCCAGGTTTTCCAGTCCAAATGCCAATTCGTGCCATACTTTATCTGTCACCAGCTGGTTGTCCGGACTCTGGAGCACATAGCCGATCCGCGCCCCCTGCTCCCGCACCGACACCGCGTCCAGCTCCCTGCCTTCAAACAGGATCTGTCCTTTCCGTTCCCCGTAAGGTGCCATCGCTGTCTTAAAATGCCGCAGGAGCGTCGATTTGCCGCAGCCTGATTTGCCACAAACTACCAGAAACTCCCCCTGTTTCAGGGAAAAGTTCAGATCCGTGAGTGCCGGCTTCTCCTGATCCGGGTAGGTAAATGTCAGATTTCTGATCTCAAAGAGCGCCATTTTCTGTCCTCCGCTATATTTAATATCAGGGGCAGCATACATAAGATTCCATACAAGATATATAAAATTAATGCCCCCGCTGTTGTCTCATTCATGATAAAAACCGGGAAATACAGGATCTTCAGTTTTCGAAGGTGCATGCAGAATAACAATGTTCCAAATACTCCCAATAAAAATGCCAGTAATATCCCGTCCCTCCGGTCAAACCGGTAGATACTGAAATTCGTCCTCCCGCGAAGCCCGTAAGCCCGGGATTTCATCGAATCCGCCGTCTCCACACTGTTTTCCAGTGCCCAGGTTGTCGTGATCGAGAGGATTTTCAAGCCATGTGCCGCCCGCTGGAAGATATTCCCGTTATTTACATTTCTTCCGATACACTGCTGGGCTTCCGCCACCCGCTTGATCTGCCCCGTAAACCGTGGCACAAATCGCAGGGTCATCGATAACAGCAGCGAAAACGCCGGGATCACCTTCCCGAACAGGTACATGAACTTGTCCGAAGTCATCACCTCATGGAAGACGGAAAACCATGAGATCACCCCCGCCAGCATCAGCCCCGAAGCCAGACCGTAGACGATTGACTCCAGTGTGACGGGATTTCCGTCTTTTAAGTAAAAGAGCATCGTTGCCCCCGCATGGGAGAACAGCGGGTTGGCAGCTGCCGCCAGGAGACAGACCGGCAACATCCCGAACAGGAACACCTTTACGGTTTTTCTCCCTTTCAGATAAATGGAATAACTCACCGAGCCGATCAGCGATAACGCTAAAAATACCGGATGCATATAAAACATCGACAGCCCGATGACGATCACAAAATAAGTAAAATTAATCAGTGGATGATACCCTGAAAAAGTATCCATTCTTTTCTCCTTGTCCATACGTTTACACTTTACGCATCCGTCTGGTAACATTCCATGTATACTTCTATTCCTTTTCACGGTATACGTAAAATACAGTTTTAGGCGTCCCGGAATCCGGGGCGCCTAATCCTTTCCATCTTCAGTTAAGACATGCCTGCTCCCAGGTCTCTTCCCAGGTCACAGGTATAATGCCATTCGATGTTGTCCCCGCCCTGTACCTGGTAACGGCTGCATCCATAGTTTGGATACCAGCCATTCACCTCATACATCCAGCCGGACCACTGCCCGCAGTCCTTCTCATACAGGTTGTTGATGCCCTGCACATAAGCACTGTTGTACATGGCGGTAAACTCGGATTCCATCTGGATTCGGTTGTTCTTCATCTCCCGCTGCAGGATGTCATATACTGACTCTCCTTCGGAAAATGTCACGGTCTTCGGACCGTAGATCACACCGTTTGACGGAACCCAGTCCGCCTTACCCTCTGTAAGGTCGCCCATGTTGTTGAGAATCGTGGAACACTCCACATACAAGGTACAGGTCAGCTGTTTGCTGCTGTCCACGGTCTGATCCTGCGGTTCCACCGGATCCGGTTTTCCCTCCGGGATCGGATCGGTATAGTAGTTGTCCGCACTGGCTTCCTCACCGGAAGAAGTGCTTCCATTCCCATTCGTTCCGTTGCTCTCTGTACTGTCTGCATCTTCTGTGTCTGAGTTTTTGGAGTCGGATTTCTTAGAAGAAGAACTCTTTTTCTTATATTTACTCAGATCTTCTTTTTCCTCATCCGATCCATAATGCTCATCTACATACTCTTCATCAATGTACTCAGGTTCCTTGTCACTGTTGTCTTCTTTGACTTCTGACGAATCTTTGGTGTTTCCATCCTCTGCGGAATCTTTCGCAGCCGCGGTCACTGTCGGATCTGCCGAAGCCTGTTCTTCCTTTACTGCGCTGGTCTGGCAGCTGCAAAACAGCAGCGCCAGAACCAGCAGAAGGCAGAGTCCTATGCTTTTCGTTTTCCGTTTCATTTTCCTCCGTCCTTCCTGCCTTTCTCTTTGGAAAGATCCGGTTTTCCCTTTTCTTTCCGTTTGTTATATACAACCACTCCAATAGCCGCACAGCATACCAGGGCGATCAGTCCGATCAGCCCCCAGCGTACCATAGCGGTCTTTTTCTCCGCTGTCGTTGCACCGGTATCCGTATCGTCCCCGTTTCCAAGGACTACCGTTTCTTCCGATGCATCCCACGGCACATCTTCAGCCGCATCCGATGCGTCCTGGATCTCCTGTTTTTCTGCATCCGTACTCTCATCCAGGGAAGAAGCCAGGGCACGTTTTGCGATGAAATAATGGCCGCCTTCTTTCAGGGTGAACTCCATCTTGCCGTCTTTTACAGATACCTTCTTGACATATTCCGCTTTCCGGTTCTCTGTGTCATACGAAAACAGCAACAGGTCATCATCGTCAAGTTCAGTCTTCAGTGTCACAAGCATCTGTCCCGGGAACGTGCCGGATCCTTCGGTACACAGAATCAGTGGTTTGACTGCCAGCTGTTCGATATCATCCTTGTACTTGCAGTCCGACTGCAGCTTGTACGTCCAATCCTTTGTCAGTTTCACATCTTCACCGTTGATCGTCAGGGTATACGATACGGAATCGGAGATCTTGCCACTCGCCTGCAGGTTTTCATCTTTTCCTTTGATACTTTTCAGTTCTTTGGAAGTGATCTTTCCCTTCGTCTTAGCCTTTGTGGTGTCTGAAGTAGTATTGCTACTCTTATTGCTGCTTTTTTTACCTGGACTGCTCTTTCCACTTGCAGAAGATACTTTTCCCCTGCTCTGGATTGATGCAATTGACATGCCTCCTGTGCGGTTGCTTTTACCGCTGCTTTTCGAAGAAGTGATGGAACCGACTTTTGTGGTCTTATCATCCGAGGAAGTATCCTCCCCCATCTTCGGGGCACTGCTTGCCAGCCAGTAGCGTCCTCCGGTTGTCACACTCATTTTGAGCTTACCGGAAGAAACGGTTGCCGTCTTCGCACTCTGGATCGTCAACTTGTCCGGGTTCAGCCAGTACAGGTTCCAGCTTCCGTCCTTCACACTGGTCTTTACGGACAGTGTGGCCGTACCGTTCATGCTTCCGCTCTGGGAGAATTCCACCTGCGCCTGTGTGCCGTTTATGGTGTTGCTTCCGGTACCGATCTTGATACCGGCTTTCACATCACTGGCTTTCTTTACAGTTTTTCCATCCCAGGTCAGCGTGTAAGTGCTGCCGCCGGACAGAGTACCCGTATAGGTAAATGCTTCTTTTGTCGCCATCAGGTTTTCGAATACCTTCTTCGGTACGATTCCGTTATCCAGTGCTTCGATCACATCAGCGGCTTCCAGAAGGCTTTCCCCGTTCTGCAACAGTTTCTTCTCATCCTCGCGGAGTGCGGCATACCGGCTCATCAGTTTCTTGAGCGTGGCGGTATCATCCTGACAGATCCGCAGCGGATCCACCTGGTTCCAAATATCCTTATCCAGGGCATCCACCAGCTTCTGCCGTGCGGCGATGTCACCGAGGTAACCGTTCAGGGTTTTGGAAAGGGATTCTTTTTTGTCCCACTCTCCAAGAGTATCCAGTTCCAGCAGGTACTGGTTTATCAATTCTTTGTCACCGATCTTTACCGGTGTGGCGATGGCAGCCACTTTCTTTTCCAGTGCGCTGCGCTTCTCTTCCATTTTCTTTTCTTCTTCTTTTTTCAGATCCACCAGTTTCTGAACCAGTGCTTCCAGTTTATCTGCGTTGGTTACCTGACTCTTTTCTTTGTCGGTCAGCTTGTCATATGCTTCCTTCACGGAAGTTACGGTATCGGCATCTTCCGGTGTCAGCTTGTCCGCATCCGGCAGGTTGTCGATCCGGTTGATGATCGCTTTCGTCTCCGCATCGGCAGTGGTATGCACCGTCAGTTTCCGGTTTTCTGTATTTCCATCCCGTTTGGTTACAGCAATATCCAGTTCTGTTCCGTCTGTGACTGTGATTTCACCATCTACCGGTGTACGACCATCTGATCCGCGGAGCCCGCTCTTGTAAGTCTTTCCATTCACCGTCATAACTGCCGCGTCATAATTGCCGATTGGAAGGTTGGTAAAGGTCAGTTTCTTGACATCTGCTCCCACATACAGGTCAGTTTCCGTACCGGCATCTGCGGTAAATACATTGCCATTGTCTGCCTGTACCACATACTGTGTCGTGTTGGCGTTTGCACGGAAATCAAAAAGATTGATGCCCTGCTGATACAGGCGGTAAGCTGCGATTGCCTCCATTGCCTGGTCAGTTGTCATGCTGTTTGGACGGTTCTGGTTCTCATCTTTATAATTGGCATGCAGGAAACCGCCGGTTCCGGTGCTGTAGTATTTCAACAGACCATCTAACAGGCTTTTTCTGCTGGATGCATTGCTCACTGTCGCCGGGTCGATCCCCATCGAGGTAAAAGCGATGATTGCCTGCGCCACCGATTCGCAGTTGTAGGTGTCACCGTAGTAATAATCCCCGTCTGTGGAGATCTTGCTGCGCAGCACATCCAGCCCACGGTTGACGGCTTCTCTTACCTTCGCGTCCTCCGCTGCATGGGGAGCCAGGGCATATA
>JAFEHB010001285.1_pt1 | contig 10674 bp, 12 predicted proteins | sample 9267121 | NCBI WGS metagenome assembly JAFEHB01 (sample SAMN17103336, study PRJNA684904) | human gut metagenome | isolation source: diarrhea sample from child under the age of five | host: Homo sapiens | place: South Africa: Mafikeng, Mafikeng Provincial Hospital | collected 2019-09 | reverse complement strand
AAAAAGACACCAGATTTCTCTAGTGTCTTCATCAATTATTCAATTCTAATATTTTCTAACCTAAAAATTCAAAAACATCTTTGCGGTCATATAACTTAAATACTTTTTCAAATAAGAATTGACCGACAAGTGACGTAATAACTGGAATAACTAACCATGCTAGCAATGCTGCGACAACGCCTAAGCCTTTTTCAATTGATGCTAATGGTCCTACTAAACCTACTAAACCAAAACCACCGGAAGCAGGAGAACCAGAAATTGACATCAAAGCTACAGGAACTGCAGAAATTATTGCTGTAAAGAAACATGGTACTAAGATAATTGGACGTCTAAATAAGTTAGGCATCATCATCTTCATCGCACCTAAGGCAATCGCAATTGTTACCCCTGGCTTGTTAACTTTCCATGAGTTTACTACAAGTACAAGTGTTGTTGCAGCAACTCCCATTGCAGCAGCACCAGCAGCTAAGCCGTTAACTTGGATAGCCATTGCAATCGCTACTGTTGAAATTGGAGAGATAATTAACACTGCAAAAGAGCAGGCAATTAAAATACACATTAAAACTGGTTGTAATTCTGTAAATGTGTTAATCACATTACCAATTGCGGAAGTTATCGCTGTAACATATGGATACATATAGAATCCAATTAAGCCAGCACCTGTTCCTACTACAATTGGTGTTAAAACAATTGCTACTGATCCAAATTTATCGCCTATCAACAGAATTAATCCAACTGCAATCGCTGCTGTTAACATGGTGTTAATAATATCACCTGTTCCAGCACCTACATAGGCACCTGTTTTATTCAACGCTGGGAAGTATTTAATTACGCCAGAACCTACAAATGCGGCTCCACCAACTACGGTCATCTTCATGCCATCAAAGCCAAACTTTTGAGCAATCAATGTACCAATAATTAAAGGTGTTCCTAATTGGAAAATAATTGCTGCTTGTCCTAAATGTACGGCAAAAGGATTAGTGCCGAACATCTTGAGGATAGCGGCAAGAACAGCATTAGGAATTAAACCAACTATAATCCCGATGGCAGTACCGCCTAAAACACGATCAATGAAAACTTTGGGTGTAATCTTTGTTGTTTCCAAATTCGTCACCTTCTTTATGTAAAATATACACACTATTATAAGTGATATTGTGAGCAATGTAAATATATTTTTCTTTAGTTTCTTTCTTTTATTAGAAAAAAACGTAAAAAATTAATTAAATTTAACACTTATATTTAAGTATTCTGCTATAATAATGATATAATACATATTGTAAAGGTTATCATTTATATGAGGAGGAATTTTTAATGGTTTCAATCAAAATGTTTGGTGTTCGTGATGAAGAACGTCCAATGGCTGAAAACTGGGCAAAAGAACACAACGTTAACATTGATATGACTAGTGACATCCTTACATCCGATACTATTGATGAAGTTAAGGGTTTTGACGGTCTAACTTTAATGCAAGTAGCGGAAGTTACTGATGATTTATATCCTAAATTGAAAGAATTTGGTATCAAACAAATCGCACAACGTAGTGCTGGTTATGATATGTACAATTTAGATGCTGCTAAAGAAAATGGCATCATCATTACTAACGTACCTAGCTACTCCCCAGAATCAATTGCTGAATACACTGTAACTACAGCATTGAACTTAGTACGTAAATTCCCACTAATCGAAAAACGTGTTAAGGAACATAATTTCTCATGGGAACCTGAAATCAGAGGTCGTGTTATCGGTGACATGACAGTTGCTGTTATCGGAACTGGCCGTATTGGTTACCATGTAGCTAAAATCTTCCATGGTTTTGGTGCTAAAGTTGTCGGATATGATCTATATCCTAGTGACAAATTAGACGGTATCTTGGAATATCGTGATTCTGTAGAAGATGCAATCCGCGATGCAGACATTATTTCTTTACATATGCCTGCTTTCAAGGAAAACCACCACATGTTTAACTACGAAATGTTCAAGAAATTCAAATCTGATGCAGTATTAGTTAACATGGCTCGTGGTGCTTTAATTGATACAGAAGATTTATTGAAAGCTTTAGATGATGGTCTTTTAGCTGGTGCTGGTCTTGACGTTTACGAACATGAAGGTCCATTAGTTCCTATCGACCTAACTGGAAAAGATATTGAAGACGAAACATTCAAGAAAATACTTGAATCTGATAAGATTATCTACTCACCACACGTAGCATACTACACTGATGAAGCTGTTAGAAACTTAGTTGAAGGTGGCTTAAATGCTACTTTGGAAGTATTGGAAACTGGCGATGCTTCAACACGTGTAAACTAATTAGTTTAATCCTAATAAAAACCTCTGAGAATCCATCTCAGAGGTTTTTTTGTTATGCTAACTATAAGTTATTTATATTTTTATCACCATATATGCTTTCCCAGTCATTTCTAAAATCTGCCACAGCTTGAGAAATAGATGGCATCTTAAAAGCAGATGCTACAATATCAGGTCCAACTGTTACAGCTTGAGCACCATTGCTTAATGCTTCATTTACTTGTGCTACATTATGGAAACTTGCAGCTAAAATTTTAGTATTGCTATTATCTAAGTTAATTCTTTTAGCTAGATTTCTAATAACCTCAGCTGAATCAATATTTTGATTTAACATTCTATTATAGTAAGGAGCCAAGTAGTCAGCACCAACATTAATTGCTTGATAACCTTGAAATTCCGTATAAATTGCGGTTGCTGTTACCCTAATTCCTTCAGCCTTTAGTTTTTTCATGACTTCTAACCCATCTAAAGTAGTTGGAACTTTGATGTATACATCCTTGCCTACTTCTTCTACAATTTTGTGAGTTTCTTCTATCATTCCAGATACAGAAGGTGCCACAACTTGTACGTGAAGTTCTCTTTCATCTCCAATGATTTCCTTTATTTTTTTAAGATGTGCGAATAAATCATCGCCTACTCCATCTTTTTTTAGAATCGTTGGATTAGAAGTTACTCCTTTAACATTTAATTTATCACAGTAATATCTAATCTTTTTCAAATCAACTGTATCTAATAAAAATTCCATATCTATTTTGTCCTTTCATGCTAGAAAAGCATAGAGAAACCTCAACGCTCTCTATGCTTCCCTAATTTATTTTATAATAGCAATTTTTGTACCTTCATTAATTTCAGGGTATTCCTTTTCTTCTACATACATTGATCCTGGTAATGTAGCAGTTTTATCCCCTGTGAAGTTAATAGCTATATGACCTAAGTTCTTCAAGTTAGTTTGAACTTCGTTACCTACTGCTGTTATTTTATATTTTTCATCATCAATTTGTAAAGTCATGCCTGCCTTTATTTCGCCAGATAATTCGTTTACTTTAATGATGTAGCAAGATGGTCTAAGTGCATCTGGAGCACCTTCACCAAATAAGATAACCATTTTAATTTCCTTGAAATTCTTAGCTTCTTCACCAATTTCTATAACTTCTGTTTCGTAAAGTTTAGTCTTTTTCTTTTGTAAGAACATAACAAATCACACCTCATCATCAATTCATTTTTACTTTTATTTTCCTGAATATAATCCGAAACTAGCTAACCATGCTACAAATACTCGAGGTAAACCGTTTAAGAAACGTGAGTACAATACAGATGTAACCCCAACTTCAACTGTTTCTGGCTTAGCTTCTTCAAGACCTAAACCAACAGGAATGAAGTCACAAGCATTTTGAGTATTGATAGCGAACAATGCTGGTAATGCATATTGTGGAGGAATATGACCTTTACCAATTTCAACACCAATTAGAGTACCGATAACTTGGGCAATTACAGCACCTGGTCCAAGTAATGGTGATAAGAATGGCAATGAACAAATGAAACCTAAAATCATCAATCCCCAAACGTTACCTGCAAGAGGTACCATGATTTTAGCGAACCAGTTACCAATACCGGAACCCATGATAATACCGATTAGCAAAGCAACGAATGCCATAAATGGAATAATTGTATTCAAAACTGTTTGTACTGATTCCTTAGCAGCTTGGTTAAATGTAGCAACAACTTTACCTACACCAATACCAATCTTAGCGATAAATCCGCCACCATGACCTTGTTGTGTCAACGTCTTAGAAGTATCTATTCCGTCTTCTTTATCAGCTGCAGTTTCTTCTTTGGTAGCCTTTTCATTTTGTTGCTTAACAATTGATTCTGCGTCTTCAGCATTTACTAATGAAATTTGTTTTGGAGTTACAGCAGATACATATAATTCTGGAGTAATGTATTTAGCTAAAGGACCACTCTTACCTGTTGGAAGAACATTTACTGTCAAAATATTTTTACTTGGGTAAATACCACAACGTAAAGTACCACCACAGTCAACGATTGCTAATGCAATTTCTTCATCAGGAATTGCTGTCTTAAAACCATCAATAGCTTCCATACCTGTTAATTCAACAATTGTATCAACAATATCTGGTCTATTACCACCTGTTACATAAACTACTTTATGTTTTTCTTCTGTTGGTGTTACAACGATTGGACCACCCCAACCACCTGAGCCTTTTACGATTTTAATACTGTTCCATTTACTCATAGTTCATTACCTCCAATTAATCCACTGTCTTAGATAACTTGATTCCAGTTGTGCGACATACATAAGCAGTTGTAAAGTCAGTTACCCAACCACCGATGAAGTTCATAACCAAACCTACTAATAAGTATCTAATAGCTAAGTCCATACTATTCAAACCTAATTTTTGTACACCTTGTGCGATACCCATCCATACAAACAATTCACCTGGATTGATGTGTGGGAATACCCCATTACTTGTATGACAGAATTGAGCTTGTGCAGCGTAGTAACTTGGCTTGTAGTATTCAGGTAAGAAACGAGCCATTGTAAAGGACATTGGGTTACCTAACATAAATGCTGATAAGAATGGCAAAATTAGATAACGTGTAAAGATGTTCTTAGATGCTCCTCTAGCAATCTTATCCATCTTTTCTTCACCTAAGAATGCAATAATTGTATTCATCAAAACCAATAATAGCAATACAACTGGTACGATTGTCTTCATCCAACCAATGAATGTTTTTCCACCTGTTTCAAAGAGGTTCATAAAACCTGATGCAAGATTTACAACTATATCCATGAGATCATCTCCTAATTAAATTTCTTTGACATATTTGCCTTCAAATTGTTTGCCATTAAACTAATCTTTGTAAATAATGGCATGTTGAACACATTTACACTTGTATCGTAAGCACTTGCTGACAATTTTTGTGTCTTAAAATCAACAAAAGTTTTGTAAGCATTCAATAAACATTGTCTAGTCAATTTATTCATTCTCTTTAACTCTTGATAATCTGCAGCTAAAACCGCGATGTTTTTACCTTCAAGTTTCTTCAATGTTCTAAATTTAGCGAACACTGTAACCCCTTGCATTAAACGAGCTTCTTTTATATTTCCATCATTATCTATCGCTATCAACATCAATGAACCTGAAAAGAAACGTTTAGGATTTTTACCAATCAGAATGCGATAAGGTCCTAGTAATCTTAGTTCACGATAATTTCTGGAAAAATTTTTAATTTGAAAGATTCCAAACAATCCTTGTAAGAGAAACGCTCCTACAACAATTAATCCTATTAAAATAATCATCTATATTCCCTCCGTTATCTGTGTTAATGGTAAATCCATGTCATATTCCAACAAATTATTATAAATTTCATCATATCCTGAAATCATAAAGATTAAGTCGTATACGCGAGACAGAATCTTACTCAATTTAGAGTTTAGATTTTGCGGTATACCTATTAAGAAAATGATTCTTACTTCTTTTCCCTGATATTTTACAGCTTTTGATAAGATGCCAACTGTCAACAATATTCTAGAATGATTAGATTTATCAACCATATGCGGAATTGCAATCCCATTTTGGAAGACATTACTCATTTTTTCTTCTCTTTTCTTCCAATCTAGCTTAAATTCTGGTAATAATTCACCTGTTGAAATTTCTGTATCAATTAAATTCTCAACAGCTTTCAAATAGGAAATTCTTTCTTCAAATCTTTGAATTCTAAATTTTACTTGTTGGCTACTAATTCCCGCCATAACTTGCGATAGAGTCACTTTGCTAACTAATTCGTCATTCTTAAAGATACTCTGAATTCTAACAATTGGAGTTGTAACATCTTTACTTTCAAGTGGTAAAGTCGAAAATACAATCAAGTAACGTTCGGACGATTTCTTGAAACTTTCACTACTCTTGAAAACATCTGCTTCAGTTGTTCCTTGGAAAGTTTCATTTAACCTACTAATAATCAAATTTTGAATACTTTTACTTACTTCACCAACAATCGCAACTTTATGATATTGAGGATTCCCTCTTTTTTCATCTTCTATTTCCATTTGATAATAAAGTGCTAAATAACCCAATTCTTTATCTGAAATCTTAATATTCAGTTTACTTTCTAATAAATTAACTGTCATAATAGCTAAATCTACTGCCACTGGATATTTTTCAACAATTTCTCGACTAAATAGATCATCATTTCTCATATATGTGGCACTTCTATTTATCATGAAAATTGAATGATACTTTATCTGTTCAAAAACTCGATTGTAATCAATATCTAGACTGATATTTTCCTTAACTTGACTAAAAATTTCTGCAAATAATTCATCTATCCACATCAAGCGTTTATTTATTCGTTCAGTATTTCTATTACTGTAGTTGATATTCAGTGGTATTAATAGGAAGCTTTTTTCTGCTTCTGTTATTTCCCCTGAATGTAAATATTTCTTCAATGTAGATAGAATTTCGTCATTTACTTCAGAACTAGTCAATTCATAATAACAATCTGGCGTCGTTGAAATTTTTCTACCATGCTCATGTAAGAAGTTAAGTATTTTCAAATGTCTTATTATTAAATTACGTACTGTTTTACTTTTATCGTACTTTCTAACTAATTTGGTTATTTCCTGCTTTTCTTCAATTGCTAGTTTCTCACCCAAATCATAGTAGTCACAAACAAAGTTACGCAGAATGAAAGCGATCTGACAGTCTGCCTTACTTTCTAACATTACTCCGTTGTTACTTACCGATCGAATAGTAGTATCGTAATCTTTTAATAGAAGTTTTATTTCTTTAATATCACGATTGATTGTACCTTTACTTACCATCAAATATTCAGATAAATCATCAAGTAACATATATCCTTTAGATTTAATCAGCATCAATAATATATATGCTTGACGTTTTAAAGGATTATTGAAATCCAAAGTTGTCTTTAAATAATGCGTCTGAAATTTAGCTAATCTAGCATAATCTTCGACTTTTAAATAATATTTTTGATTTTTTTCTTGAATCTCAGCTATTTCGCCTAATTCTTCATTCAAACTCGTTATATACTTTTGTAAAGTTTTCTTAGATACCTGTAACTCACTAACTAACCTATCTACTGTAATTGAATCATTTGTCGTAAGAATCTTAAACAATTGATAGTTTAATACATTCATAACCTATCCCACTTTCTATCCGCGAGATTTTCCTCCGGCAACGTTTGTTGTAACACCTGTTATATAACTTGATCTGTCTGATAAGTAGTAGGCAACTAAATCAGCAACTTCTGATAATTTACCACTTCTTCCTAATGGTGTAGTACTCTTACTCTTGTATCCTGCACGGACATCTTCAACCGTTTTATGTCTTGTATATGCCAAAGCTTCTTCATAAGCTAGTGTTCTTAAACCTGTTGCTTCCATAATTCCAGGAGCTACACCTACTACACGAACATTGAATTCACCTAATTCTTTTGCCCATGAACGTGTTAAACCTACGATTGCTGCTTTAGTTCCTGAATAAATGCTTTGTCCTTGTGAACCTTCCAAACCAGCTTCAGAAGCCATATTAACAATTACACCTGATTTTTGTTTTACTAATTGACGAGCAACAGCTTGTGACATCAAAAATACACTCTTTACATTGACATTAAACATCTTGTCAAAATCATTTTCAGTTAATTCATATTTGCTATTGCTTTCCTTAGCATCTACTAACAATCTTGGTAAGTTAATACCTGCATTATTTACAACACCATCAACATGTCCATGTTCTTCAACAACTCTAGCAACTAATGCATCAACTTGTTCTTTATTTGTTACATCTGTCTCTACAAATGTTAAATGATCATGTTCTTCCTTAGCTGGTTGTAAATCTGCATCATATACATATGCGCCGTCATTTAATAATTCTTTTACAATTGCTTCCCCGATACCAGAAGAACCACCTGTTACAATGTACACCTTTTCATTTAAGTTCAACCAGTTCTCACTCATAAGAATTCCTCCAATAACTTTATATCTTTATTACAATTCTTATTTTAGTGTTAACGGTTACAACAATTAATACCAAGAATTTCTAAAATCTGAGAAAAATATTGCATGAATTAAATATTTAAATAAAATTATACAGTTAACATAAATTCAAATCAATACTGTGTATGAATTTATTTAAATGAAATACTTCATTAATATATTTAGTATTTGTCGCCATCTTCTTTATTACATCTACTTTCTCCAAAAACTTCTAATGCCGCAGTAGAATTATGTACAACGTCATTAAAATCTTCTCTTGACTCTACACTGGCTGTAGCATTGTTTTCATTGAACCGAGTGCTTGTGAAGATGAATAACCACCGTCAGCAATCTTTTGTTGACTGACACCATACTGTACAGACATTTCTTTGCCTTCTGCCTGCATTTTAGCTACATTTTTAGTAGCCTCTGCAGCCTTTTCGCCACCAGTAGTTGGCAAATTAAAAGTCTTAACATAAGCATTTTGTAAATCACTAGCTTTTTGAGCTCCGTCAACTGCAGCAGCTCCTATACCTTTGATAATAGGCGTTACTCCTGATAAAACAGTAGAGAATTTAACTGTATAATCAATTAACTTTTTTCTACTAGATTTTATTTTCTCACTCAACTTATTATTAAATGACACTATTTGAAGTGCCTTACAATTGTTAGACAAAGTCTAGCGATTGTAAGGCACTTCATTTTTTCAGTTGACTTTTAATAATCTAAAAATATAGTTTACTCATCTTCGCCAATATGGTCTCACATTACCTATTATACTTAGGCTAATATAAAGAAAAATCCAAATATAAATATGCTTCCACATCCAGTCCCAGAAGAACATCGTGCCAATAATTATAGCTAGTGTTACTGTAATTATTAGTATCCACCAAAAACGATCGTCTTTTTTTACCAGTTATACATTTTCTTCATATCTCACCTCCGGGACTTTCTCATGTGATTATTATACCATATTTTACTTTCCCCGTAAGCGTCTTAATGCTTCTCTTGGTGAGACTGGTCTATCTTCTTTAACCTTAGCGGACATTACTTCAACTAACGTTTCAAATGCTTCTTCATCTGCTTCACGTAATGCTGTTTCGATTTTAAAATTCTTAGTTTGAGTAGCTAATTTATTTTGCCATTCTTCATTAGCTTTCTTATTATCTGCTTGTAGCTGTTTGATTTTCTCGTTTAAATCATCAACGTTTTTAGAATTCTTTTGTAAATCGACTAACTGTTGATCTCGTTCATCAAGTTGTGATTTCAATCCGTCACGTTCGCTAGTTAATCTATTTACTTTTTCTTGTAAGCTAGTAATATCCTTACCATGAGCAGACATTACACCTTCAATTTGTTCATCACTCAAGCCTAATTTCTTTAAATCTTCACGTTTCATGTCAATCTCTCCTATCGTTTTTATTTTACGTGGAACGCTCCACGCTGATTGATTGCATACAAAAAAAGCAGTTTAACGACTTACTCAGGTCGGAATATTATAATTTTATCTCGTTCACTTTACGTGCTAACTTTTCTACTAATTTCATATTATCAAATTGTGGTTTTTCAAAAATATCTATGTCAAGCGTTACATGCATTTTGGAATCTTTTACATTTGCAGAATAATCTACGCCCATTACATGTACTGGAATTTTGTTATCCATTTATTACACCCTTTTCTACTAATTTTTATCAGGATCTAGTTTAATTGACTTGATTTCATGCTCAGTTAAAGTGAAATAATCATCACCGTATTGTTTTGTACCTATTAAATCAATTTCATAACAATTATAATCCGAGTCTCCTGGAATTGTTCCAACTGCAACAAACCCTTTGTAAATAATATTATCAATATCAGTAACTATGACATTCTTTCCAAAATAAGGTCTTAAATCCATTACTAATCACTCCTCATGTTCAACATCATGTTTGATAGGAACAATATGAATTCTTTTTTTAGAATAATGTATTTTAATCCAATCAGTCTCTTTACCTGAATTATAATCTACCCCTACAATGTGGTCAACGTGTACAGTTTCTTTATTTCCAAAACCATTTTTATTCTTATTTAGTTTTCCTTTACCAGCATACTTATCTAACAATTCTTGTGGATCTTCGTTATCATATAAATAACTCTTACCTTCCAATTTTGTAGATTCCATATGTGGTGCTTGTTTTTCTGGATTAATCTTAGTTCCCCATTGTCCACTCTTTATTTTAGCTTCTACATGCTTTTGAGACTCTGTTTTATCACTTTGATCAAGCTTTTTCTTTTTATAAGTTATTCGCTCTTTATCATAATCTCTAGTCAAAATATCATGCTTTTTACCGTACATCTTATTAGTTTCTTT
>JAFEHB010001284.1_pt1 | contig 10686 bp, 9 predicted proteins | sample 9267121 | NCBI WGS metagenome assembly JAFEHB01 (sample SAMN17103336, study PRJNA684904) | human gut metagenome | isolation source: diarrhea sample from child under the age of five | host: Homo sapiens | place: South Africa: Mafikeng, Mafikeng Provincial Hospital | collected 2019-09 | reverse complement strand
CTTCTTTTGTATGTTAAGGGGTAGATTATATGTACAAAAAGAATCTTATGAAACTTCTTCCGGCAGTTGCTGTAATTATTGCGATCGCAGCAGCTGGATTTCAGCAGGACAGTGAAGTGAAAAGTACAAAAACAGTTCAGGCAGCTGAGAATGAACTGATAAAATCAGATGAACTTACGAGTTTGCTGACAACTGTATATTTTAATGACGGAGGAATGAAGGATACGGATGAGGCAGACAGCAGCATTCTGAAAACAAAGAAAAGTAAATCCAAAATAAAAAAAGCGGGAATTACGACAGGAAAAACAAAAGCACTTCCGGAAAAGTCAGCAGCAGCTTCCGGGCAGGGGCAGGGAACGACCACGACACCTACAACTTCTGTTCCAAAGGGCGGATATAAAGATGGGATTTATCAGGGAAGTGGAACTGGATTTGGTGGAACGATCACTGTTCAGGTAACGATTTCCGGAGGAAAGATTGCTTCTATAGAAATACTGAGTGCTGCTGGTGAAACAGGCTCTTATTTTGCATCAGCCAAAGGCGTGATCAGCAAGATGATCTCCGGTCAGACTCCAAATGTCGATGCAGTAAGCGGCGCAACCTATTCCTCAAATGGAATCATCCAGGCAGTTCAGAATGCACTGTCAAAGGCCGGAAAAGGAAAAGCTGCAAAGACAACGAAAAAGACGACAAAGAAGAATACCAATACTTCAAATAAAACAACAACGCCGGTTGAAATTACAAAACCGTCCGGAGAGGTAACTTATAAAGATGGAATGTATACTGCAGAAGCAGAAGGATTTGACGGTCCGATAAAAGTTACTGTTACGATTAAAGACGGAAAGATAACCGCAATCACAAATACGAACACTGATACAAAAGAATATTTTAATAAGGCATGGAATAGTATTCAGCCGAAGATTCTTGAGAAGCAGGCAGTGTATGGTGTGGACACCGTAAGCGGAGCAACGTTTTCTTCAAATGGTATTCTCAAGGCGGTGCAGAAAGCCCTGGAACAGGCTTCGGTAAATGTGACACCGGCACCAGAAGTGACGGTAAGTCCAACTCCGGTACCGACAACCGCTCCAGCACCGGTTATACCGGACACCCCGAAGGTTTTATATAATGACGGAACGTATACGGGTACTGGAATTGGATATGGGGGAAAGATAAATATCAGTGTAACAATTAAAGATGGAATAATTACGGAAGTATCTCAGACCAATGAAGGAGAAACACCAAGATATTTCAGAAATGCATGGAATGTAATACAGCCGGCAATTATTGCAAAACAAAGCACAGATGGCATTGATACTGTATCAGGAGCAACATATTCTTCTGAGGGAATTCTGTATGGAGCAAAATCAGCTTTAGAGCAGGCTTTAAAAACTTCAGATATAACAGCGACACCAACTCCGAATCCAACAGCAACACCGGAACCAACGGCAGCACCGGAACCAACGGCAGCACCGGAACCAACGGCAACACCGGAACCAACGGCAACACCGGAACCAACGGCAACACCGGAACCAACGGCAGCACCAGAGCCAACAACAGCACCCGGAGCTGGGTATAAAGATGGAAGTTATATGGGAACAGGAGAAGGATTCAATGGTCAGGTAACTGTTACGATTAATGTATCAGGGGGAAATATTGTGTCAGCCGGATATGATGGGGAAGATGATGAACCGGAATTTTCAAATGCATGGAATGGCATTTATAATCAGATCATGGGAAAACAGTCTGCCGATGGAATAGATACAGTGACAGATGCTACATATTCTTCAAATGGACTGATTCAGGCATTTCAGAGTGCTATCAGCCAGGCAAAATAATAAATGTTTGATAGTGAAAAAGAAAACTTGAAAACATAAGGAGTCTGAAAGGAAAACTTTAGATGAAATACCAGAATTTTATTATGAGAATTTTGTGTCTTCTGTTGATTCTTGCCGCTGTAGTAGGATATAATTCTATGCAGAAAAAAGATACGCAGGCACAGGAATCACAGGAGATTACGGCACTCACAAAGCGTGTAGAGAAGCTGGAAGAACAGAATACGGAGATACTCTCTGCTCTGGAAGAGGCTGCTAAGAATCAGGAAGCAGCGATCGCACAGGCACAGAGGGATGCAAAAGATAAAGATAATGCTGCAAAAGAGGATGCGGAGGGAGCTGACGCTGCAGATACAGAAGAGTCTGATGATTCGGAAAATGTATACAAAGATGGTACGTATACCGGTTCCGCACAGGGATTTGGAGGTGCGATCACCGTACAGGTCACACTTGCAAATGATGAGATCACAGATATTCAGGTGACAAGTGCACCAGGTGAAGATTCTGCTTATCTTTCGCAGGGAGAGGGCGTGATCAGTTCCATCATTTCTGCGCAGAGTACGGATGTGGATACGGTATCAGGTGCGACATTCAGCTCTACAGGTATTATCAATGCAGTTGTAGATGCTCTTGGAAAGGCGGAAAACGGATGAAAAAGAGGCAGAGAAAGGTCCGGTTGATCCGGGCTGCCATACAGCTTGTATTTTTTATCTTTTATCCGGCACTTTTTTCAACGGCATTTGCAGGAGTAAAATCTGTTTTTCAGGCAATCGCGGCGCATCAGCAGATCACATGGAACTCATTTCTTGATGTGACAGGATTACTTCTTCTGGTTACGATTTTGTTTGGCAGACATTTCTGCGGATATGCATGTGCATTCGGTTCATTGGGAGATGCCATGTATGAACTGACTGTTTTTATCAAACAGAAAGTATTTCATAAAAAGGGAAGACATGGTTATCCGGAAAAAGCAGTCAGAATTCTTCAGAAGGTGAAGTATATACTTCTGGCATTTCTTCTGCTTTCCATCCTGACCGGATGGTATGCATCCCTTCAGGGGATGAGCCCGTGGGATGTCTTTTCCATGCTGACGGCAAGAAAACTTCCAAATGCTTCTTATAAGATTGGAATTATCCTGCTGGTGCTGATCCTGATCGGAATGTGTACACAGGAAAGATTTTTCTGTCAGTTCCTTTGTCCAATGGGAGCAGTTTTTGCAATGATGCCGATCCTTCCGTCTGCACTGTTTAACAGAAACAGGGAGAAATGCCCTTCAAAATGCGGACTGTGCAGGAAGAGATGCCCTGCACATCTGGAGATTGACGGAGATACACCGCTTTCAGGGGAATGTATCTGCTGTCATGCCTGCCAGGTGACCTGCCCGCGCAAGAATATACAGATCGGACCGATAGATACAGCTCAGGAAGAACAATAGAAATCAAAAAGAATTTACACTTCCAAAAAAATTACAAAGAACAAATAGAAAATCATAGAAATAATTTTAGGTTCCCACTATAATGAGTTCAAATAAAAGCGAAGCAACAAGTCAAAAACAGGGAGGTTTTTACTATGAAGCGAAATATGAAACAGTGGGTAACCGATTATATCAATGCACCAGCAAAGAAAGGAATGCCAATTCTCTCTTTTCCGGGAATACAGCTTATTGGACATACCGTTGAAGAACTTGTGAGAAGTGGAGAACTGCAGGCACAGTGTATGAAAGCAATTGCAGACCGCTTTGATACAGGTGTGGCATTCAGTCTTATGGATCTTTCTGTAGAAGCTGAGGCGTTTGGTGCACCGGTACATTACAGTGAAGATGAAGTACCGACAGTTCACGGAACTCTGATCAATGATGAAGATGAAGCAGAAGCACTTAAAGTACCAAAAGTAGGTGATGGAAGAACCGGAGAATGTGTAGAAGGTATTCGCAGGGCATGCGAACTGATTACAGACAGACCGGTTCTTGCAGGAATTATCGGACCGTATTCTCTGGCAGGACGACTCCTGGATATGACAGAGATTATGATTCTCTGCTATGAAGAACCGGAAATGGTAGAGAGCGTTCTGGAAAAAGCGACAGAATTTCTGATCGAATATGCAAAGGCATTCAAAGAAGCCGGAGCAAACGGTGTCTGCATGGCTGAGCCGGCAGCCGGACTTCTCTCACCGAATCTGATCGATGAGTTTTCTACACCATATGTACAGAAGATTCGCGAAGCAGTTGAGGACGAAAATTTTGTTGTTATGTATCACAACTGCGGAAATATCACACCGCTGATGCAGAATATCAGTGACATTGATGCTGTTGCATACAGTGTGGGAAACGCAATTGACATCGAAGAAGCATTAAAAGTGATTCCTGCAGACAAAATGATTATTGGAAACATTGACCCTGCAGGAACCATCCGTAACGGAAATCCGGAGACAGTTTACAAAGAGACAACAGATCTGCTGGAACGCTGCGGCAAATATCCAAACTTTGTAATCGCATCAGGCTGTGATATTCCTCCAGTATCTCCGATGGAGAACATTGAGGCATTCTTTGATGCAGTAAGAGATTTCTATAATAAATAAGGGGGTACATTCTGTACATAACAAAAACAGTATCGCTGAGTTTCAGCGGTACTGTTTTGGCGTTAAACCGGTATATTTTTTGAATACTTTAGAAAAATAACTCTGATCCATAAAACCGACTGCCATGGCAACATCAATGATCGAGTATTCTGGATTGATAAGAAGACGTTTGCTTTCTTCAATCCGTACCATATTCAGATATTCTTTAAAGGAAGAACCAGTAGACTGCTTAAACAGTGTAGAGAAATAAGCAGGGTTCAGGTGTACATGGCTGGCAACATCCTCAAGCGTCAGATTACCTGCAAATGTTTGAGAGATATAGCGGATTGCTTCTTTAATAATCTCGTTATTTTTTGTTGGAATATAATTAAACATACATTGTGTAAAGACTTCGACGGATTCCTGAAGCTGATAACAGAGGTCATCCAGAGTGTTGATTGACTGCAGAGAACGCAGAAACTGATTGTTTATCTTCAGAACGCTGTCGCTGGTGGCACCACCTTCGATCGCTGCACGGGAAAGAAGTGAGCAAAGTTCCAGAGAACGTGTCTTGACGATTTCCAGGTTGCTTCCTTCTGCAAAGAATACATATCCGAGCAGATCATTCAGAAGTTCTTTGGAACTTTCCGTATCTCCGGTTTTTAATTTGGTGATCAGTGCCTTTTCTTTGTCATAAGGATATCCTTTATTGTTGATATTGGCAGAAGCTTTGTAGGTCTGAATAGATTCATTGATCTCGGATTGCTGCAGAAATTTATTATGATTCAGCACGAACTGGTTGCGGCCGTCTGTTACAAGGCCGGAACACATATAATACAGAAGGCGGCTGATGTAAGTGACACGTGCCGGCTCGAACATTGGCAGAGTATCAGCCTCTTCATACATTTCAAGAAGGCTTGTTGTAGGTATGGAGTATTTTTTGCCGAGATTTGAAAGTGTCAGAGAATCCGGCTGGTCCATCATGAAAGGCCCGGCAAGGATAGAACCCAGAAGTATATTGTTATTGGACAAAGGAAAAACAATATGGTTCAGATTGGAGTGACAGGAAAAAATATACGCCTCACCAAGGCTCATTGCCAGTTTACTGGCATTTGCATGAAGTTTCATACAGGATTCATTTACAGGAAGAAATTTTTTGAAAATACGGCAGTAGGCATGTGTCTGACCAAAGCTGTCCAAAATCTCTCCCTTCTCATTCAAGATCTGTATTGGAAGATTAATACATTGGTAAAAAGTTTCAAGCATATTGTGAAGATGATGACGGTCAATAATATTGTATAGTAATGGTTGCACAAAAATATCCCCCTAAATCGAAAAAAAATACTAAAAGTTCATAACTATAATGTATTATACCTGCAAAAACTAAAAAAATATATAGGTTTTCTAAAAAAAGAAATAAAATATTTTTGGTAAAAATTATATAATATATTTGTACAAAACAAAGCGGAGATATAAGAAGATAGCGGAATCTTATTATATTGGATTAATGGAGGTAGAAAAATGGCAGCAGAAATCGTAAATGAAATCAGTGAATTTCTTCAGAAAGGAAGAGCCAAGAACGTTAAGAAACTTGTGCAGCAGGCTCTTGATGAGGGTGTTGATGCAAAAGAAATCCTTGAAGAGGGACTTCTTTCCGGAATGATGACAATCGGTGGAAAATTCAAACGTAATGAAGTGTTTGTACCAGAAGTACTTGTTGCGGCACGTGCGATGAATGCAGGTGTTACAATTCTTGAACCAAAGCTTATCGAAATCGGAAATGAACCGATCGGTAAAGCAGTTATTGGAACTGTAAAGGGTGATCTTCATGATATTGGAAAGAACCTTGTTGTTATGATGATGAAAGGTGCAGGATTCGAGATTGTTGACCTTGGAACAGATGTACCGGCAGAAGCGTTTGTTGATAAAGCAGAAGAAATCGGAGCAGATGTAATTGGTATGTCTGCACTGCTTACAACGACAATGCCAAATATGAAGGATATTCTTGATGTTCTGGAAGAAAGAGGACTGAGAGATAAATATATTGTCATGGCAGGTGGAGCACCAGTTAATCAGGCATTTGCAGATCAGATCGGAGCAGACTATTATACTGAAGATGCTGCTTCAGCAGCAGAAGTTGCAAAAGAAGCTGTATTAAAAAGAAAAGCAAGCTGATTTGCTTGGCTTTAAAAAGAGGATGTTACGGAAATGGCAGATGCCCTTTTGGTAGCATCTTTTTTTATAAGGGGTGTGGCAGATGGATGATTGGATATTAGAGGGACTTCAGATACAGATTGATAAAGAAGAAGTCTTTAAGATGATAGACTGTTATGAGGACAGTCCTGTTTATGAAGAAGTTGCAGAGGAGTACGATGAAATTCTGGAGGATATGAGGGCACTGCTCAAACCGATCGGAATCATAGGTCTTGGAGAAATTACCGAAAATATTGCAACAGAAAAATACCCGGCCGGAACCAGAACTATTTTTGCTGTTCTCAGTGTGGGTAATGAGATCAAAGAAGAAAGCACAAAATATTTCCATGAAGGAGATTATGTCAGAGGAATGCTGATTGATGCGATTGCAGATACAGCTCTTTTTTCACTGGATGATGCCATGATGGACACTTTACAGAAGTTTTGCAGGAAACATAAAGTTGGGATCCGTAAGCGTCTGGAGGCACCGCATGATATATCCATGGAAGCGCAGAAAGTGGCATGGGAGAGATTGCAGCTGAAAGAACGTTTTCATATTGACATCAGTGAGGGATTCATGTATGATCCGGTCAAAACTTCGTGCCAGATATTTGTTTTGTCAGATGACAAAGAGGAGTTCAGGGCAAAGCACGACTGCAGATCCTGCAATAATTTTACCTGCAAACACCGCAGAGTGCAGCCGGTGCAGATTACCGTACATAAAGGAATGGAGGTTGGAAGCTTCGAGTTACCGCCAATGATATCCCTGATGGAAGGACTTCGAAAAGAAGGTTATCAGTTCGCAGCTGCATGTGGGGGAAAAGGTCTCTGTGGAAAATGCCGTGTGAGGGTAATGAATGAGGGCACATATATTACGGCAGAGGACAAATCTGTATTTACCGAGGAAGAACTTAATGATGGATGGCGACTGGCATGCAGAGTGTATCCGTCAGATGACCTGGAAATAGAATTTTCACTGGATGATGAAACAGAATTTGAAGTACTGACGGGCACTCTATCGGAAGAGGATTACGGTGAAGAAGGCAATGCAGGAAAGATAACCGCAGTCAGGGAAAATGGATACGAAGTAGCAGTTGATATCGGAACGACGACGATAGCAATGGAACTCATCGGAAAAGACAGCCATAAAGTATTGGGAAAAGCTGCTTTTATTAACAGTCAGAGAGCATATGGTGCAGATGTTATCTCACGTATCCAGGCATCAACAGAAGGCAGGAAGGAAGAACTTCAGAAATGTATCCGTGATGACCTTGAAAAAGGCCTGAAACAACTTGTAAAAGAAAATGAACTTGCCCTGACAGAAATCAAAAATATTGTGATCAGTGGAAATACGACAATGATACATCTTCTGATGGGCTATGACTGTTCCAGCCTTGGTGTCTATCCATTTACACCGGTAAATATCGGTCTGATCCGTGGAAATGCAGAGGAAATCCTCGGAATGAAAGAGATGGATGCAGAGGTTCAGATTCTGCCGGGAATTTCTGCTTATGTAGGCGGAGATATCGTATCAGGTCTGTTTGCATGTGATTTTGACAGAAAAGAAGAAGTTTGTATGCTGATCGATCTTGGAACGAATGGAGAAATGGCAATTGGCAATAAAGACAGGATTCTGGTGACATCTACTGCCGCAGGACCAGCTTTTGAAGGAGGGAATATTACCTGGGGAACAGGAAGTATTCCGGGGGCAATCTGCACTGTGCATATCGAAGAGAATAAGGCTGAAGTTGGAACGATAAAAAATGCCCCTCCGGTGGGTATCTGTGGCACTGGTGTAGTGGAGACTGCTGCTGAACTTCTGAAAGAGGAACTGATTGATGAGACCGGACGGCTTGAAGATGAATATTTTGATGAAGGATATCCGCTGGCTGAAACAAAAGATAACAGGATGATTCTTTTTACACAGAAGGATATGCGTGAGATCCAGCTTGCCAAGGCGGCGATCCGGGCGGGAGCAGAGACTCTGGCGTGTCGCTATGGAATCAATAAAACAGAAATTTCCAAAGTGTATGTTGCAGGAGGATTTGGCTATAAGCTTGATACAGATAAGGCAATTGCAATCGGTATGTTTCCGGAAGAATTTGAAGGACACATTGAAGCAGTTGGAAACAGCTCGCTTGGTGGAGCCGGGAAATATCTGTGTGAAGCAGATGTGGAAGAAAGAGTGTCCAGCCTGGTGAAAGTGTCGGAAGAAATTGCACTGTCAACGGATAAGGTATTTAATGATTTCTATATGGACGCCATGTTCTTTGAATAAAAAATATAAACAAATGAAAAAAAGGACTAAAGCGATGAAAATATTGAATTCATATTTTTATCGCTTTTTTTTATAATCTTTAATAGATAAGAAAAGACGTACAGGGACGGTGGTGATTCCTGTCAGATATGCCGGAAAGAAATGGAGGAGGAATTTATGGTACGAAGATTTGGACAGATAATAAAAGCAAAACCGGATGGACTGGCTGATTATAAGAAATGGCATGCAAATCCAATGCAGGGTGTCAATGAAATGATTAAAGAATGTGGACTCAAAAACTACTCTATTTTCAGTAGAGGCGATTACCTGTTTGCTTATTTCGAATATGAAGGCGAAGATTTTGACGCAGATATGGCAAAGATGGCAGCAGATCCGGCTACTCAAAGATGGTGGGATGTAGTAAAACCACTGATGCAGCCATTAGAAGATTGTGCAGAAGGTGAATTCTGGTCAGATATGGAAGAAATTTATCATCTGGACTGAAAACAGGAGAGAGATAAAAATTAAAAAAACAGCAATGAAATATAAAAAATAGAAAAAGAGGATGATGATATGAACAGCAGAGAGAGATTTTATGCAACTGTAGAGAGAAAACCTGTCGACAGACCGGCATGCTGGCTGGGAGATCCAACACCGGAGGCAGTGCCTGCATTATGTGAATACTATCACGTAGACAATATTAAAGAATTGAAGAAAGTATGCGGAGATGATTTCTATGCAGTAGAAATTCCTTACAAATCACCTACCTGTTCTGCGATTTTTGCGGCGTTTGACTGGTATATGAACGGAAGTGATATTGATACAGAGCACAGAACACTGACGGCAGAAGGATGTTTTGCACAGTGCGAAGATATTGAAGATATCGAAGCAGTTAATTTTGAATGGCCGGATCCAGCACTTTATATTGATCCAGAAGAATGCCGCCGTCTGGTAGACGAAGCTCCGGAAGACAAGGTCGTCATGGGACTGTTGTGGGCATGCCATTTCCAGGATACATGTGCAGCATTTGGAATGGAAAACTGTCTGATGAATATGATTTCTGATCCGGAAATGGTTCATTATGTAGATGACCGTATTGTTGATTTTTATGTAAAAGCATTAAAAATTTTCCTGGAAGCTACCAAAGGCAAAGTTCAGGCAATTCTGATCGGTAATGATATGGGAAGTCAGAGAGGTCTGATGATCAGTCCGAAGCTGGTAAAGGAATTTGTGATTCCGGGAGCTAAAAAACTGGTTGAAGTAGCACACAGCTATGGGGTTAAGGTTGTTTATCATTCCTGTGGTTCTATTGTGGAAGCAATTCCGTTTCTGATCGAAGCCGGAGTGGATATCATTCATCCGATTCAGGCACTGGCAGCAGGCATGGATCCGCAGAATCTGAAAGATAAATTTGAAGGACAGGTTTCCTTCTGCGGTGGAGTTGATACGCAGGAGCTTCTTCCAAACGGAACACCGGAGCAGGTTGCTGCGAAAGTAAAAGAACTTCGTACAATCTTTCCGACAGGTCTTATCATTTCTCCAAGCCATGAAGGTCTTCAGGATGATGTGCCACCTCAGAATATCAAAGCCATGTTTGATGAGGTAAATAAAATTTATTAATAAAAGGGATGTTTAACAAAAAATAATATCGGAAATTTCAGGGATACTGTACAGAAACCGTCAGGCAGAAACGGGCTGTGCAGCATCCCTTTTGGTCTTTGTCATGAATGAGAAGTTACGGCGAACAGTAACGGAAATCTGAAAACAGGTAAAAGCAGTTGCTTAAATAAAGAGTTTTCCTTAAAATAGAATATGAACATGCATGGGGGAAAAGGGGGAACTGTATAT
>JAFEHB010001276.1_pt1 | contig 10781 bp, 8 predicted proteins | sample 9267121 | NCBI WGS metagenome assembly JAFEHB01 (sample SAMN17103336, study PRJNA684904) | human gut metagenome | isolation source: diarrhea sample from child under the age of five | host: Homo sapiens | place: South Africa: Mafikeng, Mafikeng Provincial Hospital | collected 2019-09 | reverse complement strand
AGAACGAGGAGAAAAATTGGATAAATACTTAAGGCGATCCTATCAGAGAATGAATCAAATGTCTTTTGGAGTTCAGAGCGGGCGCGTTTGATTTTCAAACTTCGCAACAGAACCAGTCAAATTATTTTTAAAATCTTCAAAAGTATTTAAAGTTTCAACTTTAGCAAGTTCATTTTTTACGGCAGAAAAATCCGCTTTTTCTCTTGCTTGCCAATCTCCTGCTTTATTATAAAATTTGATTGCTTCAAGCAATTCTGGATTATCAGTAGGTAGGTTTTGTGATAACTCAGCTAAGTCTTTAGCCAAATTTTTCTCATTTTTTAGTACTAATTCATCAAAAGCTGAAATTCTTGGTTTGTCAGCAGGAATTTCTGCATTTTCTAACCATTCAGCATTAACAGTAGCGAATAAATCATCTTGAATCCTTGTCATATCAAACTTCTTTTTTAATAAAAGAAGCTCAAATCATAAATTTGAACTTCTGTGACTTTAGAATTGCGAAAACTAAAGTGAGGATATTTTATGGCTAAACACTAAAAAGTATTGGATATACTAAGTTTAAGTATACGTATTTTTTATTTGACATCAAAACAATATTATGATATACTTTATTTAATCAAGAAAATATCAGTTTATTCTTCGGCTAGAAAAGGGCTATATTTTTTTAAGATACAAAACTTAGTATTTCTAATACTAAGTTAAAGTAAAAAGTGGAGGTCTAAAACATGACACAAGCAATTGAATTAAACTTAACAAATGAATGGCGTGGCACTATGAGTCCTGTTGATATACCGAATATGTTAGTTGCAAGTGCATATTTGAAATACAAAAATAGCGACATTTTTAAGACTCTAATGCTTCAATATAAAATGGCCTTCTTGGATTCATTGGAATATGAGATTATGCAAGAAGACAATATCCCGGAGCTAAAAGAGTTTCTAAGTAGAACAAAAGAATTAATTGAAAAACTCCCTGATGGCAAGTATCGAGAAATACTGAAACTGATTAACGACTACAGTCCTAAGATGTTAATAAATTCTGGATTTGAGGCAATGAGAAATCAAGAGCATATTAACTCGGAGAGTTTGAATAAACTGATTGTTTCCTTAGCCAATATCCAGACTGGAGATATGGTTTTGGATGCAACAGCAGGCACAGCTGGAACTCTTGTTGAGGCTATCAAACATCAGCCATCACTCTTAGTCGGTCAAGAAATTAACGCAGAATTAAGTACGTTTGCTGCCATTAATTTAATTGTGAATGGTGCTGAAAAGTCTGTTATCTTATCAGGAGATACGTTGCAAAATCCTGAGTATCCCAAATATGGTAAATTTGACAAAGTCGTTCAAGTCCCTCCATTTGGGGTGAAAGTAGAGGCTGATTTATCAAATGATGACCGTTTCAAATTTGGCCCCTTATCACGTTCTGCAGGGGATTGGGCTTTTGTTAGCAACGCCTTATCAGCACTTAAACCCGATAATGGAAAAGCTGTGATTGTTGTTCCAAATGGAGCATTGTTTAGAAGTGGGCCAGATCGAATCATCCGCCAATCTATTCTTAACTTTGATTTTATTGAAACCGTCATTTCTTTACCTAATGGTATGTTTAATAACACGATGATTCCAACAGTAATATTAGTGCTAAACACCAATAAGAAGGAGAATGCAAAAAATCAAGTTCAATTCATCAAAGTGACCGAAGATATGGTGACGGTTGTCAATCGCCGTGAACGGGTTTTGTCAAATGAATTGATTTCCAAAATCTCTACTGTTTATGGAAACAAAGAATCAATTAAAGGATTTTCGGAGACTGTTAATCTAAATGATATTCATAACGGTGACCTTGTAGTAGATTCATACGTTGTTCAGGATAGTTATCATTTCGATGGCCTTGAGGTCAAAGCAGATTTCAATAAGCTAGATAGAATTAAAACTCTAAAACTGAGTGAAGTAGCAAGTTTAAGTAGAGGCTTTAATAATACTCGTGCCACTGAAAGTGAAAACGGAAAGTACCAAGTCATTAGAATATCAGACATCACAGAAGATGGAATCAATTATGATGAATTAGTCAGGGTTACATCAGATGTAAAGAATGTTGATGATTATCGGGTAGAGAAAGGCGATTTACTCTTAAGTATTCGTGGTACAACAAATAAAATCGGAATGGTAGATAAAGATGATGATTCGCTGCTGTTCAATGCCAACCTAATCAGAATTAGAGCAAATAGAACTACAGACCCTGAATGGTTAAAAATTTATCTAGAAAGTCCTATGGCAAAAGTTCTGCTAGAAAGGATTTCACGAGGGACAACCATTCGGCAAATCAGCCTTCAGGACTTGAAGAACTTCCCTATCCCAGAGTTGACTCTTGAGGAGCAAAAACTGGCTAAACAAGAATATCAAATCGGTTTAGAAGAAGTACAAGCAGAGTTAGAGAAATTACGACAAAAGAAATATAATATAAAGAGAGCGTTTTATCAGAAGTTGCCAGTATCAGATGCTTTTGAGATTATTCCAGAGAAAAAATAAGCAAGTAGGAGAAAATATAGAATGGCAAAACAGACAAATGCAAAAATTGGTTTTGAAAATGAATTATGGGCGGCAGCAGATGCTATGCGGGGAAATGTATCAGCTTCAGACTATCGAAAAATCGTAGTTGGATTGATTTTCTTAAAGTATGTCTCAGATGCTTTTGATTTCAGATATCAAGAGTTGTTAAAAGCTGAGGATTACTATGAGGGAGACGAAGAAGATAGAGATGCTTACATTGAGAAAAATGTATTCTTTGTCCCAGAAACAGCAAGGTGGAGTGTCATTTCAAGTAGTGCGCATACGCCAGAAATCGGTGTAAAACTTGATGAAGCAATGCGTGCAATCGAAAAAGAAAATAAATCTTTGAAGAACGTACTTCCTATCATTTATGCAAGTCCAGATATTGATAAAAGGGTTCTCGGTAATGTCGTTGATATCTTTACAAATATCGAAATGCATAGCGAAAATGAAGAGCAAGATTTGTTGGGACGTGCCTATGAGTATTTCATCGAAAAATTTGCGGCTTTGGAGGGAAAGAATGGTGGAGAATTCTATACACCATCCAGCATTGTAAAAACAATCGTTGCAATCCTTAAGCCCTTCAAGGGCAGAGTGTACGATCCCGCATGCGGTTCTGGTGGGATGTTCGTACAATCTGCAAAATTTGTAAGAGAACATAGCGGAAATATCAATGATTTGTCTATCTATGGTCAAGAAGCAAATCCTGACACTTGGAAAATGGCAAAGATGAACATGGCTCTGCGTGGACTTGAGGCAAACTTTGGAGCTCACCAAGCAGACACTTTCCATAATGATTTGCACCCAACATTAAAGGCTGATTTTGTCATGGCAAATCCTCCATTCAATATTTCAGATTGGGGTGGCGAACGTCTTACCGATGATGTGAGATGGAAGTACGGTGTTCCACCGACTGGAAATGCTAACTATGCATGGATGCAGCATATGATTTCTCATCTAGCACCGAAAGGAAAGATTGGATTGGTTTTGGCAAATGGGTCACTTTCAACTACGACCAGTGGTGAGGGAGAGATTCGAAAAAACATCATTGAAGCTGACTTGGTAGAAGGAATTGTCGCATTACCATCTAACCTCTTTTATAGTGTTACGATTCCTGTTAGCCTTTGGTTTATTTCTCGTGATAAGAAACAAAAAGGCAAGACTATCTTTATTGATGCTCGCAAAATGGGTGAAATGGTTGACCGTAAGCACCGTGATTTCAGTGATGACGACATCAACAAAATTGCGGACACTTTTGAGGCTTTTCAAAAGGGTGAATTAGAAGATGTAAAAGGATTCTGTGCTGTTGTAGAAACGAAAGATATTGAGAAACAAGACTACATCTTGACCCCAGGCCGCTATGTTGGAATTGAAGAACAAGAGGAAGATGGCGAGCCATTTGAAGAAAAGATGGAGCGCCTGACATCAGAACTTTCAGAGATGTTTACACGCTCTCATGAATTGGAAAAGGAAATCAAAGAGCGATTGGGGGCGATTGGATTTGAGTTATAAACAACTTGGAGATTTTTCAAATATAAAAGGTGGAAAAAGACTCCCTAAGGGACAAATGTTAGTTGCTACACCTACTAACCATCCATATATTAGAGTTAGAGATTTAGGAAAGTCCAAAACTTTAGAATTAGATTCTAGTTTTGAATATATCGAACAAGAAACTTTTGAAAAAATAGCACGTTATATCGTTAATGAAAATGATATAATTATTTCAATTGTAGGTACTATTGGACTAATTGGTAAAGTTGGTAGTACTTTGGATGGAGCTAACTTAACTGAGAATTGTGCCAAGATAGTAGATGTTGAGGGGTTTGATAAAGATTTTCTATATTATTATTTAACATCAAATGAGGGGCAAAGTGCAATTCATGCTTATACAGTGGGAGCTGTCCAGCAAAAACTTCCTTTAAAGAATATCATAGAATTGATGATTCCTGATATTCCTTTGGAGAATCAGAAAAAGATTGCGAAAACGCTTTCGGTCTTTGATGATAGAATTGCTGAAAACAAGAAGATAAATCATCATTTAGTTGAATTGGCACGTTCTTTTTGGCAAGAGAGATTTTCGTCCAAACAGCCTAACGGAAAATTAGGTGATATTATTGAGCTTTTTGATTCAAAACGTGTTCCACTTTCAGCTAATCAACGTGAAAAAATGGATAAGACATACCCATATTACGGAGCAACCAGTCTGATGGATTATGTTGATGATTACCTTTTTGATGGCACTTATCTGCTGTTAGGGGAGGATGGTACAGTAATCGATAAAGAAGGTTATCCTATTCTTCAGTATGTGTGGGGTAAGTTTTGGGTAAACAATCATGCCCATATAATGGTTGGTAAAAACGGCTTTACGGTAGAAAGTTTGTTTGTCCTACTAAAAAATACCTGCGTTTCATCTATAGTTACTGGAGCCGTGCAATTGAAAATCAATCAGGCAAATCTCAAATCAGTAGATGTTTATATTCCACAAAAAGAAGAACTTGATAATTTTAATTCAACTATCGAACCGATTTTTGACCAGTTACGTAATTTATATGATGAAATAAAATCTTTGACAACGCTTAGGGATGCATTGTTACCAAAGCTTATGTCAGGTGAAATCTCAGTCGCCGATTAAGCCACTAAATGATGATTTATCAAATACTGAAAGAAAGGAGTTAATCATTTTGAAAACTAAAAAAGTTCCACTTTTTGATAAGCAAGTTATAAGGCAATTTGGCAGCCGCTCTGCAACATTATTTGCCATTTTGTCTGCCGTACTAATATTTGTTGATATTCCAGTGAATTTAAGACTAATTGCTGGTGGTGTTGTTCTCTTGGTTTTGGTTGCTATTTATTTTTTGACTTGGCACAGAGCTAATACCTTAAACGATATTTCAATAAGTATAGGAGCGACAACAGTTCAAATAAAATCGGGAGATTTATTTAAACAGGATCGATTGAAAGCTATTGCTTTTAATGAGTACTTTGACACACAAGTGGATGATGTGATTATTGCTAAGAGGTCTTTAAATGGAAAGAAGAGTAAAGATACCCTTTGTCCAAAGAGTTTAGATGATAAGTTAAGCATCTTTATTCCATTTGGAAGTAAGATAATGCAATATGCTTTGGAAAAATGGCCCACGTCAGATGCAAGTTATCGTAAAGACGGAAAAACGGGTGCTTATCATTATAAGCAGTCAGTTTATGATGAACTAGGAATTTAACAATATTATGCATAAGGAGGCATAAGTCATGGCTTTTGCAGAAGATAACTACGAAAAAGCGATTATTCAGCTTTTTCAAGATGAATTAGGCTACTCATATCAATATGGTCCAGATGTAGAACGTGATTACACAGAGCCGTTATATCTTGATGAGCTGGAGCCAGCTTTAACTCGGATTAATCCCCTTTTACCAGAAGGGGCTATTCAAGAGGCATTGAATAAGCTAAAAAATTTTGAGAATGGATCGATTCTGCAAAAGAACGAAGTCTTCATGAATTATCTGCAAAATGGGATTGAAGTGTCTTATTTTCATGATGGTGAGCATCTTGCGGGCATAGTTAAGATTGTTGATTTTGAGAACATCGAGAATAATTCATTTACTGTCATTAACCAGTGGACGATTATTGAATATAGCAATAAACGGCCAGATGTTATTGTGTTTGTGAATGGTTTACCTGTGGTGGTTTTTGAATTGAAGAGTCCTTCTCGTGAGGAAACGGATGCTTCGGATGCCTTTTTACAGCTTAAAACCTATCAAAAGGAAATCCCAAGTCTTTTTACATACAATGCGTTCTGTGTCATGAGTGACCTGGCGACTTCAAAGGCTGGCACAATTACTGCTGGTGAAGACCGCTTTATGGAATGGAAAACCATTGACGGTAGTTATGAAAATACGCAGTACGCAACTTTTGACACCTTCATCGAAGGAATGTTTGACAAAAAGCGATTCCTTGACATCCTTCAAAACTTTATCTGTTTCTCTAACGATGCAAAGATTTTAGCTGCCTATCATCAGTATTTTGCAGTGAGAAAAGCGATTAACTCGACCAAAAAAGCGACAGAAACAGATGGCCGTGGCGGAGTGTTTTGGCATACTCAAGGAAGTGGTAAATCCTTGTCGATGGTCTTTTACACTCATTTATTGCAACAAGCATTAAATTCTCCAACCATTGTTGTACTTACAGATAGAAATGACCTTGATGACCAGCTTTTTGGACAGTTTGCGAAATGTGAGAAGTTTCTTCGTCAGACACCAATCCAGGCTTCTGACCGTGCAAATTTAAAAGAACTGCTTGATGGTAGAGAAGCAAATGGAATTATTTTCACTACCATGCAAAAATTTGAAGAGTCAGATGAACCTCTTTCTAAACGTAGGAATATTATTGTCATGGCTGACGAAGCGCATCGGGGACAGTATGGGCTAGAGGAGAAAGTCGATGCAACAACTGGCCAAGTGAAAATCGGAACGGCAAGAAAAATCCGAGATAGCTTACCAAACGCTACTTATATCGGATTTACTGGTACACCAATTTCTAATAAGGACAAATCAACTACTGAAGTGTTTGGCAATTATATTGATGTTTATGATATGACTCAAGCGGTAGAAGATGGAGCAACTCGCCCAGTTTATTATGAGAGCCGTGTCATTCATTTGAAACTAGATGAGTCTGTTCTTGAAGCCATTGATAATGAATATATGGTCATGGAGGAAACGGCAGAGTACCATGTAATTGAAAGAAGCAAAAAAGAACTGGGACGCATGGACTCAATTCTTGGTGCGGAGCAGACACTGAATGCATTAGTTGACGATATTATTGACCACTATGAAAACAATCGTGCGCAGGAACTAACTGGAAAGGCTATGATTGTTGCCTACTCTCGCCCAATTGCGATGAAGATTTACCATAAGATTCTTGAAAAGCGATCAAACTGGACTGAAAAAGTTGGAGTGGTCATGACTTCTGGAAATAATGACCCCGAAGAATGGCATGACATCATTGGAAACAAGAGCCATAAAGACGAAATGGCAAAGAAATTTAAAAATGATGATGACCCATTTAAATTAGCTATTGTGGTAGATATGTGGCTAACTGGATTTGATGTTCCTAGTTTGGCAACTATGTATGTTTACAAACCTATGAGTGGTCATAATCTGATGCAGGCTATTGCTCGTGTAAATCGTGTCTATAAAGATAAAGAAGGTGGTTTAGTTGTTGACTACGTGGGAATTGCTAGTGCGTTGAAACAAGCCATGAATGATTATACGAAACGAGATAAGGGGAACTTTGGAGACCCAAATATTGCTGAGACAGCTCTGCCAAAATTTATCGAAAAACTAGAAGTTTGTCGAGATATGTTCCATGGCTTTGACTACTCCAAATTCATGGACGATTCTGCCACAGATTTGACCCGTGCTAAAACGATTAGTAGAGGTGTTAACTTCCTTTCTGCGGTTAATAAAGAAAAGGATAAAGAGGAATATATCAAACAAGCACTTTTGCTTCGCCAAGCCCTCTCATTATGTCGTTCTTTATTAACGCCAGAACAGCGATTCGAGGCTGCATTCTTTGAAGCAGTTCGTACTTTGTTGACACGCATCACAGGTGATAGAAAACCTTTATCTTTGAAGGAAATCAATCAGCGTATCAACGAACTGTTGAAGTCTAGTATCAAGAGTGAGGGAGTAATCAATTTATTCTCAGATATAGACACTGGCTTCTCCTTGTTTGATCCTAAGTTTTTGGATGAAATTTCTAAAATGAAGGAAAAGAATCTTGCAGTGGAATTACTAAAGAAACTAATTGCTGAGCAAGTCTCACTGTATAAACGTACAAACCTAGTGAAATCAGAAAAATTCTCTGACATGCTTTCTCGTGCTATGAAAGCTTATCTTAACGGTATGCTCTCGAATGAGGAAGTCATTCAAGAACTGATGAAGATGGCGAAAGATATGGCTAATGCCAGTCAAGAAGGTAACGACTTGGGACTAACTGCAGAAGAATTAGCTTTTTATGACGCTATTACAAAGCCAGAAGCAATTAAGGATTTTTATGAGAATGATGAACTCGTTTCGTTGGCTCATGAATTAACTGACTTGTTACGCAAGAGTAGAACAGTGGATTGGCAGAAGAAAGAATCTGCAAGAGCTGGGATGAGGCGTATGGTTAAGAGACTTCTTAAAAAGTATAAATATCCACCTGAAGGCATGGATGATGCAGTAGCTACCGTAATTGGCCAATGCGAGATGTGGGTCGATAATAGTTAAATTTTTCTGTCGTCATCAGTTTATGTAATTACAGATTTTAATGTTAGGAGAAGGTGATCATGCCAAGTTCATTTACACAATTTCTCAAGAAAAGATTTCAAAATCAATTATTCGGTGTCTACTGAAATCAAGGTATTAATGGGAATACCAGCCTAAGATATTTGGAGTTCAGAGAGAATGCGTTTGATTTTCAAACTTCGCAACAGAACCATTATTTTAAAGTGGGAGGAAAATTGTTTTGTGGATATTTAAACAAGAAATCTTTGCTAAATTATTTAGTTTAGATGGATTAGGTTGGGGAATCTTATTTTTTATTTTTTTATTTTTAGGATCTATGTGGATCTGGTTTGTTGATAAAAAAAATTCTTATGAGAAAGTAATAGTGAAAAAAATGAATCGAAATGAATTCGATGATTTTTCAAAGGAACAAAGAGTTGAATTGTACGATAGTCATGAAATTAACAGTACTTCTCCATCTTATTATTGGGTATTTGGTTGCGAAGAAAAACCATTGGAGATTAAATTGTTGAAAATGCTTGAAAATCCTCCAGTCATTGAAGATTTTTCTGCAAAAAACTTTGAAAAACAGATGTTTGAACAGGTACAAATAAGAGGTCAAAACAAAATTTCATTAGAACCAGATGAATATGCAGCCTTTTTTTTAGAAACAAATTCAGGTACTTCAATGCCTGTTTTCAAAGTTAAATTAAAAATGAATGGTCGTTTATGCACTTATGATCTTGTTGCAAATATGCGCTATGGTTCTACTGGTGATAGACGTACTATTTTAAAATTTGAGCAAACCTTTAGAAGTTTTTTGAAAAATAGAGTATCCCAAATTTTTAATTTGGATTGAAAAAATTAAAAATTTGGCCAAAAATACTACAGTTTTTTAGAGCAATCATCTTATGATGATTGCTCTTTTTTTTTTTTTTGTCATTCGTTGTTCAAATCCTCTATTCGTAAAATAAATATTTTAAACTAGAAATATGACTTATTTTTAGGAGGAATCAAAATGAACAATAGAGAAATATTGGCAAAAGAAATGGCGGATTTGAAAGCAAAAGAAGCGAAGATTAGAGCGAAACGAAAACAGATTAGACAGAAAGAAATGATTTCTTTAGCGAAATTATATTGTAAAAAGGAAGGCTTTAAGACGCCTGCTGAAGCATTAGATTTTTTGGAATAAAATAAAAGAAATCATTCAGTAAATGATGAGGTTTTAGTATCGCTAAAAAAATTTGCAGATGGACTAGTTTGGCAAGAAAATGGTGCATATTGGCGTACGAATGATGTTAAGGGTTTGACTCAATTTATGGCACAATTTCGTTCTGGACTATTATCAAATAATTAGACATAAAAAAGAAAAGCGTTAATAATTGTTTTTCTTTTTTATCTCGTGTCCATAAAATGGTCATTTTCTGAACACTCTTCTTTTCCTATTAAATTTCGCAAGATCATTTACAATTATTGTTCATTAACCCGTAATTTATTCTATGTTCACTTATACGCATATTTTTAAGTTATGATACAATAATATCAATGGAGGTTAAAAAAAATGAATATCGGATATGCCCGAGTTTCAACTGGACTTCAAAATTTGGATTTACAAAAAGATAGTCTTAAAAAATATAACTGTGAAAAAATATTTACTGATCATATGTCAGGAAGTAAAAAAGATAGACCTGGATTAAAATCCGCTATCGAATTTTCTCGTCCTGGGGACACGATCGTTGTTTGGCGATTGGATCGGTTAGGAAGGAACATGGAGGATCTCATTAATATTGTAAACTCACTTAATAATAAAGGAGTTAGTTTTCATAGTTTACAAGAAAATATTACAATGGATAAGTCAAGTTCTACTGGGCAATTAATGTTCCATTTGTTTGCGGCTTTTGCGGAATTTGAGAGAAATCTTATTTTAGAACGTTCTGCCGCTGGTAGAGAAGCCGCACGTGCAAGAGG
>JAFEHB010001274.1_pt1 | contig 10806 bp, 6 predicted proteins | sample 9267121 | NCBI WGS metagenome assembly JAFEHB01 (sample SAMN17103336, study PRJNA684904) | human gut metagenome | isolation source: diarrhea sample from child under the age of five | host: Homo sapiens | place: South Africa: Mafikeng, Mafikeng Provincial Hospital | collected 2019-09 | reverse complement strand
ACATAGGAGGATGCCTTGCATTAGGAACAGCACTTTTTACTGCCGGAAAATGCTATGCCAGACATTTTGTGCAATTGGCGGTAGGAAGTTATATGTTATTGTATCTTGGTATAATCTCCTGTGAAAATATGCAGATTGAGGGTTTTTGGTATTATTTGTTCCTGGGCGTTTTTGAGGCAGCAACAATCCACTATGCAGTAGCAAAGATTTTTGGTCCTTTGCTTTTTGGTCGAGGATGGTGTGGCTATGCCTGTTGGACGGCTATGGTACTGGATTTTCTGCCTTATAAGCAGCCGAAAAAGCCGCGAAAGGAAAAGTTAGGTGTTCTGCGGTATGTGATGTTTGTATTATCCCTGGCAGTGGTTCTCAGCCTGTTTTTGATGAAAATCGCGAATCTGGAGAGAATCATGTTCTGGATCTTCCTTGGAGGAAATACATTTTACTATATTGTAGGTATTGTGTTGGCTTTTGTATTTAAAGATAATCGCGCATTCTGCAAATATCTGTGCCCGGTTACTGTGTTTCTCAAGCCAATGAGCTACTTTTCGCTTTTGCGTGTCCATTGCGATGAAAATAAATGCATCCATTGCGGCAAATGCCTGAAAGTTTGCCCCATGAATGTTGAAGTCAATAAAGAATCCCGTAAGCGAAAAAATGGGACAGAGTGCATTTTATGTTATGAATGCACGAAAGTCTGTCCAACCAAAGCACTGCATTAGAGCGCATTTGAATCGAGAGAATAATGTCCATCATAAATTAGCTATACTTGAGGAACAGATACATATTGAAAGGAAAGGTACTATAGAATATGTACATAAAGAAAAATAGTATATATGTGAAAAATATAAAAAATTCCTGGTAAATATGAATAAATCACAGAACTTTTTGAGTTGGCGAGCGGATGATATAATAAGCGCAACAACAAAACTCAAAACGAAAGCAGAGGCGTATAAATTATGATTACATTATTTGTAATAGGAATACTGATATTATCAATTAAATTAATTGTTTTAGCATGTAAAGCTACATGGGGAATGGCAAAAGCATTATTATTTATTATAGGTCTGCCAGTGATTTTAATTGGATTGCTGATAGCAGGATTCATATCATTGGCAGCCCCTCTTTTAATTATAACACTGATAGCAGTATTTATCTGGAGTTTTGCGAAACAATATTAAAGCGCTTTTAACTTCTCCGCATAAGCCAGAATTCTCTTTTCAAAATCACTGTTATTCTGCATTTCTTCTACAAAAGAGTAGACTTCTTCTGAATCAGAGCGGGTGATAGTGATAAAATCTGTTTCCATCTCATCAGACTGCCCGTAAAGAAAGTCAAGATTACAATGGAAAGTGTATGCAATATAAAAAGCGTACTGATAAGAAGGTTCGCGTTCCCCTCGTTCGTAGCGGCCATAAGCCATCGCAGAGAGGTTTAAGCGTCGTGCAGCTTCAGCTTTGTTGATATGTAATGATTCTCTCACTTGAATTAATCGTTCGGGACAAAAATGCATATGAATTCTCCTTAAATATTGATAAAAGTTATAAGTTTATTAAATATAAATATTACCTTTATTATAAAGGATAATGATTCATATAGCAAGAGGAGGTTCTGATTTGCCGTGGGCGGAGGAGGCAAACTCAGGAAGGTAAATAAAGCATATTTGTGGCCTCGGAACAAAGGTTGAATGTTCGCTCATGCGCTTGCATCCAGCCTTTGCTCTGGGGCCACAAATATGCTCTGGCATAAATATGAAAGAATCATTGACGCAACTTTCATTTTGGTATACACTAATTTCTATAGCAATTCTATAAAATACAGTAAGGAAGCCAGATCGTGTTTGAACAATCAAAAGGCAATCTGCATGCCATAATTTGCAGAAAGTATTTTCAAACATGCTCTGGATTTGTTTTATAGATTGTTACAGATTTGTATATCTGAAGATATAGATTTTCACGAAATAGTTGTTAAAGTAAGCAACTTGTAGTTCTGGTTTGTATATCTAAAGATATAGATTTTTACAACAAGAAAAGTGAGGAGAGTACAAAGAGATGAAAGGTTTTTATCAATGGTACAGAAAGCACATCACCGGAGCGATTTTTGCCGGACTGATTCTCGGAATTCTGACAGGATTATTTCTGGCAGATAAGTTTGAAGTTGTGCTTACTGCGACAAGTGCATTAGGAAGCATTTATATGAATGCACTGAACATGATGATTTTTCCATTAGTATTTTGTTCTATCGTGATGGGAATTGCCAGTATTGGAAGTGCAAAAACAACAGGTAAGATTACAGGAGCGGCTATGCTGTTTTTTCTGTGTACAACAGCACTTGCAAGTTTTATGGGATTAATTATCCCAAGACTCATTCATCTTGGACGAGGCGTAAAGTTTGAGATGGCAACATCAGATATTCAGGCAACAAAGATGGACAGTATTTTAGATACGGTTAAGAGTCTGATTCCATCTAATCCAGTGAAGGCATTTGCAGAGGGAAATATGCTGCAGGTACTTGTATTTTCATTGGTTATCGGATTTACATTAATTGCAATCGGTGAAAAGGGAGAGCCATTATTAAAAGTAATCGATTCTCTCAACGAAGTGTGTCTTAAGATTATCAGCACAGTAATGTATTTCACTCCAATTGGAGTATTTTGTACGATTGTACCGGTAGTAGAGGCAAATGGAACAAGCACAATTGTATCTTTAGCAACACAGCTTGTCATTTTATATATTGCATTCTTTGGATTTGCATTAGTAGTATATGGAGCGGCAGTAAAAGTACTTGGAAAGACAAGTCCAATTCGTTTTTTCAGAGCGATTATGCCTGCCGCATTAAATGCGTTTGGAACCTGTTCCAGTTCTGCAACAATTCCATTAAGCAAACAGTGTGTGGAAGATGAACTTGGCGTATCCAATCAGGTTTCCAGTATCACCATTCCACTTGGCGCAACGGTAAATATGGACGCAGTATCAATCTTAATGTCATTTATGATCATGTTCTTTGCCAATGCATGTAATGTAAATATCAGCATTTCCATGATGGTACTTGTACTCTTAGCAAATGTACTCCTATCCGTAGGAACGCCGGGAATCCCAGGTGGAGCGATTGCATCCTTTGCGGCACTTGCGACAATGGCAGGACTTCCAGCAGGAGTCATGGGCGTGTATATCAGTATCAATACGTTATGTGATATGGGAGCAACTTGTGTCAATGTAATTGGAGACATGGCAGGATGTGTCGTATTGCAGGAACAAATTGATATAAAAGCATAACTTTTAGTTTGTCGCTGGCAAGAGAGCCCCCCAAAAAAAAGAGAGAATCTACCCCATATATGTTAGTCGCAGCGGTTTGAATGCTCACTTTTGCGCTCGCATCCAAACCTTGCTCCGAGGTCACATATATGGGGTATTCTTGAAGGTAAAGAATTTTAAGCTTATTGCTTACCTTTTTTGAACATTAGCATCATTTCATTTGTCAGACTGAAATCATCAGGCTGTAATACGATATCCTCTCGTTTCTTCCATTCTGCGAGTTTCAATTCAGATTCATCCATCTGGATTTCAGTATCGCCATCAACATCGCAATAAAATCCAGCAAGAATATCATCAACAATTCCCCAGGGCTGAGATTTATAATAACGAATATTTTTTACATGAAGTCCAGTCTCTTCCATAACTTCTCTTTGAACAGTTTCCTCTAAAGTTTCTCCAATCTCCGTAAAACCAGCAACCAGTGCATAGTGAGCAAAGCCGGTACGATATTTCGTTACAAGGATTTCATCTCCATTGCAAACGCCCACAATAACTGCGGGTACAATTCTTGGATAAATAATATGTCCGCAAGAAGGACACTTTAAGGCGCGTTCTGTAGTGGAATGAACTGTTTTGCTTCCGCACCGGCCACAAAAACGATTATTCTTATACCAATTACTAAGCTGAAATCCTGTAATTCCAGTAAAAATACGATATTTAGGATGCACTTCCTTCGTTCGGAGTTTTCTGACAGGAGCAAAATCATATCCTTCTGGTAAATAAGCAGGTTCTTTTTCCAGTAAAAAGTAATGGGCATCATCAACAGAAAAAAGATAAGTAAGATCATCTTTTTCAAAAGGGAACTCATCAATGTCAGTAGTATCACTGGGAAAATCACGAACCGCAGGGAAAAAGAGATAGTTATCATACTCCTTATATTGACCGAGCCGGTGAAGAACTCCTTCCTCCGTAAAATACAAAACGATACTGTCCATATCTGGTACGGCATTTATATCATAATGATTATCTAATTTATGTGGGTAAATATCTTGAATCATAATCTAAAACCTCCTGCAAATATAATAACACAGATTATTATTTAATTCATTAGACAAACTACAGACGAAGCCATTGCCCCCAATAAGGCATATTTGTGATTTTAGTCGCGGCGGTTTGAATGTTCGCTTATGCGCTCGCATCCAAACCTTGCTCCGAGACCACAAATATAGGGTATCGGTTCTCTTCCCGGGCGTCTGTCTCTTAATGAATTAAATAGTAATTTTCCACATCTTATGATACAATTATATGATAATGTCTAAATTTAAGGATTTATTTCTGATGGTAGAGGGTGGACATTTTTCAGATAGAGAAATAAAGAAAGAGAACAAAAAGAAAGTTAGAGGAAAGGATATGACAAAGTTTTTTGTGAAGAAGCCATATTTTGTCTTGGTGACCGTAATCATTGTCCTGGTTATTGGTTTTGTCAGTCTCGGTGAGATGCAGACAGATCTTTTGCCGAAAATGGAACTTCCATACATGGCTGTGATTACAACGGAAGTGGGTGCTTCTCCGGAAAAGGTGGAAAGTGATGTTGTTAAACCGATGGAGAGTACGCTTGGTACGATTAACGGCGTGGAGAAGCTGACAAGTACTTCGGCAAATAATTATGGAATGTTAATGTTAGAGTTTGCAGAAGATACAAATATGGAGGCAGCTTTGGTTCGTGTATCGAAAGCACTGAATTCATTAGATTTGCCGGAGGGCTGCGGAACACCCAATATCATGGAAATCAGTGCGGATATGATGGCAACGATGTATGCCAGTGTCAGTTATGAGGGAAAAGATATTAAGGAACTGTCCAGTTTTACGGAGCAGACGGTAAAGCCGTACCTGGAGCGTCAGGATGGTGTTGCCAGTGTATCTGCGAATGGCTTGATACAAGATCATGTGGAGATCCGACTGAATGAGAAGAAAATTGACCGGATGAATGATAAGATTCTCGGACAGACGAATGATAAGCTCCTTGAGGCGAGTGATAAGATTGAGGAGGCGAAGGCTTCTTTAAAAAAGAGTAAGGAACAGTTAAAGAAGCAGGAAAAGACGCTGAGCAGCAAGCAGGAAGAGACGAATACAAAGCTTGCAGAGGCACAGACAAAGCTCGCAGAAGCGTTATCCCAGAAAGCAGCATATGAGGCGGAACTTAACAGCTTAAAAGCGAGTCAGAGTGCATTAAAAGCGGAGAAGAAAGCATATAAAGATGCAGGTTTAGAGAAGACGTATAAGACGCTGAATAACACATTCAAAAGCTTGAATGCGACAATGGGAGAGGCTGCAAAGCAGATGGGAATTACGATTCCGTCTTCTGTAAAAGAAGCAATACAACATCCAAAGCAGTTTGAAGCCTTTGTTTCCTGGATGGAGCAGATGGGGTATGGTGAACAGTTTTCCAAGCTGACAATAGATTCATTAAAACAGATGTATAAGGCAGTGGAGGTTCGCCTGCCACAGATTGATACTGAACTTTCTAACTTGCAAGTAAAAATTAAGGTACAGAAAGCGATTATTGATAAATTAAATGAACAGATGAAAGGCTTAGATGAGCAGCAGTCAAAGCTTATTGCAGGCGGATATTCAGCCGCTGCAGGATTTGGTTCTGGACAGGCACAGATTGCGGCAGGTAAGACACAGATAGAATCTGCGGAAAAAGAGTTAAAGGATTCAGAAGATAAATTGGAGGATTCCCGAAAGGCGGCAAGAGAGAATGCAAATATTGATTCCCTTTTAAGTCTCGATACACTGTCTGCAATGATTTCAGCACAGAACTTTTCCATGCCGGCAGGTTATATTGAGGATAAGAGTTCACACCAGTGGCTTGTGGAAGTCGGAGATAATTTTACCAATGAAAAGCAGCTTAAAAACCTTGTTCTCACAAAGATTGACGGAGTGGGAAAGATTCGGGTAAAAGATATTGCTGATATCACAGTAGTGGATAATCAGGGAGATGCTTATTCTAAGGTTAATGGAGAAAATGCGATTCTTTTATCAGTATTTAAAGGAAGTACTGCAAATACGAGTACCGTATCCAAGGGAATTCAGAACTCTTTTAAAGATTTAGAGAAAAAATATAAAGGACTTTCCTTTACCACGATAATGAATCAGGGTGATTACATTAACATTATTATAAAGAGTGTATTGAGCAGTATCCTTTTAGGAGCAGTACTTGCAATTATTGTACTTGCTCTTTTCTTAAAAGATATCCGCCCGACAATCGTTGTTGCATTCAGTATTCCGTTTAGTGTATTATTTGCCATTATTATCATGTATTTTACGGGAATTAATATTAACGTTATGTCGTTGGCCGGGCTTTGCCTTGGTATCGGTATGCTCGTAGATAACTCCATTGTAGTAATGGAAAATATTTACCGTTTTCGAAATGAAGGAATGTCGGCATCAAAGGCAGCGGTGCGGGGAACAGCGCAGGTAGCAGGGCCGATTCTTGCATCCACGATTACAACAATCTGCGTATTTCTGCCGATGGTATATACTTCGGGTATGGTAAGCCAGCTTTTAATGCCGTTTGCATTTACCATTTCCTATGCATTAATTGCTTCTTTATTAGTGGCACTTACTGTTGTGCCGACAATGGGTTCTGTGCTTCTTAGAAAAACAAAAGATGTAAAACAGCCGTGGTTTGATAAGATAAAAGATGTGTATGGAAAAGTGTTAGAACTGGCTCTCCGATTTAAGATTGTTCCGTTAGCGATTTCTATTGTACTTCTTGTACTTTGTGTGATGCAGAGTATGCGGACGGGAATTGTTATGATGGATGACATGGACAGTAATCAGATTGCAGTCAGTATGACATTAGATGATAACGTAAAAAAAGAAAATGCTTACAAGACAGCAGATGAGGTTATGGGAATTCTAACTGGAGTAGACGGCATTAAAAAGGTTTCCGCCCTTGATGGGAATGCCAGTGTAACTTCCAGTATGCTCGGAACAGGAACGACAGATAATTACACAAGCTTCAGCTTTAATATCATCACAGAAGATAATATAAAGACAACAAAGGAATTTCGCAAAATCCGAAAAGAAATCGAGAGCAAAACTAAAAGAGTAAAATGTAAGGAAATCACGGTTTCTTCTTCTGCAATGGGTGATATGTCAAGTCTTTCCGGTGGAGGGCTTTCTGTCAACGTATATGGAGAGGACCAGCAGAAGTTAATTAAAATCAGTGAAGATGTTATCAAGATGATGAAAGAGATTTCCGAAGTAAAAACAGCGTCAAATGGTATTGAGTCCGCTGACAAAATGCTTCATTTGAAAATTGACCGCAATAAAGCGGCAGAACATGGACTGACTATCGCACAGATTTATCAGGAAATATTGAAACATACTACAACGGAGAAAAATGCGATTACGCTCAACATGGATGAGAAAGATGTGGAAGTCAACCTCATTAATGAGACGGACAAACTCACCTATGAAAATATTTTAGATATGAAAATAGAAACAACCGAGAAAAACAGTGATGGTGAGGATGAAAAACATACATATAAACTGTCTGATTTTGCTTCTGAAGATGATGGATACAGCATGGACAACATCACCAGAGAAAACCAGAAACCATATCTTACCGTAACGGCAGAAATTGATGAAAATGCAAACGCAACCCTTTTATCAAGAAAGTTACAGAATAAGATTGATAAATACAAAGCGCCAGGCGGCTATGAAGTAGAACTTTCCGGTGATGCCACACAGACAACAGAAATGTTAAAACAGATGGGAAAAGCATTAGCACTTGGATTCATGCTCATTTATTTAGTAATGGTTGCACAGTTCCAGAGCCTTTTATCCCCATTTATCGTTATCTTCACTGTACCATTAGCGTTCACAGGAGGAATGATTGGACTTGGATTTTTTGGAATGTCCATCTCCGCAATGGCGTTGATGGGATTCATGATTTTGATGGGAACCGTTGTAAACAATGGTATTGTGTTCGTTGACTATGTCAACCAGCTGCGAATAGGCGGCATGAGTAAACGGGAAGCCCTGATAGAAACAGGAAAAACAAGAATGCGCCCCATTCTCATGACTGCACTCACCACAATTCTCTCCATGAGTGTTATGGTATTTTCACAGGATGCCGGAAATGCGATGCAGAAGGGAATGGCAGTGGTAGTTGCATTTGGACTGCTCTATGCAACATTGATGACCCTATTTATCGTTCCAGTCATGTATGATATTCTCTACCGCAAACAACCCAAAGTGATTGATGTGGAGGATTCTGATTTGTAGCGTGGGCTGTCTTTGGCTGTCTATATAAATTCAGAACTCATATTGGAGGGATTTGAGGAAGGCTTTAGAGGGGTATGGCTTTCTGGGGAGTTGGTTTTAACTATTAGTGGAAATCATAAATCAATGTGCTATTATAACAATAGTTTAAGTGTCAACCTTATGGTATTTCATTTCTTGAATATTCTATATCGCCAATCTCCTTCCTCAAATTTCTCAAAAATAATTTCTGAATTTCCTTTAACTGTCAAAGACGATCCTTCGACGGATTTGCAAATTATTCCAAAATAGATTGCATTTTTTCTTGCCAATCCAAAGCACAGCCCACAGTAAATAAAAGAAACTATATTTGTGGCCTCGGAGCAAGGTTTGGATACTCGCGTGTATAAGCGAGTATCCAAACCGCCGCGACTAAAGTCACAAATATAGTTTCTTTTATTTACTGTGGGCGTCTATTATTGTGGGCGTCTATTACTGTGCAAATCAAAATTTAGAAAAATTTATCATACAGTCCAAAGAAGAAGATAAACAGTACAATTAGCGGAAGGATGTAAGTAATATATCCTCGCATCCAGTTCTGCATCTTAAGCCCCTTTCCCGTGTTGGCTTCTGTAGTAAAGTTCTTCCATCCCCATCCGTATCGGCTTGTACAGAATAAAAGATATACAAGGGAACCGAGTGGAAGGAAGAGGTTACTTACTAAGAAGTCCTCAAAATCAAGTACAGCACCGCCAAATACAGCAAATCCATCCCAGCTCCATAAGTTATATCCAAGTACGCATGGAATAGAAAGTAAAGTAATAGCGATGGCATTGACAAAGCTTGATTTCTTTCTGCTCCATCCAGTTAATTCCATACCGCAGGAAATGATATTTTCAAATACGGCAAGAATCGTGGAAAATGCAGCAAAGGACATAAATACGAAGAATAGGCTTCCCCATAATCTTCCCATAGGAATATGGTTAAAGATATTTGGCAGAGTGATAAAAATAAGCCCTGGTCCGGAAGTCTGGTCTACGTTAAATGTAAAGCAGGCAGGGAAGATAATCAGACCGGAAGTGATTGCTACGAATGTGTCTAAGAGGGCAATGTTTAAAGACTCTCCAAGTAAAGAGCGTTCCTTTCCGATATAACTTCCAAAGATTGACATAGCACCGATACCAAGACTTAATGTAAAGAATGCCTGGTTCATGGCACCGGTAATCGTTTTAATGATTCCGATTTCTTTCATTCGTCCAAAGTCAGGAATTAAGTAAAAACTTAAGCCTTCCTTTGCACCGTCCATAAAAAAGCTGTTGACAGCAAGGACAATCATAATAAGGAGAAGGGAAATCATCATTACTTTTGTTACTTTTTCAAGTCCATTCTGTAATCCAATGGAACATACTAAAATACCGGCGATAACGACAACAACCATCCAGAATCCCATAACGAACGGCTGACTGAGCATCGTGTTAAACTGTTCGGATACTGTCTCGGAATCGAGTCCGGTAAACTTTCCAGTTGCGGTCAGATAGAAGTAATGAAGCATCCATCCGGCAACGGTTGTGTAGAACATCATTAACAGATAACATCCGATTAATGTGATGTAACCGTGGATATGCCATTTCTGTCCTGGTTTTTCCAAAGCGTAGTAAGCTTTTACAGGACTTTTCTGACTTGCTCTTCCAACGGCAAATTCCATTGTCATAATAGGAAGTCCGAGCATGAGCAAGAAAATGAGATAGAAGAGTACGAATGCACCGCCGCCTCCCTGCCCAGCCATGTAAGGGAACTTCCATACATTTCCGATTCCAATTGCACAGCCGGCGGAAATCAGAATGAATCCAAGACGAGAACCTAATTTTTCTCTTTCTTTCATAAATACCTCCCTGATGATGCACTCACGGAGTTTTCCTGTATTTGATTTTGAAAATAGCTTTTTGGTGGCTGAATTCAAATTTTATTAATGTTATGCATCATATTTATTTTATAAATTTGAGTACAACCAATCAAAAAATAACAAAATTAAATATAGAATAATTCCGAGATTACAAAAAATGCTTCAAAAATTATATAGTTTAGGCACTAAAATGTCAAGAATTACTTTCCTTGATTTTATGGGATTCTCTGTTATAATTATAATCATGGGATAGTGAGAACAATACTATACAATATGTTGGTATAATAGTATAATAAAAACAGTAATATGTCATAAAATATAACACAACCGTGGGACACACGGGGATAGCTCGCATATGCTTAGCACAGTAGTGCTATC
>JAFEHB010001273.1_pt1 | contig 10828 bp, 6 predicted proteins | sample 9267121 | NCBI WGS metagenome assembly JAFEHB01 (sample SAMN17103336, study PRJNA684904) | human gut metagenome | isolation source: diarrhea sample from child under the age of five | host: Homo sapiens | place: South Africa: Mafikeng, Mafikeng Provincial Hospital | collected 2019-09 | reverse complement strand
AAGGAACTTTGCAGAATATCAGCGGAGTTTTCATGTCTTTAAAGAATGCTCTTGAAAAGGTAGGCATGGATTACAGTGATCTGGCAGAGATTCGTATTAATGAAGCTGCTCCTGTTATTGGAGACGTAGCGATGGAGACGATTTCTGAAACAGTTATTACAGAGTCAACAGTAATCGGACATAATCCAAGTACTCCGGGAGGTACAGGAATCGGAGTTGGTACTTCTGTTCTTGTAACAGAGCTTTCTAAGATAAAAGAGGCGAAGGATGTTATTGTGATTGTTCCTGATAAAGTAGGTTTTGCGCAGGCAGCAACACTGATGAATCAGGCAAAAGAGAATATAAATATTACAGGTGCGATCGTACAGGCAGATGACGGAGTATTACTTAATAACCGTCTTGATAAGAAGATTCCTATTATTGATGAAGTTGCCATGATCGAGAAGGTTCCGCTGGGAATGACTTGTGCGATTGAAGTGGCACAGCAGGGAAGTATATTATCTACATTGTCTAATCCATATGGAATTGCAACAGTATTTCATTTGAATTCAGAGGAGACAAAGAGAGTTGTTCCGATTGCACGTTCTTTGATCGGAGCACGTTCCGGTGTAGTAATTAAGACACCAACGGGTGATGTAAAGGAAAGAAGTATTAAGGCAGGAACCATTAATATTATCGGTCTGAAGAAGGAAGTCGATGTGGATGTTGACGAGGGTGCCGATAAGATTATGGAAGCGATATCTGTTATTCAGGATATTGATGATATTCAGGGTGAGACAGGAACGAACGCCGGTAATATGCTGAATAATGTTCGTCGTGTTATGGCAGGTCTTACGAATAAAGCACCAAAAGATATTAAGATTCAGGATTTACTGGCTGTAGATACATTTAATCCACAGAAAGTTGTTGGGGGTATTGCAGACGAGTTTGCATTAGAGAATGCCGTAGGAATTGCAGCGATGGTTAAGTCTGACAGACTTCAGATGGAGATGATCGCGAATGTACTTACTGAAAAGTTAAAAGTTCCTGTATATGTTGGTGGTGTTGAAGCAGACATGGCAATTAAGGGAGCATTAACTACTCCTGGTACAAGTGTTCCACTGGCAATCGTTGATATGGGTGCCGGTTCTACAGATGCATCGATTATCAACAGAGAAGGTAAGGTAAAACTGGTTCATCTGGCCGGTGCCGGAAACATGGTTTCTTTGTTAATTCAGTCAGAACTTGGTCTGAATACGATCGAACTTGCAGAAGATGTAAAGAAGTATACTCTTGCTAAAGTAGAAAGTCTTTTCCATATTCGTCATGAGAATGGAACGGTTCAGTTCTTTGATAAACCATTAGATCCATCTATTTTTGCAAAGGTTGTTCTTGTAAAAGAGAATGACGAGCTTGTGCCATTAGACGGTGTGGAATCTTTGGAAAAAGTAAAACAGGTTCGTATGGATGCTAAGAAGAAAGTATTTGTAAGAAATGCAATTCGTTCTTTGGCAAAGGTAAGTCCTACAGGCAATCCAAGAGACATTCAGTTCGTAGTAATGGTTGGCGGATCTGCATTGGATTTTGAGATTCCAAACTTTGTAACAGATGCGCTGGCAGATTATGATATTGTAGCTGGACGCGGTAATATTCGTGGTTGTGAAGGACCTCGTAATGCTGTTGCTACAGGTCTTGCTATGGCATGTGTAACGGAAGAATAATTTGATTTAATAATAATAGACGAACTTATAAAACAGGCTAGTATAAAAATGCTTTGTAGTTGCATTTTTTATACTAGCCTGTTTTATAAGTTCTTTTTTTGATGCAGTGGAAATAAAAACAAGTGACTCTCAGTAACTATTTTTTTCATCTATATTTAATACAATGGAAGTAGAAATAAAAAGTAGAAATAATAAGGTATTTTAATCTAAAGGAGGTTTGATGTTTATGAAAAAAATGAGGAAAGTCCAGTGGAAGAAAGGTTTCCTTTCTTTTGTTCTTACTGTTTCATTTCTGGCTGGTGCTATCGCACCAGGAGGCTATGCACGAGCGGCGGCACCGGCTGCCATTCCTGCCACGTTATCCTTAAAAGAGGCAACCGGTGTATGCAGTGGAAGTGCGACAGCATTTAATATAAACAGCACTTCTTTTGAGTCAAGTAAGTTAAAGTTCTACAGGGAAATGCTTGATGGTGTTCATGAAAAAAATAATGCATCGACAAAACAGAATGCGCCGAAGGCAACGGCAGCGGAGGATTGGTTTTCTGTTGCATATATGCTTCATCAAAAACGAAGAACACAGTCGTCAACCAGTAATTACAACTCTCGAATGGAAGCAATGCGGTATGTTACAATTGCAGAATATAATAATACCAATAAGATATCCAATAATGAGTATAAAAATGATTATAACTGGTACACTCATCGCAGTGGTCTAAATTACAGCAGCTCTTTAAGAAGTGCTAATACAGATATACGTAAAAAGCTGTATGACTATTATCTGGCACAACATACTAGTGGCAGTAATAAAAAAGGCTGGGATTCAAGCTCTCAAAGTGCCACCAATAGTTTTTCTGCTCTTACGGATACTACAAACCGCGATGTCTTCTGGTCTGTTTTAAGTTTAAATCGAACAAATGGTGACACGAACAGAAGGGGTCATGGAAGTGCTCTGATTGCTGTTTTTTATGATTTTAAGATTAGTCCTGTGCTTCAGGAAGATAAAGGAACAACTTATATCAGACAGAGAAATGACGGTAGTGACCGTAAAGATTCTTTTGTTTCGAGTATTACAAATAATTCACCGCAGAATGTTAATGCAGAATATACCGGCAGTACTGAAAATACGGTTTCACATACCAGTAATATTAATGGAAGTTCTTCCTATACAATGGGACATTCTGTAACAGTCGGCACAAATGTTAATTTTGGTGCATTCGCAAGTGGTTCGATTGATTATACATTTGATTATTCGAATACAGTGGAAAAAGGATGGTCAAAGGAAGAGTCCGTAAGCAAAACAGAGCGGAAAGAAGATAAATCGTCAATTTCTCTCCCGGCATACAGTGCGATTATGATGAAGAGGACGACTTCTGACAGTGAGGAAGTTACAACATATAATTGCCCTGTACTCCTTACTTATAAAGTTATGTTATTAGAACATATATTAAATGCCAGTAATGATCAAGCTGGTGCAGATACAGCAACATTAGGCGTTTTTGGGAGTGACAGTATCAGTGCGCGTGAAGATTTAAAAGTATATCTTACCGATAATATAAATATTAAAGATACCAGCCGTAATATTACGTGGAGTGAGCTGCAATCAAATTCTGATACTAAAAATGCATTTCAGTATGCAAAATCCAATACGGCATTGTATATTCCAATGTCTTCTGCAGGAGCTACATACAGTGTAAATTTAAAGACAATAAACGTTACATATGATGGACTGATTTCAACGCAGCCATTGTCAAAAATTGAAACGACAGCATCGGATTTGAATCTTCTGACTGGTAATTCTCTTACCATATCCAATATTAGAGTCAAAGGAATTAATAAAGCAGGTACGGAGTATATTGGATTTAATCAGGACAGGGGACACTGGATCATAACTTCTGCAGATGGAAAAGAAGATGTTTCCGGAAACATAGCGAGTTTGAGCCAAAGCCGTTCCGGAAAAGTAACACTAAATGCACATAATCCGGGAACAGTCTACCTGGAATATGTGATTGATGAGAATTGTTATGCGACAGCATCTGCGCCGACGGCATATATGACAAATCGACAACTTGCCTCTACAGCAATTCTTAAAGTTACGATAGCAGCGAAAAATACAACGGCACCGACTCCAACAACAACGAAAAAAACAGCAGTTCCGACACCGGAAGCAACAAAACTCGGCTCTGTAAAAGCAGCAAAAAAATCGATTGCTTTGACATGGAAGAAAATAACTTCCAAGGTGCAGAAAAAGAGAATCAAAGGTTATCAGATTCAGTATAGTACAAAGAGAAGCTTTAAAAAAGCAAAAACAAAAAATGTCAATGGATACAAAAAAACTCGTATTACACTAAAAAAATTAAAAGCAAAGAAGAAATATTATATACGTGTTCGCACAATTTTAAAGATCAATGGCAAGACATATTATTCTAAATGGTCAAAGATAAAGTCTGTGAAAACAAAATAATGCGCAGCTCTGCGATTGCCAATTATAAACTTTCCCATCCCTTTAAATCCCCACCGTTCTAATTTTGTTGGAATGGTGGGGATAGCATCAAGTTGACAGGATTCCGAAGCTTGTTTATAATAAATTCGTTAAGAATAATTCGTTGAGAGTAATTGAAAAATAATACTATTTATTTTGGAAGGGATTGAAAAGTTTTTATGGGAAAGATACAGATCATTACGGACTCTGCAAGTGATATCTCAAAGGAAGCAGAACAGAAATATAATTTAGATGTGATCTCCTATTCTGTTGTGATAGGAGATCAGACATATACAAGTCGTGTAGATTTTGATAATGAAGGATGTTATAAGCTGATGGAGGAGAATGATGGAATTCCAATGACTTCTCAGATTACAGCCTTTCAGTTTATGGATTTATATTATGAGTATTATCAGAAGGGATGCACAGAACTTGTATTAATTTTGATTAATGGAAAGGGATCAGCCACGTACAATAACTCATTGATGGCAATGGATATGCTTATTGAAGAACATCCGGAATGTGAAGGTAAGATGCATATTTACAGCCATGATGGTGGAAGTTATAGCGCCGGATACGGTGAACTTGCAGTTATGGCAGGAAAGATGGCACAGGAAGGAAGCTCTGTCGAAGAAATTAATGCGTATCTTGAGGAAAAGATTGCTCACAGACGCATCTATTTTGGAATTTATAATCTGAAATATGCAGGAAAGTCCGGACGTATTCCGAGTGCAGCGGCATTTATCGGAGATAAGATTGGAATTAAGCCGATTATGAAGATCTGGGATCATGAGATTACAACTGCCGGAAAGTGTCGGGGAGAAAAGAAAGTTGTATCTAAAATCTGCGATATGGCAATTGCAGACATGGAACCGGGATCCGCATATCAGATTGAATACGGGGACGATGATAAGATTAAGGAAGAGATGGCACAGAAGATGACAGAGAAGCTTGGCTATGGTCCAAGTGCTTATTATCAGATTGGAGCAGAAATAGCAGCGAATGCAGGACCTCGTGTTGTTGGTGTTGCATTTGATGCAAAGGAGTAAGATTTTACTGGCAGGCAGAGTTCATTGAGAGGTTACATTTTATGGAAAAGGTATTACAAAAAGAAAAGAGGCTGAGAATATCTATTCTCGGAGATTCTATTAGTACATTCGCCGGCTATACACCAAAAGAAAGTGTTTTCTATGATTCTTATGTGCAGTGGGAGACAGGAGTTAAAACAGTAGAAGATACATGGTGGATGCAGGTGATTCGTGCATTTGATGCAGAGCTTGGCATTAATAATTCGATGGCAGGCAGCATGGTATCGGGTAATTTATCTACATCGGCTATGGCAGAAGAAAGAATTCAGGCTTTAGGAGAGAATGGATTACCGGATCTCATTCTTGTAAGTGCAGGTTGTAATGACTGGGGATTTTGCGTATTGCCGGAAGAATTTGAATTGGCATACCAGACAATGCTTTGTAGATTGAAGAACACATATCCATATGCACAGATATGGTGCTGCACCCTTCCGGAGGGAAAAGAGCCGGAAGGAGAAGTGTTCTTTAATATCGATGGAACGATATCAAAAAGAATTTATTCTGATATTATAAGAGAGTGTGTGCAGAAGGCAGAAGTGCATCTGGCAGATTTAGAAAAGTATCAGGAAGAATACGAAACTGTAGATGGAGTGCATCCAAATAAAGAAGGAATGAAAATGCTCGCCGGATTATGGATGAAAGAATTGGCACTTTAATTTATCTCAGTAGAGAAGACCCCACATCTTTCAGGTGGTGAGTGACAGCTCGACTTGAATAGAAGAGGAGTGCCTGTTGATTTTAAATGGAATAAACGAGAATTGATTTGAAGGTAAAATGAATCTTTCTTTCTTTTTTATTCGTTTTGTTTCTCTGTTATTATATGAAAAGAGCTGGAAATATATAGATAAATAAATAAGAAGAATACATTTTTTTGTGCAAAATCATGAAATGATGGGAATATCATAAATTTTTTAGATTTATTTCTGTGATTTCATAGAAAATTGAAAAATGATGTGTTATAATAACTTCAAAATTTATAAGAACATGAAATGAAATTTTTTATAAGGCTTATTTCATATTTGGATTTATTTCATATTTTAAGAAGGGAAGTTTTCGTGATGGAAAAGAAAGATATTAACTGGGGCGAGCTGGGCTTTAGCTATCAGCAGACAGAGAAAAGATTTGTAGCTAATTTTAAAGATGGTGCATGGGATGAAGGTGCCCTTACAGAAGATGCTACAATTACTCTGAATGAGTGTGCCGGTGTATTTCAGTATGCACAGACATGTTTTGAAGGTTTAAAGGCATATACGACAGAGAGCGGAGATATCGTTTGTTTTCGTCCTGACTTAAACGCAGCCCGTATGGCAGATTCCTGTAGAAGACTGGAGATGCCAGTATTCCCTGAAGAAAAATTTGTTGAAGCTGTTGTAGAAACAGTAAAAGCGAATGCAGCATATGTAGCACCTTACGGTTCAGGAGCTACTTTATATATTCGTCCATATATGTTTGGTTCTAATCCGGTTATTGGTGTAAAACCAGCGGATGAGTATCAGTTCCGTATTTTTGTTACTCCAGTAGGACCATACTTTAAAGGTGGAGCAAAGCCTATTACAATCAGAGTTTCAGATTTTGATCGTGCAGCTCCTCATGGAACAGGACATATCAAAGCAGGACTGAATTATGCGATGAGTTTACATGCAATCGTAGATGCACATAATCAGGGATATGATGAGAATATGTACCTTGATCCAGCCACAAGAACAAAGGTTGAAGAGACTGGTGGAGCGAACTTTATTTTCATTACAAAGGACGGTAAGCTTGTAACACCGAAGTCCGACAGTATTCTTCCATCTATTACCCGTCGTTCTCTGATGTATATCGCAGAACATTATCTTGGAATGGAAGTAGAACACAGAGAAGTTCTGTTTGATGAGGTAAAAGATTTTGCAGAGTGTGGTCTTTGCGGAACAGCAGCAGTAATTTCTCCAGTTGGAAAGATTGTTGATCATGGAAAAGAAATCTGTTTCCCAAGCGGAATGGATGATATGGGACCTGTAATTAAGAAGTTATATGATACGCTTACAGGAATCCAGATGGGACATATTGAAGCACCAGAAGGATGGATTAAGACAATCTGTAAACATGGCGAATGTTAATATTCTAAAATAAATAAAACGGTTCTATAGTTGTATATAGGCGACATATTTATACAGGAGGAAGAGATGAGAAGACATTTCTTTCTCCTGTTTTTTGCTTTACAGGAAAGAAATTTCTGGGAAATGCGTTGAGGCACATTCGTTATCCTTTTTTTTAAATAGTTAGAATTAGGAAATCCTATTTGCAAAATGCATAAGTAATTGCTGAAAAAACTACTGTTTTATGATATAATGAACAAGAAAAATGTGAATTTTGAAACGGGAGGAGTCTGTTATGCCAGATACCAGATTTATTACAGAATTTGACCAGTACTTATTTGGTCAGGGGACACATTATGATTTATATAATAAACTTGGAGCACATCCTATGACAGTTGATGGTGAAGAGGGAGTATATTTTGCTGTATGGGCACCGAATGCGGAAGCAGTTTCCCTAGTTGGCAATTTTAATGAATGGGATGAGAATGCTACACCGATGGAACGTTTAGAGCCATTGGGAATTTATGAAATTTTTCTTCCAGAAATGAAGATTGGAGATATTTATAAATATTGTGTTACAACAAAGGCGGGCAATACGATATTAAAGGCAGACCCTTATGGATTTCAGGCAGAACTCCGTCCGAATAATGCATCTGTTATTGCTGATATTTCTGATTTTAAGTGGCAGGATAGCCGGTGGATGAAGAAGAGAGAGAAGTTCGATGATAAGAAAGATCCTATGTTTGTATACGAAGTACATCCGGGTTCCTGGAAAAAGCATGAACAAACAGAAGAAGATGCAGACGGATTTTATAATTACAGAGAGATGGCTCATGAGCTGGCAAAATACGTGAAAGATATGGGATATACTCATGTAGAGTTAATGGGTATTGCAGAGCATCCATTTGATGGTTCCTGGGGATATCAGGTGACGAATTACTTTGCGCCAACTTCACGACATGGTTCACCGGAAGATTTTCAGTATTTCATCAATTATCTTCACCAACAGAATATTGGTGTTATTCTTGACTGGGTACCGGCACATTTCCCAAGAGATGCTTTCGGCTTAGCTGAATTTGATGGAACCTGTCTTTATGAATATGCTGACCCAAGAAAGGGTGAACATCCGGATTGGGGAACGAAAGTATTTGATTATGGGAAGACAGAAGTCAGGAACTTCCTCATTTGTAATGCCCTGTTTTGGTTGGAAAAGTATCATGTAGACGGACTTCGTGTAGATGCAGTTGCCTCGATGCTTTATCTTGACTATGGACGAGAAGATGGTCAGTGGGTTCCTAATATTTATGGTGGAAATGAAAATCTTGAAGCAATCGAATTCTTTAAACATCTGAATACGATCGTAAAGAAGAGAAATCCTGGAATCGTTATGATTGCAGAAGAATCTACTGCATGGCCAAAAGTAACGGATAAAGCAGAGTATGGAGGTCTGGATTTCAGCCTTAAGTGGAATATGGGCTGGATGCATGACTTTTTAGAGTATATGAAACTTGATCCATATTTTAGAAAATATAATCATACCAAGATGAATTTTGCCATGGTCTATGCATATTCAGAGAACTATATGCTAGTTCTTTCTCATGATGAAGTTGTTCATTTAAAATGTTCTATGATAGAAAAAATGCCAGGAAGCTATGAAGAGAAATTTAAAAATCTTATGGCAGGCTATGCCTTTATGACAGGACATCCAGGTAAGAAGCTTCTTTTCATGGGACAGGACTTCGGACAGCATCGGGAATGGAGTGAAGAGAGGGAACTTGATTGGTTCCTTCTGGAAAAAAAGCCGAATCATCAGCTTCAGTTATTTGTAAAAGAATTACTTCACCTATATAAAAGTAATAAATGTCTTTATGAATATGATTGCTGGCCGGAAGGCTTCGAATGGATCAATGCGGATGATGGTGACAGAAGTATTTTCTCCTTTGTAAGACATTCTGCAAGTGGAAAGAATAACATGCTTTTTGTTATTAACTTTACACCGGTAGAACGTCCGGATTACCGGGTAGGAACAACCTGCCGCAGAAAACATACTCTTGTACTGAACAGTGATGATAAGAAGTTCGGCGGAAAAGGAAAGAGACGACCGAAAGAATATAAACCAGTGAAAAAAGAATGCGATGGAAGAAAGTATTCTATCCAATATAAACTGCCAGCATATGGAGTAGCGGTATTTAAATTCTAATTGATCAATTCTGGAGTTCGCCTGTGTATGGATTTGCTGAAAAATATTCTTAAGAATTATTGACCAGAATTGACGATGATACATTAATAAAGTATAATCAGAATTACGGGAGTAGCGTTAGCAGCGGAGTAATTCGTGACATCATATAGTAAGTATATCATGATATTAGAGGTCAAAAGGTCAAACACCTTATCGTGCATGCACGAAAAGGTGTTTGACTTTGGGACCCGCAAAACATGAAGAAGAAGAAAAAGAGGACAATAGGATAATATGGATAAAATAGCAGTTCTTATACCTTGTTATAATGAGAGCAAAACAATTGAAAAAGTAATTAAGGATTTTAAAGCAGTATTACCGGATGCAACAATTTACGTGTATGATAATAATTCTACAGATGGTACAGATGAAATCGCACGTCAGAATGGGGCTGTGGTACGTTATGAGTATCAACAGGGCAAAGGAAATGTAATTCGTCGTATGTTCCGGGATATTGATGCGGAATGTTATATTATGACAGATGGAGATGATACATATCCAGCAGTGAATGCACCAGAGATGGTAGACAAGGTCTTAAACCGAAATGTAGATATGGTAGTTGGTGATAGATTATCCTCAACTTATTTTCAGGAGAATAAACGACCATTTCATAACTTTGGTAATTCATTAGTAAGAAGCTCCATCAATCATCTGTTCCACACAGATATTAAAGATATCATGACCGGATATCGTGCCTTCAGTTATGAATTTGTAAAGACATTCCCTGTAATCTCAAGAGGATTTGAAATTGAAACGGAAATGAGTATTCATGCCGCAGATAAGAATATGTTTGTAGAGAATGTAATTGTTGATTACAAAGACAGACCAGAAGGAAGCGAGAGCAAGTTAAATACTTATTCAGATGGAATAAAGGTACTTCGAACAATTGCACGATTATTCCGTACCTATCAGCCAATGAAATATTTCGGGTTGATTTCAGCAGTATTAGCAGTATTGGGCGGTGGATTTTCAGTACCAGTTTTTAAAGAATATTTTGCAACAGGTTTAGTAAAACGTTTCCCTACCCTGATCGTATGTTGTTTTGTTATTCTTACAGCAATTCTATCCCTGTTTTCCGGAGCAATTTTAAAAACAATTACCTGGAAAAACAGACAGGATTTTGAGATGATACGTCATTACGCAAGAAACCGCAAAAAAGAATTAGAAGAATAAATCTAATTTGTAGATTTAATATAGACGAAAAAAGAAAAAATACCATATCCCATCTGCTCTGTAGTCGCTGTATT
>JAFEHB010001271.1_pt1 | contig 10831 bp, 2 predicted proteins | sample 9267121 | NCBI WGS metagenome assembly JAFEHB01 (sample SAMN17103336, study PRJNA684904) | human gut metagenome | isolation source: diarrhea sample from child under the age of five | host: Homo sapiens | place: South Africa: Mafikeng, Mafikeng Provincial Hospital | collected 2019-09 | reverse complement strand
GCAGATGGCAGATTCCACCACCGATTACAACAATCTAGATCCCTTGGGTGACGAGACGGCGGTTGTCGACGAGGTCGATGCCGCTGTCTCGGGCGCTCGCAAGAAGCCGCGCGCTGTCGATATGGTCCCCGAAGAGCCCGACGCGATGGCGCCGGACGAGGAATACCAGCTCACACCGGCAGGTCGCCGTGAGCGCATTGGGCAGATCGTTCGCCTGGTCAAAAAGTACCGCGTATGGGATAACCTCACGCCGGTGCGCCTGCGCCGTCTGCTCGAAGAGCTCGGCCCCATGTTCGTCAAGATGGGGCAGATTCTGGCTAACCGCTCCGAGATTTTGCCGCAGCGGTTTTGCGACGAGCTGCGCCGCCTGCGCTCCGATGTGGAGCCGGTGCCGTATGAGGTAGTGCTCCGCTGCCTGGAAGAGGAATACGGCCAGCGCCTGGGGCAGATGTTCGACGCGATCGACCCCAACCCGCTCGGTAGCGCGTCGCTCGCGCAGGTACACCGTGCCCGTCTGGTGACGGGCGAGGACGTGGCCGTTAAGGTGCAGCGCCCCGGCGCGCAGCAGGTCATGGCGCAGGACATCGACATCATTCGTTCGGTGGTGCGCATCGTTTCCAAGTTCGTCAACACCGACCAGTTTGTTGACTTACATGCCGTCGTCGAGGAACTGTGGGCCTCGTTTCGCGAGGAGACCAACTTTTTGGCTGAGGCCAAAAACCTCAACGATTTCTATGAGTTCCATAAGAGCGTCCATGGCGTGTCGTGTCCTAAGTCCTACCTGGATCTTTGCACCGAACACGTGGTGGTCATGGACTACATTGACGGCATCTCGATTGCCGATCCCGAGCACCTGGTGGCCGAGGGCTATGACCTGGAAAAGATTGGCTCGGCGATTGTCGAGGACTATTCGACGCAGGTGCTCGACGACGGCTTTTTCCATGCCGACCCGCATGCGGGAAACATCATCCTCAAAGATGGCATCGTTTACTTTATTGACCTGGGCATGGTCGGGCGCATGTCGAGCCACGACCGCGGTATCGTCAAGGACATGATTTTCGCCGTGGCCGAGGGCGACGTGCCCAAGCTCAAGGATTCGCTTATGCGCTTTGCCGTGACGCGCGGCGACTCGGCCGAGCTCGACCATTCGGCCTTTTTGTCCGATCTGGACTTTATCGTCGCCGACTTTGCGGGTCTTGACCTTAAGGATCTTGATATCGGCGAGTTTTTGACCTCGCTGCTAAACCTGGCGCGCAAGAACGACGTTGAGTTGCCGAGCGTGGTGACAATGTTCGCGCGCGGCATGGTGACGCTTGAGGGCCTGCTGACCGAGTACATGCCCAACGTCAATATGATCCAGATTATCCAGACGCACATCAAAAACGAGAAGAGCACCTATGCGCGCGTGCGCGAAATGGGGCGCGATCTTGCCGCGAGCAGCTATCGCGCGGCAAAAGGCTCGCTCGAGGCGGCCGAGTACCTGGGGCTGGCGTCGCGCATGCTCACGCGTGGCCAGCTTAAGGTGAACACGCAGATCATGAGTAGCGATAAGGCGCTGCGGCAGCTGGGTGGAATTATCGACCGCATGTCGATGGCAATTGTGGTCGCCGGTCTGTTTATCGGTTCGTCGGTGGTGTACTACGCGCGCATTGAGCCGGTTGTGTTCGGTATCCCGGTCATTGGCTTTATGGGCTACGTGAGTGCGCTGGTGCTGGCACTGATGCTAGGCCGCGAGATCTGGCGCAACAGCCACGGCGGCAAGCGTTAGCGATTTCCCGGGGTCGGGGGAAACGGATCATTTTGCCTTGCGTCGCGCCGACGTGGGCTGGTCCAAACAAAACTATGCCGGTTTACGGGGCTGGAGTGCCGAACCCCGACCATGCCGGATTCTGCGCTTTTAAAACCGCAGGTAGATGAGTCGTTGGTTTTCGAAAATGGCAGATATGGTTGCGAAGTGCTGAATCAGCCCCGTAATCTGGCATAGTTTTGAAACGGGCTGTTCTTGCAAGGTCCGACGACAGTTTTTCCTATCGCAAACCATAGCTTTTACCTTGGGCTTCGCCTGTGTGCAGGGCCCCTTTGCGTGCTACCATATCGACAGTAATAATCGATGGCCTAGATGGTGGTGCGGAGACGCACGAATGCGCAGTTTTCCTGCGCGTTTGGGAGAATCGGGGTGCAAGTCCCTGGCTGTACCAGTAACCGTAATTCCTCTTGGCCCGGGATGGTCGCGTCGCAGATCGGACGGCGCGCCCGGGCCGGTAAGGTTAAGTCGGATCGCCTCCCATCTTGTGCGCGGCCGTGGCGAAAGCCGCCGGTACGCGTTGGGCTCTGGAGGGAAGGGGGACCCCGATGGGGGTACTCGAGCGCAATGTGCGCGATGACGTGGGGCAGCCGCTGGGCAATGTCCCAAGTTCAGACAATAGGAGACAAATGAATATGTTTGAGGACGAGTGCCAGCGCGCCTCGTGGCGTCGTCATGGAGCGATTGCCCGTGGCGTAGCCAAGCGCGGTCTGGTGGCGTTCCTGGCTTTTGCCATGGCTTTTGGCACCACGCCGGCGCAACTTTGGGCCGAGGGTGCCGATGGCATTGCCGAGGCTGTGGCCCAGGCTGCGACGGGCAGCGAGGGCGCGGCGGCCGACGATGACGCTGCTGCCGGCACCGGCGCGAACAGTGCGGCGGCGAGCGCTGCTGCCGATGACGCCGGCGCAGATCAGGGCGCAACTGCGAGTGCCGCTAATGGCGATGACACCGCAGCAGACAACGCGACTGAGTCCGAGAGCTCTCCCGCGGTGCCTGCTGCTTCGGAGCAGAAGAACGCCGCCGTCGCCGCGTCCGCCACAACGCTTTCGAGCGAGGCCAAGGTCTTCATCCAGGACACCAAGGATAAGGACAGCTCCTATTCCACGAAGTCGGGCGCGCTCAGCGCGGGCGACACGCTCTGGGCAAATATGTACGATGAGGTCGAGGACGACTGGTACGGCACTTCGACTGAGTCCGTTGCCAATCCCGGCACCTGGACTTACACCTGGCTCGCCGGCACGACCAGGGCCAGCAGCAATGTCGCCGACTACACCGAGGTCGTAGGCCACGAGCAGTCGCTCACCGTCACCGCCGCGATGGAAGGCAAATACTTCATCTGCAAGGTAACGGTTGATGGCAAGGACTACTATGGTCCGTCCGTTTCTTCCGGCTCGGGCATCAATGCCAACTACATTCCTGGCCCCGTGCTGGGCGCCGGTCAGATGGAGCTTAACAGCGTCAAGCTGAATAGCGACACGCCGAGCATAGGCGATACCCTGACGGCGACTCCGTACATAAGCTATTATCAGCAAGCCCCCGCCGATGCCAAGGTCACCTACACGTGGTCCGCATCCACCTCGCAGTACTCGGGATTTACCAAGATCGAGGGCGAGACGGGCGCTACGCTCGTGGTGGGCGACGACCTTGAGGGTAAGTACATCAGGGTCGAGGCCAACGCTGGCGTCAACACGGTGAACAAGACCACTTCCAGCAAGGTCAAGCAGGCCGGTGCGGTCGAGATTTCGGCCGTGTCCATCGTTAACACCAAGGACAACACGAGCGTCTTTACGGTGGGGGATACCGCTAAGGCCCGCGCCAAGGAGAAGGGCGGCGCGTACGGCGCGTTCGTCGACGCGGACAAGCTCAACTTCCAGTGGCAGAGCTCTGACACCAAGAGCGGCGCGTATACCGATATCGCGGGCGCCACGGGTGAGACCCTCGAGCTTACCGACGCTTTGGGTGGCAAGTACCTCAAGTGCAAGGTGTCCTCGAAGATCGGCTCTTCGAGCTTGACCAACTCGACGGGCGCTCTCGTTGCTGCCGCCGGTTCAATTAATGTCACGAGCGTGACCATGAGCCCGACTTCGGGCAAAGTCGAGGTTGGTTCCACGATTACGGCGACCGCCAAGGCGGGCTCCACCGACGTTACCTCCGACTCGCATGTCACGTGGCGGTGGTACAAGGGCAAGTCGAATACCGCCAGCTCGTGCAACACGCCTATCGAGGGTGAGACCGGTAACACCCTGACGGTGACCGCCGCCCTTAAGGGCTACTACGTCGTGGCCAAGGCCAACGGCGGCTATGGCGAGCAGAAGCCGTACTATGCGGCGGGTCCTGTCTCCGTCGCTGGCCAAGTTGAGCTTTACGACGTGCAGTTCGAGGGCTCTCCCGCCACCAACGGCGTACGTGTGGGCGATACGCTCAAGACTAAGGTGCGCAAAAAGGACGGCTCCAACTATCACTATATCGACCGCACCGATAATGTGACCTACCAGTGGCAGTATGCAAACAGCAGCTCGAGCTACGACTCCGCCTATACCGATATCCCCGGTGCTACCGAGGCCACCTATACCGTTGACGCCGCCTATGCCGGCAAGTACCTGCGCGTGAAGGTGACGAGCGAAAACACCGTTTCCAGCACGCAGAAGAAGAGCTCCTACGGTGGCACGCAGTCCGTTGCCCCGCTCGGCCCCGTGACGCTCAAGGGCCAGTACAAGCTGGCGGGCATTGAGCTTGCCGATAAGAACGTTACGCTGAGCGTGGGTTCAAAGATCACGCCGAGCGCGCAGGTTCCGGGCGGCTGGTCGGGCTCGACCAAAGACGTGCCCGATGATGCCGAGCTCACCATGGCGTGGTATGCCAAGGGCGAGGGCGATGCCGATTGGACCGAGCTCACCGACGGCATCGATACGACCGATGGCAGCCTGACCATTTCGGACGCGCTTGTTGGCAAGCGCATCAAAGTTACGGCGAACGCTCTCGACAACACGGTTGAATGGGTTTCGTCCGACAGCGTTACCGCGGCGGGGGAGTATAACCTGCTGCGCGTGATTGCCAACCCGCAGATTAATAGCGATTCGACCCATCTCGTCTCGGGTGATAGCGTCAAGGCGACGGCGCAGGCTAAGCGCGCCGACGGTTCGACCACCAACGGCATTGACGTGACCGCTCAGGCGACTGTTGCCTGGTATGCGGCCGACGACGCGAAGGCTCCGGCGGCCAACTGGACGCTGCTGCCCGATATGTCGGGCGCCGAGGCGACTGTCTCGGCTTCTGCCGCGGGCAAGTATCTGAAGGCTGTCGCCACGAGCGGCAGCTCGACGGTCGAGCTCGTCTCTGCCAACCCCGTGATCGCCGCAGGCTCGCTCGAGGCTGCAGTCCAAAAGCTCACCGATGCTAACAAGCAGATTGTTGTTGACTACAGCGCCAAGGGCGGCAACGTCAATGACGCGTTGAAGGCGCAGCTTGCCGATTTGGGCTTTACCGATATTGACGTCAAGGTCTCCGAGGGCGGCGTTGCCTTTAAGGCCGAGGACGACAAGGCCACGGTCGGCATCTCCGATGCGCAGGACAAGACCAACGGCGATGTGACGTTCTTCTACATCGACCCCAACGACTACACCGGTTACAACATCGACGGTCTGCGTAACGCCGATGTGGCGTTTGAACTGTCGCGCGATGGCAAGACCGAGTATTACCTGCCCAACAAGTCCGTGCAGGTTGCTTGGGACGAGGCTAAACTGCAAGACCTTCTTGACGAAGCCGCCGAATCCCTGCAGATTGGCTACGCGTCGGGCGAGTCCGCCGATGGCGTGACCCAAAATGTCACGCTTCCGTACAAGGCGGGTTCCGCAAAGAAATTCTCTGTTGAATGGACAAGCTCCGACACCGAGCGCCTGTTTGTTTCTGGTTATAGCTGGGAAGATAAGACGGGTAAGGTTTCGCGCGCATCGAGCGATCGAGACGTGACGCTGACCGCCAAGGTTACGGTTACGAGCGGCGACATCAAGCTTGCCGGCTCGCATGACTTTGTCGTGACGGTCAAGGGCGATCCCGAGAAAGTCAACGCCGACAAGAAGGCGCTGCAGGAGAAGGTCGATGCGGCCTTTACCTACGACAACATCAAGTACTCCGGCATCGACACGGTCGCCGACAAGGATGGCCTGACCGCCGACCTGCAGATGCCGCGCACGAGCACGCTCAATATCGACGGCAAGTATTACGAGGTCAAGTACTCTGCCAGCACCGATGACATTACGTTCAACGGCTACAAGGGCACGGTCTATCAGCCGCTGCCTGGCACCGAGGCGGCGAAGACCAAGATCACCCTCACGGTGACCGATAAGTCTAACGCCGAGGTCACGGCAAGCAAGACCCTCGACTTCGCCATTACTCCGCAGGACCAGGGCGAGCTCGATACCGAGCTTTCTCTTATGGAAAAGGCGAAGGCCGGCTATGCTGCCGCTATTCTGAATGGCCAGGACGCCAATGCCGTTTCGGCCGACATGCACGCGTTCCAGAAAGCGTATCTGGATGCTGACGGCAACCTTGCCTGGAGCTACAACAAGGCAACGACCGATTCGACGTCCCTCGGCATTGTTCCGGTTGACCTGCCTGGTTATGACGCGATGTCTGGACAGGACTGGCGTCTGTTTAAGTCGAGCAACAGCTCTATTGTCTCTGCTGAGAACCTCAAGGTCACGCAGCCGCAGTACAACACGAAGGTTGTCGTTTCCTCGCGCCTGACGAGCGAGAAGTACGCTCGCTATGCTGAGCGCTATCCCGACAATGCCGCGTATGCCAAGCTTGCCAGCCAGGATGTCTCGGCAAAGATCACGGTTCTGGGCACGAGCGGTCAAAACGATCCCGAGGTTACGGCGACGTGCACGGTTATCGGCGTCGATTCCAAGGGCAAGCAGCAGACGTGGGCTGCCGCGACGCAGTACACGCTCAAGAATGGCTCGACGGCCGCCGATCTTTCCGAGGAGCTCTTTAAGCAGGCCGGCCTCAAGGCCGACTATGATCCCAACGGCTCTTGGGGTTGGGTACTCAATTCCATTACGTCGCCTTTCGATGTCGATCGCACCCTTGCATACGACCATACTACGGGCGCCTATTGGCAGCTGTTCATCAACGGCACGGCTGCATCGGTGGGCGCTGGCAAATACACTCTCGAGGCGGGCGACTCTGTCGTCTGGTGCTACTCGAAGTACGGTGACGCTGCGCCCACCGACCAGCTTTCGGTAAGCTGCACCGTTATCGGCCAGGATGCTTCAGGTGCTCAGCAAACGTGGGCTCAGCCTACGACCGCGCTGGTGGAAGAGGGCGCAACTGCCGCCGATCTTTCCGAGCAGGTCTTTAAGCAGGCCGGTATTGGCGCCGACGTCCAAACCGGTTCGTACGGTTGGTTCCTCAATTCGCTGACTTCCCCGTTCAATAAGAACGTGACGCTTTCGACCGTACAGGTTAACGAAAGCACTTGGAAGTCCTGGCAGTTCTTCGTTAACGGCAAGATGGCCAATGTCGGCGCCGGCAACTACACGCTTAAGGCCGGCGACGAGGTTACCTGGGTCTATGGTTCCGATGGCGCCATGCCCGGTCAGGTCTCCGTCTCGATGGAGATCATCGGCAAGAAGGACGATAAGGCGCAGCGCTGGACCGATCCTTCGACGCAGGTGTTTGTTGAGGGCACGACGATTAAGGACGCCACTGCCGCCTACTTTGATGCTTTGGGCATCAAGTCCGAGATGTACGATCAGCTGGGCTTCTGGGGCGTTCACAGCCTTGTCTCTCCGCTTGACGGCACTAAGTTGGCCGGCGCTTGGTCGTTCTTTGTTAACGGCGTTCCCGGGTCTCAGCTCGATAGTGACTATGTGCTCAAGTCGCGCGATACGATCGTCTGGGCCTATGCTGCTGGCGACACCGTGCCCAACCCCGATGGGGTCGTCGTAAATCCGAGCGCCCCGCGTCCGACCGATTGGAAGTCCGATTGGGACGGCAAGTCCAATACAGCGGTCGAAAACGTTTCGACGCCTACGGGTGCGCTAGCGAGCTCCTGGACGTTCGATTGGAAGGCGTATTCTGGTTCGGCGTATCCCAACGCGAGCGAGCCTATTGTCGTGAACGGCAACGTATACCTTGCCGTCAACAAGCGCTTGCTAAAGATTGACGCCGAGTCGGGCAAGGTCCTTGCCGAGTCGAATCTTAAGAAAGCGGTCGGTTACACCTCGCGCCCGATTTATGCGAACGGTTTGGTTATCGTTCCGCTTGACGGCGGCGCGGTCCAGGCCCTGACGGCTGACGCGCTCACAACGGTTTGGGTCACTGACTCTGTGAGCGAGATTGCCCAGTCGAATTCTCAACTGACGGTTGATGGCAATTACCTCTATGTCGGCACCGTTGATGTCGACTATGGAAAGGGTACGTACAATAACGGTCATCTGACGCGTATTAATATCCTGACCGGCGCTGTTTCTTGGCAGCATGTCAATGCCGACGAGGGTTATTACTGGACGGGCGCGACGGTGGGCGATGACTATGTCTTGGTTCCCACCAGTGCCGGTACCGTCGAGATGCTCAGCAAGTCTTCGGGCGATGTGCTCGGCAGTGTTTCGGTTGGGGCGATTGTCAACTCCACCTGCGTGCTTTCGGATGATGGCAGCCATGCCTATCTCATCTCGCGCGACGGCAAGCTGCACGTGTTGGCGATTTCTGATGGCGACTCACGCGATGCGGATGCCGCTTCGCGTATTACCGAGGAGCGCGTAGTTGACCTTGGCCTTACCGGCTGCGCGTGCGTGCCTACGACGTATGATGGCAAGCTGATTGTTGGCGGCGAGGTTGCTGGCGGCTCTGCGCTAGCGATTGTTGATCCGGCCAACGACTTTGCCAAGACGCTGGTTTCGTCTGCCGATGGCTCTGCGCTTCCTGCAGGTGGCATTAAGGGCGCTCCGCTGGTGAGCGCTCAGGCAGATGGCACGTATTATGTGTACTTTACGGTTAACTACGGCGAGAGCTCTGATTACGTTAACTACACCTCGGGTGGTGGCGTATATCGTTACAAGCTGGGTGACACTGAGGCTTCTGGTGTGTTTAGCGCAACGGGCCACAACAACTACTGTGACTCGCCCATCGCTTGTGACGCCCAGGGCAACCTGTACTACATCAATGACTCGGGCACACTGTTCAAGCTGAATGCTGGCGTTAAGGTTTCGTTTAGCGCTGGCGAGGGGTCCAAGGTCGATTTTCAGACTACGGCCGCCAACGGCTCTGTTGCCAAGCCTGCCGATCCGACGCGCAAGGGCTACACCTTCGCTGGTTGGTATACCGACGAGGCTTGTACGGAGGCGTATGACTTTAGCGTTGCGGTGACGGCTGATATGACGCTGTATGCCAAGTGGGTCAAGAATGCTGTTAACCCCGGTGGTAACGGCGGTAATGGCGGCTCCAATGGCGGCTCGGGTAATGCCGGTGCTGGTTCTGGCTCCGGTAACGGCACAAACGGCCAGCAGACTGGCGGTGCTGTTGCTCCGGGCCAAAAGCCGGTGTCCACCACGACCAAGACCGAGACCAAGGACGGCAAGGATTCCAACAAGTCCGACAAGAAGTCTGATAAGAAGTCCAGCAAGTCCGGCTCCAAGTCCGATACGGGCGCGGCCGCTACGACTACCGCTAAGAAGCCCGCTGAGGCTCCCGCGCAGCAGTCTGGCTTCAATCCGCTTGCCATCGTCGGCGTTGCGGCCGGCGTGATCGGTCTCGCCGTCATCGGTGTGTTCGTGTTTACCAAGCGTCGGTAGGTGAGGGCTGTGTCCAATAAGCCTCAGGACGCCGAGTCCAAGCAGCCCGACTCGTCGTTCATCCAGCTTGACGATGCAAAGAAAAAGGACGCCGCTTCGGCGGCGTCCGCCTCTCGGCGTAAGGCGCTTTTTGGCGCCCTGACGGCCGTCTGCATTGCGCTGATTGTCGTTTCGCTGGGCTTTGTTCACCCTTCCGTCAGCGGTGCTTGGTCCATCGATTGGATTGTCGAGACCGTGACGGGGGAGAGTGTCGTTGCCAAGGATGCGTCGGTTTCCGGCTCGACTACCGCTTCGGGTGAGACTGGAGTCAAGGGCTCAAAATCTTCGGAAGATGCGAGCTCTGGGTCCAAGGATTCGGCCGAATCCGACTCCAAGGACGATTCCGAGTCTTCGGACAAGAAGTCCGGTGATAAATCGGGTTCGCAGAATTCTGATTCCACTGGCGGATCGAGCGCTTCTGACGGCTCGTCTTCGGGCGGGGGGTCGACGTCCGGCGGTGGGTCTGCATCCAACAGTGGCAGCGCCTCTGCGGGCAATCAGGGCGGCTCGCAGCAGCCTGGCTACGTCACGGTGACGGTTTCGGTCACATCGAGTGCCGTGGGCAACCCTGTATCTTCTAGTGGCACCTTTACCTTTAACGAGGGCGCTACCGTCTACGATGCCCTGTGTGCGCTGGGGCTTTCCGTCAATGCGCACGGCTCGTCGTACGGCACGTATGTCGCCGCTATCGGCGGCCTGGCCGAGAAGGAGCACGGCGGCACGAGCGGCTGGATGTATTCCGTCAACGGTGTGACGCCCAACACGGCGAGCAGCAACTACGTCCTATCCAACGGCGATAGAGTCGTCTGGTATTACGTAACGGGCTAAATGCCTCGACATAACATGCCAAACGGGCGGTTCGGACAAACATCCGAGCCGCCCGTTTTTATGCGAATGGGACGCCGTTTCCCAATCGAGGCTCAACCGGAAATTCCATCCCACTCTGAAGGCGAATTCCGGGATACAGTTTCCCGATGGGGCGGGTTTCGGAAAGCGTGTCCCGCTCTGAGGGCTCATTCCGGGATGGATTTTCCGCATGGGGGCTCATCCGGAAACTGCGTCCCGTTCTGCCGACTGATTCCGGGACACACTTTCCGCTAGGACGGCGTTGCGGAAACTGCGTCCCACTCTGAGGGCGGGACTGCGGACAAAAAGTTGGACCGTTGAGGTCCGGAACGGAGTCCGCATGGCA
>JAFEHB010001263.1_pt1 | contig 10875 bp, 9 predicted proteins | sample 9267121 | NCBI WGS metagenome assembly JAFEHB01 (sample SAMN17103336, study PRJNA684904) | human gut metagenome | isolation source: diarrhea sample from child under the age of five | host: Homo sapiens | place: South Africa: Mafikeng, Mafikeng Provincial Hospital | collected 2019-09 | reverse complement strand
CGTTGCCATGACTGCCAATGCATTCTCAGAGGATATACAACATTCTTTGGCTGCCGGTATGAATGCACATATTTCAAAACCAGTGGAGATGAAGGTTTTAAAAAAGACAATAAGAAACATAAAATCTGGTGAGGGGGCATCGAAACGCAGGTAACTGAATAGTAATAAATGGGTTTGATGCGACAGATGCTGTTGAACGGATGAATGAAGTGGATGCTGACAGGTATGATCCGATTTTCATGGATATTCAGATGCCTAAAATAGATGGTTATATGACAACCAGAGAAAATCGTACTCTAAAGAACAACAAGAAGGCCAATATTCCAATCGTTGCCATGACTGCAAATGTGTTGAAGAATTAAATAATTTGCATAAAGAAGAACATTTTCTCTTTTTATCTATAAGAAATAATGTTATAATGTGTTTGGAAAACAAAAAGATAAAATGGAAAGAGGCAAATTATGAACATTGAAGAAAAGTTAGAGATTCATGACTGTCCATTATGTGACGGTGGTGCGTTATTAGAAGAAGAAGGCGGCTGTGGTTATTATGTAATGTGTTTAGAATGTGGATGCCAGTCCGTAACGATTGACTTCCATTCTGAAGAAGAGCGTCTCGAAGCAGCGAAAAAGACTGTAGATTTATGGAATGCCGGTAAGGTAATTTCATGTAATCCGGGAGAATGATATAAAGTACAATATCATAAGAACGTAAAAGGCATAAGCCGTACCAAAAAAATCTTGATAGTCTGGATACAGGCTATCAAGATTTTTTTATTTTAATTTTATTCCCAGAGGGGAAGTTGTATCTTTACCTATGGCAATTTCAATTCTTATCTATACCAAAATTGAAGTATCTCATATTTCCATCGATTTGGTGCTAACACAGGATATTTTCCAAAATAAATTTTAACAGTCTGAGATTTACCTGGTTTGATATTTACTTTGACGTTTTTCTTCTTTACTGGTTTCATATCGTCCCACGCATCATCAAAAAACAGCGTTGTTTTAAGCTGTACTTTTGTAATAGTGCGTTGGCTTTTGTTTGTAAATTTTATTTTTACATAGCATTTACCGCTGTAGCTGTCATAAATTAACCCGGCTTTTTTAGATTTTAGCTGGTCATAGGTAGGGGCTGGGCTTTTTACAGTTATTCGGATGCTTTGTTTTTTGCCGTTGATAACAGCACTTATAGTTGCTTTTCCTGGCTTTTTTGGAATTAATTTCTGACCAGATACTTTTATGATTTTTTTATTGCTGGACTTAATTTTTTTAATACTTGGTTCTTTTCCATGAACGGTTACAAAATCTCTCATGAAGTAGTGATAACCCATGAGCATTGTCCCCTTCTTTTTCTTTATAAAAGCAGTTGATTTTTTTACAGTAATATCAAGTTTTTTGACAATAGTTTTATACTGGATGGTTAGTGTTGCCTTTCCTGCTTTCATCGCCTCTATTTCAATACCGATATCCATATTTGGATGATAGTTGGCAAAATCAATATTATATTTGTCAATAACTTTTAGTACGGAAGGATTAGAAGATGTGGCAGATACTTTTGATGCAGGGATTTTTGAAAGGTCAGGATCACTAATTGTAGCGACAATAATGTTTGTGTGTCCTGGATAAACATTTTTTAAATCAGCAAGGCTTTTCGTATTTAACCACATATTTAAAAAGTAAGAGTCATCTGTCTGGGCGTGAACCTGTGTTGGAATAACGAAACTCAGGCACAGAAGTAAAAGTGGGATAAGTAGAAAGATTCGCCGAATCCGAAAGGCAAAGGATAATTGGTTCTTTAATTTCTGTTCTCTTTTTTTGTTTAACATTTTCATTTCCTCCTTTTATGAAATATTTAGATGAGAGTAAAAACTTCATTGTTGTGGTCTTATAGCAAAGAAAGATGGATTATATAAGTGTTATAACTGCCCATACTCTTATCAGAGCAAACAGAATAGCCAGTACGCCAATTCCAAAAAACAACAAACTAAGAAAATGGCTTCCTCCACCTGTTATCTCTTTCAAGGTTTCTGTCACATCTGCTGGATTTTTTGGATTATAATATCCAGGACATTCTTTTCCAATAGGATATTGATCTGTAGAACTTCCCAGGCGGGTATGATATTCATATTGCTGCCCATTTACCGTATATTCGTAGACTGGAGTATAAGAGGTAACAGAAATCCTGCTTTCTGGGCCTTGTTCATTGGAATTGGTTTCTTCCCATTCATTTTTTTCGACTTTGATTACACGCAAAGTAGTACGTCCGGTGTAACGTTGCTGATATTCCTCATTTTTTTTCGTTGCATTGTCCCATAATTTTTTTCCAAACCAAATAAATAGCAATCCCAAAAGCAGTGGGATTACTGCTAATGTAAAAGAATAAATATAAAAATGTTCCATAATTTTCCTCCGTTTTGCATCATGTACTCTGGAAATCAGTAAAAATAGTTGCCGTATGTAAATAGAGCGCTTTTAGAATACACCCTCGTTTAGATAATGCAGATTGTAAGAAGATGTATAGTTATAAATCATTTCATAGTAATTTGATAAAATAGTTCTTACACTTTTATTATATAAAAATTCACATAGAAAGATAGTGCCTTACAGTCACCATTTTGATTTAGAGTGTATTTAAATCCCCCACAAATTATAATGCACATCTTACAGAAAGCATTTTTTAAACACGCTCTGGTGTTCTCTGTAAATAAATCTATAAGTTAACTTATAAATTAAATTTATGATTTGTGCCATAAATGAAGAAAATAGTGACTGTCGGATACTGGAAGAGATAAGTGCTTTTGTGATAAACTATATTTATTCAGGACTGTACGATTTTTATTCATCGCATGAGTTTGTGTTTGGATATAATAAGAGAAATAGAAAAGAATAGATACAGAAAAATAATGAAAATAAATTGAAAATAGATATAGAAAAGGAATAGGTCATGGATAGGAAAAGCGTATTGGAAGTAGGAAAAGTGCTGTATCACTCGGGTCTTCCCTTTCGAGTGAGATTATTTAATATACTGGCTTCACTTGGATTCATCATTAGTCTGTGTAATGGAGTTCTTTCTTATTGGAATAATGGAGATAGGAAACTACTGTTAATAAATACAGGGATTGCCTTGTTATCTTTGTCGCTCCTTTTTTACGCATACTACAGTAAAAAATATCAAAGATGCTACTTTATAACAATCGTTGTGATTTTTATGTTTTTATTTCCAATTATGTTTTTTAAGAGTGGTGGGTATAAAGGTGGAATGCCATCTTTTTATATTTTTGGAATTTTATTTACTATTTTTATGCTGGAAGGCTGGTTAATGTTTTTTTGTGTATGGCTGGAACTGATAATCTATATATTCACGATTGGGATTGCCTATTATTATCCAGATACGGTAATCTGGTTTCAATCGGAAAAAGAGATTGTTGTGGATGTGCTGACGGGAGTTGTTGTATCGAGTGCTTCTCTTGGCGTTGCGATGTATCTACATTTTCGAATATATAAAAAGCAGCAGGTTTTTCTTACGCAGGCAAGGGAAGAAGCGATGGAAGCAAATCGCGCCAAGAGTACATTTCTTGCAAATATGAGTCATGAGATTCGAACGCCGATTAATGTGATGCTTGGAATGAATGAGATGATTTTACGGGAGTCTGAGTCAAGGGAAGTCGTTCAGTATGCAAAGAGTGTGGAAAAGGCGGGGAATTATCTGTTATCTCTTATTAATAATATATTGGACATTACGCGAATTGAATCGAAAAAGTTAGATATAATTGAGGAAAAGTTTTCGTTAAGACAACTTGTACAGGAAGTCTGCCTGATTGGAGCAAAGCAGGCAGAAGCAAAAAATCTGGAGTTTGTAGTAGATGTAGAGGAAACTCTTCCGAAATATCTGGAAGGTGATGCATTGCATATCAAACAAGTTATCCTCAATTTAATTAATAATGCGGTAAAATATACAAAAAAAGGGAAGGTTTTTCTTGAAGTTTGTCAGGAGGAAAAGCAGATTTCTTTTTCTGTGAAGGATACAGGAATCGGGATTAAAAAAGAAGATATGGAAGCGCTTTTTGATATGTTTATGAGGGCAGATATCAAACGCCACAGAAATATTGAGGGAAGTGGACTGGGTCTTACAATAGCAAAAGAACTTTGTGAACAGATGGGAGGGCATATTCAGGCAGAAAGTATCTATGGAAAAGGAAGTAACTTTACAGTATATTTTCCATTAAAAGATGCAGGAACAGAGAAAATTGGACAGTGGAAAGTTGTGGAAGGGGAACCTGTGCAAGAAAAAAGGAAGAAGTTTTTTGCATCAGAAGCACAGATTTTACTGGTAGATGACAGTGAACAAAATATTCAGGTGATTACATCACTTTTGCGAAGAACAGGGGTACAGTTAGATACGGCGGCCAGTGGTTTTGAATGTATCGAAAAAGTTAGAAATAAAAAATACCATTTGATTTTTCTTGATTATATGATGCCGGAAATGGATGGAATTGAGACATTTCACAGATTGAAAAAAGAGGTAAATGGGCAGAGTGTTCCGGTGATTGCACTTACAGCGGATGTGTCCACGGGAATTCACCAGCATTTTCTTTCAGAAGGATTTTCTGATTATTTGTCAAAACCGGTAATGTGGGAGAAGTTGGAAGAATTGCTGTTACAATGGCTTCCAGCTGCTCTGGTCTCAATGAAGAACGGTGCGGGAGAAGACTGGAACATAACGGAAAAACAACTTTTAGATTTGAAGCAAAAATTAAAAAAATGGGATATTGAACTTTCCGAAGGGCTTTATTTATTAGGTGGAAGTATTGTGCAATACAGAAAACTTTCCGAGCTCTTTGTAGAATATTATGAGCCAAATAGAAAAAAATTAGAGGAAAGTTTTGAGACAACGAGAAAAACACAGCAGGAAATAAAAATATTGACAGGACAGATTCATACATTAAAAAGTAATGCCCGCGCGATTGGAGCAATGTCACTTTATGAATTAGCCGCTTCACTTGAAATAAGAGGGAAAATGCAGGATGAAAGCTATATAGAAAAGGCGATTCCTCTTTTGTTTTTTGAGTGGGAAAGAGCGTTAGATGGGATGTTTTTTTTCTTAGAAAATACAAAAAAATTTCTTCTGGAATCAGAAAAGAAAGAAAAAGAGAATGGGAAACAGAAGGTATACGGTGAGATGACAGAAGAAGTAAATCAGGAGAAGTTATATGAGGAAATATATGACAGGATTTTGGAGGCAATAGGAAAATATCAAGGGAAATATGCAGAAGAACAGCTGGAGAAATTGTTGTCTTTAGAAAAGAATCCAAAGAAAAAGAAGATTTTGGGACAGGTACAAAAATCGGTGCAGAATTTGGAGTTCGAACAAGCAGAATCACTTATGAAAGGTACTTACTGGACGAATAAAGTTACGACAGAATGGGAGGACAGAAATGGGCAAAAATAGCATATTAATTGTAGACGATGATTTAATCTTATTAAAAACAGCAGAAGAAATATTGTCGAGTATTTATACGGTTAGCGTAGCGAAAAGCGGAAAACAGGCAATTACATTACTAAAAAAGGGTGTTGTGCCGGATTTGATATTGTTAGATATCGCTATGCCGGAAATGGATGGATATACGACTCTGGAAAAAATGAAATCTATTCCGAATTGTCAGGATATTCCTGTAATATTTCTCACTGGATTTGCGGAGTCAGATTATGAAGTAAAAGGGTTAAAGGCAGGAGCAGTAGACTATATTGTAAAACCTTTTGTAAAAGAGGTCCTGCTTGCCAGAGTCGAAATGCATCTTGAAAGAAGCGCAAAAGAAACAGGAAAGTCTTTTGCAGATGCAGCAATTGAAAAAAATCGTGGAGAAATACAAAAGAAGCTGACACCAATTGAATGGAAGATTGCGCTGGCAGTTGCACAGGGAATGGAAAACCGTGAGATTGCGGAACAGATGAATTATTCCTATGGATATGTGAAAAATGTGATTGCCCGTATCTTTTCCAAGTTAGAAATTGAACGGCGCAGAGAGCTTCGAAAGCTGCTCATCGGATAATTTGACCTTGACAGAAAAACATAAAGCTGTAGAATAGTAGGGGTGTGTTATGAAAAGAAAAATTACAGAATATAGTGGAGGAATATATGAAAAAAGATTCTGCAAAAGATATAAAGATTGCTTTTTTTGACGTAGATGGAACGTTAGTTGATATGGAAAAAAAGGTAATCACCCCTGCGATGATCGAGACATTAAAACACCTGAAAGAGAATGGAATTATTTTATGTATGGCAACAGGACGCGGCCCATATCTTGTTCCATCTTTTCCAGGAATTGATTTTGATGTCTTTTTATCTTATAATGCGTCTTATTGTTATACAAAGGATGAGGTTATTTTTTCAAATCCTATCCCAAAAGAAGATGTAAAGGCAATTGTTGAGAATGCATCGGAAATCCATCGCCCGGTGTTCCTTGCCGGAGTAGAAGGCGGCGGTGCAAACGGTTGTGATAAAGATTTGGCAGATTATTTTGCCATTGCAAAGAGTAAAGTAAATGTCCTTGATAACTTTGATTTTGAAAAACTCATGGATAAAAAAGTTTACCAGATGATGGTCGGCTGTTATAAAGAAGAATATGCAGACATTTTAAGAGATGTCGACGGTGCGAGAATTACTGCATGGTGGACAAGAGCGGCAGATATTACACCGGCAAATGGAAATAAAGGTGTCGGCGTAAGAAAAATTCTTGACTATTATCATTTAGATAAAGAGAATGCAATCGCCTTTGGTGATGGAACAAACGATATTGAAATGTTAGAAGCTGTAGGCACTGGTGTTGCAATGGGCAATGCAACCGATGATGTAAAAACAGTTGCCGATGCAATCTGCGGGCATGTTGCAGAAGATGGCATTTATCATTATTGCAAAGAACAGGGATTGATTTAGGAAATAGATAAATTTAATTAGGGATTACGTTAAAGATTACGATAAGGAGAACAGATGAATATAAAATTAGTAGCCGTAGATATGGATGGAACTTTGCTTAACAGTAAAAAAGAAATGCCGGAAGAATTTATTCCGTGGGTAAAAAGCCATCCAGAGATAAAGACAGTCATTGCCAGCGGAAGACAGTACTATACATTAGAAAGAGACTTTCTTCCAATCAGAGATAACCTTGCATTTATCGCAGAAAATGGAGGACTTGTTTTCGAAAAAGGCGAGATTATTTTTAAAGATGAGATAGACAAGCAGGACGTGTTAAAATGTCTTGATATCATAGATAAAGTACCGTATGCAACACCTGTTATCTGCGGTGCGAAGTCTGCTTACATAACAAAAAAAGATGTGGATGAGGAAATCTACTATAATGTAGAAATGTACTACGAGAGAAGACAGATTGTAGAAGATTTAAGAAAAGTGGCAGACAATGATATAATCGTAAAGGTCGCTATCTATTTTAAGAAAGAAAAAGCTGAAGAATTCATGAAATATTTTGAAAATATCGGTGAGAAACTTACAGCCGTATTATCCGGAGCAAGCTGGATTGACATTGCCAACAAAACAGAAAGCAAGGGGAATGCAATCAAAGCTATATGTGAAAAGTACGGCATTGCACATACAGAAGCTATGGGATTTGGTGACTATTTAAATGATATGTCTCTGTTAGAAAGCTGCGGCGAAAGCTACTGTATGAAAAACGGACATCCTACCTTAAAAGCATTAGCAAAATATGTAACAGAGAAGACCAACGATGAAAATGGTGTAATGGAAGTGTTGAAAACACTTTAATTTTTCTAAATAGACAGACGAACCTGAAAGAAGCTGCATATCGCAGATGTAATCTCAATTTTGTGAGAAAAGTATCTTATAAAAGTTTCTCCTTGCAAATATTGATTTTGACTCAGTTGTAAAAAACACAAAGTCGCAAAATCAATATTTGCAAGGAGAAACTTTTAACGATACTATGTTCGCGCAGAATTGAGATTACATCTGCGGTATGCAGCTTCTTTTGGGTTCTGTTTCTTGGCTTTTCAAGAAAATTAAAGGTTTTCAGGGGGAATTTGAAATAAAAAACTATTGACATTTTGGTAAGCTAAAACTAACATAAAATAGAAAAGGAATAATCGCGTTAGTACAAACACATGAGAGGTGGAAGTGCCTAACGAAGACTGTTTGAGGCTAACATAAATTTATTTGAAATAGAGGAAAGAAAGTTAAGAGGAGAGTTTGAGTTTATGTTTTTGGAAATAAAACAGATTAAAAAGTCTTTTGGTGCAGGTGACAGTCGGGTTGAGGTGCTAAAAGGGATTGATTTGGAGATTGAGAGGGGAGAGTTTTGTGTTCTTCTTGGACCTTCTGGTTCTGGAAAGTCTACGTTGTTAAATATTATTGGTGGAATTGATGGAGCGGATTCAGGCAGTATTACAATTGATGGAGAGCGTATCGAAGATATGACAGAGAAGAAGCTGTCTTTATACCGAAGAAAGCATCTCGGTTATATTTTTCAGATGTATAATCTGATTCCGAACCTTACAGTGAGGGAAAATATTGAAGTTGGTGCATATTTGAGTGAGAAGCCGCTTGATGTGGATGAACTGTTACATACACTTGGTATTTATGAGCATCAGCGCAAATTGCCGAACCAGCTTTCTGGTGGACAGCAGCAGAGAACGGCAATCGGAAGAGCAATTGTGAAGAATCCAGACATTTTGCTTTGTGATGAGCCAACAGGAGCGTTAGATTATAATACATCAAAAGATATTTTACGCCTTATTGAGACGGTCAATCAAAAGTATGGCAATACAATCGTTATGGTTACTCATAATGATGCGATAAAAGATATGGCAGACAGAGTTGTCAAGTTAAGAGACGGTATGATTCGAAAGAATTATACGAATGAACAGAAAGTTCCGGCGATGGAACTGGAGTGGTAGGAGGAGCGAGATATGAAAAATCCTTTAAGAAAAAGGCTTCTTCGGGAACTACGGCAGGAAATGGGAAAGTATCTTGTTGTATTTATTCTGATGGTAGCAACGATTGGGTTTGTTTCCGGCTTTTTAGTAGCAGATGGAAGTATGCTGACTGCCTATGATAACAGTTTTGAAAAATATAACATAGAGGATGGAAACTTTGTCACAGAAGAAAAAGTTTATAAAAATCAGCAGGAAACAATAGAAGGCTATGGCGTAAAACTTTATGAGAATTTTTATGTAGAGAAAGCTCTTTCTAATGGAAGTACTCTTCGTATTTTTAAAAACAGGGAAGAGGTAAATAAAGTCTGTCTCATGAAAGGAAAAATGCCGAAAGAAACCGGAGAAATCGCCATTGACAGAATGTATGCAGATAATAATAAACTATCTGTTGGAGATACATTAAAAAGTGGAAAGAAGACATGGAAGATTACTGGTCTTGTTGCCTTGTCTGATTACAGTGCCTTGTTCCAGAATAATAATGATACAATGTTTGATGCGATAAAGTTCGGTGTGGGCATTGTCACAAAGGAAGAATTTTCTTCTTTTAATGAAAGCCAGCTTACCTATGATTACGCATGGAAATATAATAAAAAGCCAAAGAACGAAAAGGAGGAGAAGAAAAGGTCAGAAGATTTCATGGAAGATATCGGAAAAGATATCACGTTAGAGAGTTTTATTCCACAGTATGTTAATCAGGCGATTCATTTTACAGGAGATGATATGGGAAGTGATGAAGCAATGATCATTGTACTTCTCTATATTGTCATGGTGATTATGGCATTTGTATTTGGAATCACAACAAGTAATACGATTCGAAAGGAAGCCGGAGTCATCGGAACACTCCGTGCATCTGGTTATACGAAAAATGAATTGATAAGGCATTATATGTCCATGCCAGTTCTTGTAACTCTTATCGGAGCGGTTGTCGGAAATATTTTAGGTTATACCATCTTTAAAAATGTCTGTGCAGGAATGTACTATGGAAGTTATAGCCTGCCAACCTATGTCACAGTCTGGAATGCGAAAGCCTTTTTACTTACAACGGTTGTCCCAGTACTGATTATGCTTGTTGTCAATTACGGCATACTGCGCAGCAAGTTAAAGTTGCCGCCGCTTAAATTTTTACGAAGAGACTTAAGCAGGAAAAAGCAAAAAAGAGCATTGCGCTTAAGCTCGAGAATCAATATCTTTTCAAGATTCCGACTGCGTGTTATTTTTCAGAACTTTAGTAATTATATTGTACTGTTTGTCGGAATTGTTTTTGCAAATTTACTATTATTTTTTGGATTACTTTTGCCCTCTGTACTTGACCACTATCAGACAGACATTCAGAACAATATGTTGGCCAAATACCAGTACATGCTTTCTGTTCCGACCAGTGCAATGAGTGGCAATAAAATATCCAGTTTATTTTCTTTGCTGGAGTATTCGCTTGGAGCAAAAACAGAAAATGAAGATGCGGAAGAATTTTCTGCATACTCCTTAAACACAACACCAAAAACCTTTAAAAGTGAAGAAGTCACTTTATATGGTGTGAAGACCGATAGTAAATACGTTAAAATTAATTTAAAAGATGAAAAAGCAGATTTACAGTCAGATAGTAAGGTCGCAGCCGATGTGTATATTTCTTCTGCCTATGCAGATAAATTTTCCTTGCAGCCGGGAGATACGATCACTTTAAAAGAAAAATATGAAAAAGATAAGTATACCTTCCGGGTAAAAGGTATTTATGAGTATAATGGAGGCCTTTGTATTTTTATGAACCAGAATCAGTTAAACCGTATATTTGACCTCGGCTCTGATTATTATAGCGGCTACTTCTCTGATACCAAAATAACCGACATCAGTAGTAAATATATCGGCTCCGTCATCGACTTAGATGCCTTAACAAAAATTTCCCGCCAATTAGATG
>JAFEHB010001260.1_pt1 | contig 10900 bp, 7 predicted proteins | sample 9267121 | NCBI WGS metagenome assembly JAFEHB01 (sample SAMN17103336, study PRJNA684904) | human gut metagenome | isolation source: diarrhea sample from child under the age of five | host: Homo sapiens | place: South Africa: Mafikeng, Mafikeng Provincial Hospital | collected 2019-09 | reverse complement strand
GTTTCAACCTTTTCTAGGTACTATGCGCTGCTTAAATGGCTTGTCTTTACAGGCAGAAGTTGGCAGTAGAAGAAAAAATATCAGGGGGATTACGATGCAGAATAAGAGAAGATTTGAACAGTATCATCGCTATGGGCTATTATTTATCGCACCATTTTTTCTAGCATTCTTGGTTTTTCAGCTTTATCCAATTCTCTATACGATTTACCTAAGCTTTACGGATCTAAAAGGGTGGAATCCAGCTGCCAATCTTGTCGGACTGGATAACTATTTTGCGATTTTTCGCAACCCGTTATTTTTAAAATCGATCAGCAATACCTTTATTTTGTGGGGCGTAAACTTTGTCCCTCAAATTGGCTTGGCTCTGTTGCTGGCGGCATGGTTTACCAATATCAAGTTGCGCTTGCGGGGGAAAGGCTTTTTCAAAGTCGTTTTTTACTTACCCAACATCATTACTGCCGCTTCAGTAGCAATCTTATTTTTCGTTTTGTTCAGTTTTCCGTTAGGTCCGATCAACCTAGTCTTGCAGCATTTCGGTGTTTTGGACCAGCCCTATGACTTTTTCCGTAGTGAAACGGGCACTCGGCTGATCGTTTCCTTTATCCAATTTTGGATGTGGTATGGTCAGACAACGATCGTTTTGGTTTCGGGCATTTTGAGCATTGATGATGCTCTTTTTGAATCAGCAATGGTCGATGGAGCCAATGATGGTCAAATTTTCCGCAAGATCACGCTGCCTTTGTTAAAACCAATCTTGCTTTATACATTAGTGACATCCTTGATTGGCGGCTTGCAAATGTTCGACATTCCTTTTTTGCTGACAAACGGCAATCCCAACAATAGTGTCTTAACGATCACGATGTTTATCTACAACCAAGCCTTTACCGGGAGTCGGAATTTCAACGTTGCCGCAACCGCGTCGGTGCTATTATTGGTACTTTCGATCGTATTAAGCACGTTATTGTTTCAATTTTTCAAAGAAAACAGCAAAGTGGGGCGAAAATAAATGGAAAATAGCTATCGAGCAAAACGATTGTTGATCTATGTCTTTTTGGTGTTGCTGACCATCTTAAGTATTCTGCCGTTTTGGGTCGTCTTAGTCAATGCGACCCGTTCAGCAGAACAGATCCAGCAAGGGCTGTCCTTGTGGCCTGGCGGTAATCTCCAATACAACTGGTCCGTCTTAATGGGCAGAGGCTTCAATGTTTTCAATGGGTTTAAAAATAGTTTCTTGATTGCGGCTGGCGCTACCGTTCTCAATGTATATTTTTCGGCATTGACAGCTTATGGCGTGATCGCCTATGAGTTTCGTGGCAAGAAAGTCCTGTTTGCTGTCATTCTTGGGCTGATCATGATCCCTCAGCAAATTAGCATGATCGGTTTTTATCAATTTATGAATCGCTTAGGGCTCTTAAATAATTTTCTGCCATTGATTTTACCAGCGATCGCATCACCTGCTACCGTTTTTTTCTTAAAGCAATACTTAGAAACGATCTATCATCCTGATTTGGCAGATTCTGCTCGTTTGGACGGAGCCGGCGAAATCAAAATTTTCCATCGCATCATGTTGCCCTTGATGAAACCGGGCTTAGCCACCATGGCGATTTTCTCGTTCGTGACCTCGTGGAATAATTTCTTGATGCCCTTGATCTTGATCAACGATACGGAAAAGTATACGTTGCCGATGCTGGTCCAATTGCTGAAAACTGATGTTTACCGTACTGAATTTGGCAGTATGTATCTAGGGATCTCATTAAGTATTATTCCTTTATTGCTGATTTACCTGTTTCTATCGAAATACATCGTGGGCGGTGTGACGGCTGGCGGAATCAAAGGATAGCGAGACCTTTTTACCAAAAGAAAACGCTGGACTGAGTCTTCAGTCCAGCATTCATTTAATGGATCACACGGGAGAGATCAAGTGCCGCAAAGCGCAAATCGTTGATATTCAAGAAATGTTTCGCCACTAAAACGTTACCGCCAAACAGCGGGGCCTGATCGCCTAATCGACTGTTTTTGATCTTCGTGCTTTTGGTGAACTGGCTGGTCAATTTTTGTTGCAGCGCCAGTAATAAATCAGGAATTTTGCGATAGACCGAGCTGTTGATATAGACTTCTTCGGGATCAGAAAAAGTGATGACATTGTTTAGCCCAATACTAAGAAACTCAACATTTTGTTGCGCCAATTCGACTGCTGATTTTTCTCCGGCATGATAGGCTTGTGCAAAGGTATCCGAATTAACGAACGCTGTTTTTGTATAGTGACTGTAGGTGTCAAACAAGACTTTGTTCGACGCATATTGCTCTAAGCAGCCTCGATTGCCGCAAGGGCACAAGTTGCCATGAGGAAAGAGCGTAGAATGGCCAACTTCCCCCGCCATGCCGTGAGTACCGGTTTGTAGCTGCCCATCAACGATGATTCCGACACCGATCCCACTATGGACGCTGACGCTCAGTAAATTCGTGGAATCAGAAGAAAAACAGTACTCGCCTAAAGCCGTCAGATTGGCTTCGTTTTCTATATAGACCGCCGTATTGTATTTTTGGCTCAATGGGGCGATCAAATCAAAGTGTTCCAAGTCGTAGTAGGGGGCAAAGGTGACCGTCTGATTGTGAACGATGCCGTGGATCGCCAAACAGATTCCTACTAATCCATGAGTGGTTTGCGGCATTTGCGGCCAAAACTCTTTCATCATGGAATCGATCGTCGCCAGTACATTTTCTTTGGTGATCAATTCATGGGAATGGTCGGCAGAGGCGATCATCTCGCCATTGATATAAGAGAGCATCCCTCGAACATAGTTATAGCCGATGTCAAAGGTAACAGCTAAGCTGCTACGGTGATTGAATTGCAATTGAATCGGTTTGCGACCACCGATCGAAGTGGAATCACCGATGCCGACTTCGCGCACGAAGTCCGTGTCGATCAGTTTTTTGGTTATTTGAGAAACAGACGCTTTATTGAGATGGGTCAAATTTGACACTTCCGCTCGTGACACATTTTCATTGTCAATGATCGTCTTCAATACAGCCGCTTCATTTTGTTCGCGTATGCCCATTTTATTGATAATCATGTGTTCTCCTCTTCGTAGATGTGATTAGTGTTAGTTTACCGTGCAAATTAATATTGTGCAAGCTGAAGAATAAAGAAAAGACGCAGAATGTAGGAGCAGCAGTTTGAGAAGGAAAAACCATGAAAGATTCGTTGAAAGCGCTTGACAGGAATGCGAGAATCGTTTACTATCCAATTAGTTAGTTTTGAATGCTAATTAACCGTTTAAGAGTCAATGGTTAACTGCTTCAAACAGAGGAAGGAGAGAAGAGATGGCTTATTTTTTAGGGTTGGATCTAGGAACAAGTGCGTTAAAAGGCTTAGTTTTTGATCAAACCGGGGAACTCCAAGGAACAGCAAGTGCTGACTATCCATTGTCATCCCCTAGACCGGGATTCAGTGAGCAAGAGCCGGTGCATTGGCAAGAGGCGGCAGATAAGGTGATCAAAACCTTGATCCAGCAGATTCCAACGCTGCAGAAGGAATTGATCGGCGTCAGCTTTTCTGGGCAAATGCATAGTCTTGTTTTATTGGATGAAGAAAACCGAGTCATTCGTCCGGCAATATTATGGAATGACGTTCGAACCACCAAACAATGCCAAGCGATCATGGCATCCTTTGGAGAGGAAATAAAAGCAATCACCAAGAATGTTGCTTTGGAAGGGTTCACCTTACCAAAAATTTTATGGGTCCAAGAACACGAGCCTGAACATTGGCAACAAGTTCGTCATATGATGCTGCCAAAAGATTACTTGGCTTTTTGGCTGACTGGGAACTATTCGATGGATTATTCTGATGCGGCGGGTACGTTACTGCTGGATATCGAAAAGAAGTGCTGGTCTGAAGCCATTTTAGAAAAATTCGCAATCGCATCGGATTTACTGCCGCCGCTTTTTGAATCAGCAGCGCCTGTGGGGCAAATGCGAAAAGAGCTGCAAGAAGCCTTTGGGTTTGAACAAGAGGTGACGATCTATGCAGGTGGCGCAGACAATGCCTGTGCTGCATTAGGTTCAGGGATCATCGCCGAAGGTGTCGGCATGGTGTCGATTGGCACGAGCGGTGTGTTCTTATCCTTTGAAGAAGCGCAAGAGGTTGATTATCAAGGAGATCTACACCTTTTCCGTCATGCGATCAAAGACAAGTTGTATTCAATGGGGGTCACGTTAGCCGCTGGAAATTCCTTAAGCTGGTATCGTGATACGTTTGCCCCCAACCAATCGTTTCAGGAATTGCTTTCAGCGATCAGTGAGGTAAACCCAGGGGCAGAAGGCCTGCTGTTTACGCCTTATATCGTGGGCGAACGCACACCGCATACCGACAGCCAAATCAGGGGTAGTTTTATCGGCATCGACACACGGCATCGCGAAAAGCATTTCAGTCGTGCGGTCTTAGAAGGGATCACCTTCTCTTTGAAAGATTCCCAAATGATCATGGAAGAACGGGCACAGCGGAAATTCACCCAGATCGTTTCTGTGGGGGGCGGTGCGAAAAATGCCGAATGGCTGCAAATACAAGCCGATATTTTTAATGCAGAAATGCTGACTTTGTCTACTGAGCAAGGTCCAGGTATGGGAGCAGCAATGCTGGCAGCAATCGGCAGCGGCATTTATCCAGATGCAGCTGCCTGTGTTAAAGCCTTTGTCAAATACGGCAAGGCCATTGCACCGATTCCTGAAAATGTCGCCAAATACCAAGAAATTTATGCGATCTACCGCACCGTCTACCAACAAACCGCACCTATCTGCCATGCATTGGCGCAAATCGAGTAGCGTAATGGCAGCAGGCAATCTACATGATCAAAGCGAGGAATCGTTTTTGGTTCTAAATGATTGGAAACAAGTAAGTTAGTTTATTACACTAAAAAACATAAAATGGAGGCAACAACAATGACTTATTTCCCAGAGATCGAAAAAATCCGCTACGAAGGTCCTAAAACAGACAATATGTTTGCATTTCGCCACTACGATGCCGAAGAAGTTGTTTTAGGCAAGAAAATGAAAGATCATCTACGTTTTGCAATCGCCTATTGGCATACGATGACGCAAGACGGCTCTGATCCTTTCGGCGCACCTGTCAACAAACGGACGTGGATCGGTGACACCGAAATGGAAACGGCGAAAAATCGAGTAGAAGCCTTCTTCGAGATTTGTGAAAAATTAGGGGCAGAGTTCTTCTGTTTCCATGATGTTGACGTGGCACCTGCAGGAGAAACGATAGAAGAATTTTTCCAAAACTTAGACGAAATCACCGATTTGATCAAAGAAAAAATGGAACAAACGGGAATCAAACTATTATGGAATACAGCAAATATGTTCTCACATCCTCGTTTCAATAACGGCGCTGCTTCCACCAATAATGCGGAAGTTTATGCATATGCGGCAGCCCAAGTCAAAAAAGGCTTAGACATCTCGAAAAAATTAGGCGGCGAAAACTATGTCTTCTGGGGTGGCCGTGAAGGCTATGAAACCTTGTTGAATACAGACATGAAATTTGAACAAGACAACATCGCCCGTCTATTCAAAATGGCGATCGCTTATGGCGAAAAAATCGGTCATAAACCGCAGTTCTTATTAGAGCCGAAACCAAAAGAACCATCAAAACATCAATATGATTTTGATGCAGCGACAACGATGGCCTTCATTCAGCACTACGGCTTAGAAGGAGATTTCAAATTAAACCTAGAAGCCAATCATGCAACATTAGCTGGCCATACCTTTGAACATGAAATCGCCGTTGCCCGTAGCTATAACGCATTAGGCTCACTGGATGCCAACCAAGGAGATATGCTGCTAGGGTGGGATACGGATGAATTCCCAACCAACGTCTTTGACTCCACACTCGCTTTATACGAAGTCTTAGAAAACGGCGGCATCGCACCGGGAGGAATCAATTTCGATTCTAAAGTCCGTCGTTCGTCATTTGAAATGGAAGATCTGTTGTTAGCCCACATCGCTGGTATGGATACGTATGCCCGAGCGTTGAAAGCAGCAGCGAAACTAAAAGAAGACCGCTTCTTAGACGAGTTGAAGGAAAAACGGTACGCCTCTTTCCAAGAAGGCATCGGAGCGAAGATCGTTGCTGATGAGGAAAACTTAGAAACACTGACAGATTACGCATTGGCTCATGATCAAATCGAATTAGAATCCAGCCACATTGAATATGTGAAATCTCGTTTGAATGATTACCTGTTTTAATAAGAAACGACTGTCGTTCTGAGGAGCGGCAGTTTTTTCACCTAAAAATATCTTTTGGCAATTGTTACGAATCAACCAAATTATGATACGATAAAATGTAACCGATTTATTTCGGTTTAGGAAATGAAGGAGGCAACTTGATGTTTCACACAAACTTAGATCCTTTCCCAGAAAACTTCTTATGGGGGGCAGCTTCGGCGGCCTATCAAATTGAAGGAGCATGGGCAGAAGACGGCAAAGGTCCGTCGATTTGGGACACCTATGCCCAAATTCCTGGCAATACTTTTGAGGGAACCAACGGCAAAGTGGCGATCGATCACTACCATCGATACAAAGAAGATGTTGCCTTGATGAAGCAAATGGGCTTGAAAGCCTATCGCTTCAGCGTGGCGTGGTCGCGAATCTTGCCTGATGGCGAAGGCGCGGTCAATGAAGCGGGTGTGGCGTTTTACGAAAAGCTGGTGGACGAATTGCTTCGGCAAGGAGTAGAGCCGATTTTGACGCTGTATCATTGGGACCTTCCCCAGGCTTTGCAAGACAAATACATAGGATGGGAAGGCCGAGAAACAGCAGAAGCATTTGAACGGTATTGCCGGATCCTTTTTGAACGCCTAGGAAAGAAAGTCACCTATTGGGTCACCATGAATGAACAAAATGTCTTCACTTCTCTTGGGTACCGTTGGGCGGCACATCCGCCGGGCTTGAAGGACTTAAAACGGATGTATGCGGCCAATCATATCATCAACCTTGCCAATGCTAAGGCGATCAATTTGTTCCATGAGCTGGTTCCTCAGGGCAAGATCGGTCCAAGTTTTGGCTATGGACCGATGTATCCGTTTAGCTGTGACCCAGAAGATGTGCTGGCAGCAGAAAATGGCGAAGCCTTCAACAACGCATGGTTTTTAGATGTCTATTGCAAAGGTGAATACCCGAAATTTGTGTACAAGCAATTAGCCAAAGTTGGCTTGGCTCCTGAAGTCACTCCAGAAGATCAATCACTATTAAAACAGGCAAAACCTGATTTCTTAGGGATCAATTACTATCACGGTGGGACGGCCCAGCAAAACAATTTGCAAAAGCAGTCAGCTGAAAAGAAAGAATTTTCTAAAGTCGATCCGTATTTGATGCAAGCGGCAGCTGGTGAGTTCTCACCCGAAGAAACCATGTTTGCGACAGCAGAAAATCCCCACTTGAAAAAAACGGATTGGGGCTGGGAGATCGATCCCGTTGGTTTCCGTGTAGCCTTGCGGCGCATCCAAGCCAATTATGACTTGCCGATTTTTATTACTGAAAATGGGTTAGGCGCTATCGATCAATTGACAGAAGACAAACAGATCCATGACCCTTACCGCATCACCTATTTGCAGGAACATCTGGTGGAACTGCAAAAGGCCATCACGGATGGGGTTGAGCTGATCGGCTATTGTGCTTGGTCCTTTACAGATCTACTGAGTTGGTTGAATGGATACAAAAAACGCTATGGGTTTGTTTATGTCGATCGCGACAATCAAAGCGAACGTCAGTTGGCGCGCATCCCGAAAGATAGTTTTTATTGGTATCAAGAGGTGATTCGCACCAACGGGGCAAGTTTGACAAGTGAAACATGATGTAACGAAGGAGTAGCTGAAAATGGAGGTTGGAAAATGCGTAAAGTGTTGATCGTTGACGATGAAGCATCGATCCGAAATGGGCTACCTCTGATCATCGATTGGGAACGTCTGGGGTATCAAATCGTCGGGTCGGCGGAAAACGGCGAAGCTGGCTTGGCAATGATCCGTGAATTGAAGCCAGACGTTGTGATCGCTGATATCCGTATGCCGGGAAAAAATGGTCTTGAGATGGTGCAAGCAGCATCGGAGGAAGGGCTTTTGTTTTTTGCCATTATTTTATCCGGCTACTCAGATTTTGACTATGCCAAGCAAGCGTTGCAACTGGGCGCTGTGACCTATTTGCTGAAACCAGTTGACGAAGAAGAGCTGATCGGTATTTTGACGAAAATCGATCAAAAAGCCAAGACCGATCAGCAGAAAAATCAGAAGAGTCAGTTGATGGAGAAATTGTTTGGCGGGGATCAAACGGGAATCAAAGACGCACAAGCCATCAAGCTATTGCGTCTTTCCGAGGAGGCAGATGCCCAAAAGCTGGTTGAGAAATTGCAGGAGCAAGTGGCGCAAGTCGTCACCTTGATCCATCGGCATCATCGGTATTTGGTTTTGTTAAACGAGGAGCGCTTTCCCGACGAGGCGATCGATGCGTGGTGCCGTAAAAAAATGGCTCACCAAGAAATCTTGATCTCCCGCTGGTTTGCGGCGCAAGATAACTTGAAGCCATTGATGATCGATATCCAGACATTGAGTAAATTGATTTTCTTATTTCCCAATCAAGTCATTTCTCACCATGTTTTGGATACGACGCAAGAAGCAGAAGAGCGAAGCGATTTGCGTGAAGAATTAGTCAAGGCGATTTTGGCAAACGATCCGTTAGAACAGCCGTTATCCCGCTATTATCAAACCTTTTATCATTCATTGGCATTGGAAGAAGAAATCAAATGGCAAATCAATGGTGACATCGAATGGCTGCAGCATCAAATCAGTGAAAAAGTAGCCTTAGCAATCGAATGGTCGACAGACGAAGTACATCAGCAGATTTTTCTCGCCCAGACGTTTCCAATGCTGCAAGAGGTGATCACCGCAAAACTAGCAGACTTGCAAGCAACAGTCGCCAGCAGTTTGAACCAAATCGATATCATTGCAGAATTGATCCAATACACGAAAAAGCATTATCAAGAAGATTTGACCTTGAAAAAAATCGGGGAACGTTTCAATTACAATAGTGCCTATCTAGGCAAGAAGTTTCGCAAAGAAACTGGGAAAAATTATTTGGCGTTCTTGGATGAAGTACGAATGGAAAAAGCGGTGGAAATCTTGCGTCATTCCAATCTAATGGTCTACGAAGTTGCTGAATTGGTGGGCTACAGCAATGTTGATTATTTCTACAAAAAGTTCAAACAATACCATCAGGTTTCACCGAATGAGTTTCGGAAAAATGAATAACCACAAAGATGTCCGTGATTTTCTACGGACATCTATTTTTTAGGGTAACGATGACTAAATTGCTTGGTAGGCTTTCTTTTTTTTCTTTTATATAATTTAAATGAAACTGTAAGCGCTTTTCGAACGGAGGAGGAGAAATGACAGATGTACGCCTGTGCTTTGATGTAGGGGGGACCTATATCAAATTCGGGGTTTTTACCGAGAAGAATCAATGGCTGGACCGAGGCAAAATCAAAACCCCGAGTAATACGCGGGATGAATTTTTTGCTGCCTTAGCTGCCAAAATAAAAGAAGTCGAGCAAGTGCATGTCATCGAAGGGATCGGGCTGAGTTTTCCTGGTTTCATTGATTCAGTCAATGGCCGAGCGATCATGGCGGGGGCGTTGGCTCCTTTACACGGCTGTGCTGTTGTACAAGAGCTGCAGCAGCGTTTAAACAAGTCCTATCCGATCTGGATCGAAAATGATGCGAAATGTGCTGCTTTAGCAGAACTTTCTACCGGCAATGCTGCTGACGTACAAGATTTTGTCATGATCACACTAGGCACCGGTATTGGTGGCGCGCTCGTTCATCAGCGCCAGTTGATTCACGGACATGGGTTTCGGGCAGGAGAATTCGGAATGATGATCACTGATTTTCAAGCATCTTCTTTTGCGACCCTCCATGATCTAGCTTCAACGAGAGGACTGATTGCTGCCTATCGGCGGGCAAAAGCGATTCCTGAATCAGAGGAGATTTTAGGCGAAACCATCATGCAACATCGGTCGAGTGATCCTGAAACGCAGGAGATCCTGAAACAGTGGGCACGTTATGTCGCACTTGCGATTTACAACCTAGCTGTCACGATGAATCCCGAAAAAATACTGATCGGCGGCGGCATCAGCCAACACCCTGATCTATTAGCTATAATCAAACAAGCAATCAATGAGAACCCCCATTGGCCAGATTTCCAAGTGCCGATCGAGACTTGTCGTTACTATAATGATTCTGGTCTGTTAGGGGCGTTGACATTGATCCAACAAGGAGGAAAAAAATGAAATTTTCAGATGGCGGTTGGTTATTTCGTGAAGGATTTGATGTGAAATTTGCGGTGCATGTCTACGATGCCCGTAAAGAAGAAAACAAATTGGTTTTATATCTGCCTTATAGCTATGTCGGACATAAAGGGGCAACGCTGGATGGCGGATTGTTAACGATGGAAGTCACTACCCCTAGAAGCAATATCATTGGGATCACCCTCTATAACTATAAAGGGGTCCAAGCCAAAGCCCCCGATTTTGAATTGATGACAGAAGCGATCACTCCTGATATTTCAGAAGACGAGCAATCATATGTTTTTCGCTCGGGAGACTTGCAAGTCGTAATCACCAAAGAGGAAAATGTGACAGCTTCGTTTTATTACAAAGAACAGCTGATTACCCAAAGCAAGCCTCGCAGCAAAGCCTTAGTGATCGATCCGCAAGCAAATACCCATATCAGCGAACAGTTGACCCTGGATGTGGGAGAAACGATCTATGGTTTAGGGGAACGCTTTACAAATTTCGTGAAGAACGGCCAGAGTGTTGATATCTGGAATGCCGACGGGGGCACTGGTACAGAGC
>JAFEHB010001256.1_pt1 | contig 10926 bp, 12 predicted proteins | sample 9267121 | NCBI WGS metagenome assembly JAFEHB01 (sample SAMN17103336, study PRJNA684904) | human gut metagenome | isolation source: diarrhea sample from child under the age of five | host: Homo sapiens | place: South Africa: Mafikeng, Mafikeng Provincial Hospital | collected 2019-09 | reverse complement strand
ATATCGGAGGAAAGAGACATGAAACTTTTTAATACAATGTCACGAAGAAAAGAAGAATTTGTACCGCTGGAAGAGGGCAAGGTACGCATGTATGTATGCGGACCGACTGTGTACAACCTGATCCATATCGGAAATGCAAGACCGATGATCATTTTTGATACGGTACGCCGTTATCTGGAGTACAAAGGATACGAAGTAAACTATGTATCCAACTTCACAGACGTAGATGACAAGATCATCAAGAAAGCGATCGAGGAAGGCGTAAGCGCAGAGGAAGTTTCACAGCGTTATATCGCAGAGTGCAAGAAGGACATGGCAGGCATGAACGTAAAACCGGCTACCACACATCCGCTTGCAACACAGGAGATCGACGGAATGATCGATATGATCCAGACACTGATCGACAAGGGTTATGCATATCCGGTTGCCGATGGAACTGTATACTTCCGTGTAAAGAAATTCAAAGAATACGGTAAGCTTTCTCATAAGAACCTTGATGATCTGCAGTCAGGATTCCGTTCCCTGCAGGTATCCGGTGAGGATCAGAAGGAAGATCCGCTGGATTTCGTACTCTGGAAACCGAAGAAAGAAGGAGAGCCATACTGGACCTCTCCATGGTGCGACGGAAGACCGGGCTGGCATATTGAGTGCTCCGTTATGTCCAAGAAATATCTTGGAGAGGAGATCGACATCCATGCCGGTGGCGAAGACCTTGTGTTCCCTCACCATGAGAATGAGATCGCACAGAGTGAATGCTGCAATGGAGTTCCTTTTGCGAAATACTGGATGCACAATGCATTCCTGAACATTGACAACCGCAAGATGTCCAAGTCTCTTGGAAACTTCCGTACTGTCCGTGAGATCAGTGAACAGTATGATCTGCAGGTGCTTCGTTTCTTCATGCTGAACGCACATTACAGAAGCCCGCTCAATTTCAGTGCAGATCTGATGGAATCCTCCAAGAACGCGCTTGAGAGAATCACAGAGGCAGCAGCAAGACTTCGCGACCGCAAGGCAGCAGCGGCTGTGCAGGAAGCAACAGAAGACGAGAAGAAACTGATGCAGGAAGAAACTGCATTTGTGACTAAGTTCGAGGAAGCTATGGATGACGACTTCAACACAGCTGATGCACTGGCTGCGATCTTTGAACTTGTCAAATTTGCCAACACAAATGTACAGGAAGGAAGCTCCGCAGAATTTGCAGCACACACTCTGGAAGTTATGACAAAACTCTGCGATGTTCTCGGACTGACTCTTGAGAAGAAAGAAGAGATCCTTGACGAAGAGATCGAAAACCTGATCGCAGAACGTCAGGCAGCAAGAAAAGCCAAAGATTTCGCAAGAGCAGATGAGATCCGTGGACTGCTTCTTGAAAAAGGCATCGAACTGAAAGATACTCGTGAGGGCGTAAAATGGAAACGAATCTGATGCAGCTTGATGAATTGTTTCATCTTGAAAACCAGGATCTGCGGAGTTATTCTCCGCTGACTCTGGCGTATATCGGAGATGGGATCTATGAGCTGATCATCCGTACAGTCCTTGTCAGGAAGGGCAACTGTCCGGTCAACCAGCTTCACAAAAAAGCAAGCAGTCTGGTAAAGGCAGCTTCTCAGTCAGCGATCATGGAAGTGATAGAGGAGAAACTGACCGAGGAAGAGCATAACATTTACCGCAGAGGCCGCAACGCACATTCTCCTACAATGGCAAAGCATGCAACCATGGCTGATTACAGAAGGGCAACAGGCTTTGAGGCATTGATGGGATACTTATATTTAAAGGGAGATTACACACGGATGCTTGAACTTGTCCGTATGGGAATCGGAGAGGACAGATTATGAGTGAACAGATAGAAGGCCGCAACGCGGTACTGGAAGCTTTTCGTTCAGGCAAATGCGTGGACAAGCTTTTTATCCTGGATGGATGCCAGGACGGACCAGTCCGCACGATCGCAAGAGAGGCTCGTAAAAAAGACACGATCATCAATTATGTATCCAAAGAAAGACTGGACCAGCTCAGTGAGACACATGCACATCAGGGTGTGATCGCGCAGGTTGCAGCTTATGAATACAGCACCGTAGAAGACATCCTCGCCAAGGCAGAGGAGAAGGGTGAGCCGCCGTTTCTGATCCTTCTGGACAATGTAGAGGATCCGCATAATCTTGGTGCGATCATCCGTACAGCTAACCTGGCAGGTGCACATGGTGTTATCATTCCGAAGCGCAGAGCTGTCGGACTGACTTCCACAGTTGCCAAGACATCTGCCGGTGCGATCAATTACACACCGGTTGCCAAAGTTACCAATCTGGTACGTACCATGGAAGAACTTAAGCAAAAAGGCATCTGGTTCGTCTGTGCAGATATGGGCGGAGAGAGCATGTACCGTATGAATCTGACGGGACCGATCGGTCTTGTGATCGGAAACGAGGGCGAAGGAGTCAGTCGTCTTGTGAGAGAGGCATGTGACTTTACCGCATCTATCCCGATGAAGGGAGATATCGATTCTCTGAATGCATCCGTTGCAGCAGGTGTCCTTGCGTATGAGATCGTAAGACAGCGTCTCGTGGCAGAAAGCAAATAAGAAATGGAGATTCTCTATGTGCCAGTATGAAAAATGCACAGATGAAGAATTGATCACCAGGCTGAGATCTGGTGAGGAAGAGATATCAGATTATCTGATGGAAAAATACAAAGGATTTGTCCGCCAGAAGGCAAGAGCCATGTTTCTGATCGGCGGTGAGACCGATGATCTGATACAGGAAGGAATGATCGGGCTTTTTAAGGCGGTACAGAGTTATCAGTCTGACAAAGATGCTTCTTTTCGGACATTTGCGGGGATGTGCATTGACCGACAGCTTTACAGTGCTATCCAGAATTCAAACCGGCAGAAGCATATGCCTCTGAACTCCTATATTTCACTCAGTGAAGAACCGGAGGAAACGGATGAGCTGGAAGGTTCCTGGTGGGAAAATCCTGAAAATATCATCATTGACCAGGAAAGCACGAGGAGCCTTGAACAGGAGATCCACCGGGCGTTAAGTTCAATGGAAAACAGGGTGCTGGAGTATTATCTTAAGGGTTATGGTTACATCCAGATCGCAAAGATCATGGGAAAAACACCCAAGTCGATCGATAATGCACTTCAGAGGATAAGAGGCAAGATACGAAACTTTTCCCTTTCTTTTTGGGACAAAAAATAGTATAATTATTCTAATCTTTGTGACAAAGAACAAACTGTTATATGAAAGGAGCAGAGTATTATGGCAAAATTAAACAAATATTGGGGATTTGTTGCAGTCGGAGCCGTAGCAGCCGCAGCGGCAGGAGCTGTAGCAGCACTGGCATTCAAGAAGAAACCTCTCGAGGATTTCGAGGACGATTTTGACGACGATTTCGATGATGACTTTGAAGAAGAGGAAGAGCCGAAGAAAGAAGAAAAGAAAGAAGCTCACGAATCCTTTGAAGCATGGGAAGAAAGCGAAGAAGCTGTAGAGGAATCTGCGGAAGAAGAAGCAGAGGAAACAGAGGCTGAAGAAGCTCTTGAAGAAGAAATAAAAGAAGAAGTTCAGGAAACAGAAGAAACAGAAGAATAATTTCATTAAATAAAAAGTGTCTCGCCGGATCAACTGCCGGCGGGGCACTTTTTGCGTAAATCTGGATCAGGCTTTTGGAAGCTTGAAGGAACTCTTGAGAGAAACGATGCGGTTGAATATCGGCTCGCCTTCTTTGGAGTCGTGGATATCTGCACAGAAGAATCCGTTTCTTACGAACTGGAAGCTGTCGTATCCTTTGGCTTCCATAAGAGCTGGCTCTACATAAGCAGTTACGGTGGTCAGAGAATTCGGGTTCACATTGAGGGAACCGTCTTCTTTGTTGTAAACACCCTTTTCTTCATCTACGATGTTTTCGTAGAGACGAACGGTTGCTTTGCCTGCCTTGGAAGCTTCTACCCAGTGGATCGTTCCTTTGACTTTACGTCCGTCAGGAGCGTTGCCGCCCTTGGTAGCAGGATCGTAAGTACAGTGTACAACACGTACAGTACCGTCATCATCTGCTTCATATCCTGTACAGGTAACGAAGTAAGCGTTCATAAGACGAACTTCAGCACCTACAAAAAGTCTCTTGTATTTACGTGGAGGCTCGATCATGAAGTCCTCACGCTCGATATAAAGCTCCTTGCCAAATGGAAGCTTACGTGTTCCGAGAGCTTCGTTTTCCATGTTGTTCGGAGCTTCCAGGTATTCAACCTGACCTTCCGGATAGTTGTCAATCACGAGTTTGATCGGATCAAGGATTGCCATCATACGCGGACGTTTGAGCTTGAGATCCTCACGGATACAGTATTCAAGCATAGCGTAGTCAACGGAACTGTTGGCCTTGGATACACCGCAGAGTTCAACGAACATCTTGATGGATTCCGGAGTGAAACCTCTTCTGCGGAGAGCGGCGATGGAAACGAGACGCGGATCATCCCATCCGTCTACGATGCCGTCCTCAACAAGTTTCTTGATGTAACGCTTGCCGGTAACGACGTTTGTCAGGTATAATTTTGCAAATTCGATCTGCTTCGGTGGCTGCGGGTATTCCAGTTCTCTTACTACCCAGTCATAAAGCGGTCTGTGATCCTCAAATTCCAGTGTACAGATAGAATGTGTGATTCCCTCGATCGCATCCTCGATCGGATGAGCAAAGTCGTACATTGGATAGATGCACCAGGTATCGCCGGTTCTGTGGTGAGTCATATGAGCAACACGGTAGATGACCGGGTCACGCATGTTCATGTTCGGGGATGCCATATCGATCTTGGCACGGAGAACTTTCTCTCCATCCTGGTATTTGCCGTCTTTCATTTCTTCAAAAAGCTGAAGGTTTTCTTCGATGCTGCGGTTACGGTATGGGCTTTCTTTGCCTGGCTCTGTAAGAGTACCACGGTATTCGCGGATCTGATCGGCAGTCAGATCGCAGACATAAGCTTTGCCCTTCTTGATGAGCTTGATAGCAGCTTCATACATCTGCGGAAAATAATCAGACGCAAAGAAAAGTCTGTCTTCCCAGTCAGCACCGAGCCATTTGATATCCGCTTTGATGGACTCTACAAATTCGCTCTTTTCTTTGGTCGGGTTGGTATCATCGAAACGCATGTTGAATTTGCCGTTGTATTTCTGTGCAAGTCCATAGTTTAAAAGAATGGATTTGGCATGTCCGATATGGAGGTACCCGTTCGGTTCCGGTGGGAAACGGGTGTGTACGGTGTCATAAACACCTTCGGCCAGATCTTCGTCAATGATGTTCTCAATAAAATTTTTGGAAACAGTTTCGTTCTCCATCTCTGTCCCTCCTGAGTAATTTTATGTTAAAAAAATCCAGTATAACTACTTTGCTATTATAGCATAGCGCAAATGCAAAGTGTATAGAAAGTTAAATAACTTTTATATTGTATAATATAATCTGAAATAAAACAAGGAGAAAATCCTGTATATATGGCAAAAACGAAGTGTCTGGTACTGTAGTGATGCATATTTACAATTACGGACAGGAAAGGTATAATTTATTATAATGAGATTGGAAGAACATGCTGCAAACAAAAAGTTATGGGGGATAAAAGAATGAAGCGGAAAAAAGTATTATCGATATTGCTATCGTCAGTTATGCTTATGTCAGTAACATCGGGCAGTATATTTGCGTCTGATGAGGTCGGAGTGGAAGTAATTACAGATGTTGAAGACTTGTCAGATGGAAGTGAAACGGAGAATGAGGGAGAAACAGATATTCAGGATGATGTTGATGCGGTTGAAGAGCCGGATGTTCAGGATGATAATGAAATCGTTGACGCAGAACAGGAGAATACTATTTTTTCAGATGGAACGGCTATAGAGACCAGAACAATTACGGCAAGTGGAGATGTAAACAGCCGGATTACATGGGTATTATACAGTGACGGAGAATTGGTGCTCAATGGAAGCGGCAGTATGCCGGATTATCTTCTGGGAAGGGATGTAGCACCATGGAGTGCATACTGCGATTCCATTAAAAAAGTCAGTATACAGGAAGGGATTAAAAGTATTGGTGATGAGGCGTTTTGGGGCTGCGTCAATATGACAGAGATAAAAATTCCGGAAGATGTAGATTATATTGGTCTTGATGCTTTTTGTGGCTGCAAAAGTTTAACAGATATTAAGCTTCCAGATAAGATAACAGAGGTCCATGACGGTGCTTTTGAAGGTTGCACCGGCCTGAGAAAAATTGAAATACCTGAAGGCGTAATGGGAATTGGCGGATTTCAGGGATGTACAAATCTGGAATATGTGAAATTTCCAGAAACACTAGAGATAATAGGACCAAATGCGTTCAGAAACTGTAGTAAATTAAATAATGTGAAGTTTCCTGAGAAATTAACATCTATTTGGTCTGGGGCTTTTGCAGACTGCACCAGTCTGACCAGTATTGAGATTCCGAAAAATGTTACTGAAATTAAATGTGAAACATTTTGGGGCTGTAAAAGTCTGGAGAGCGTAAATATTCTGAACAGCGCAACAGTTTTTGGGAAAAATGTCTTTGCTAAATGCACTGGTCTGAGAACTGTCAGATATTCCGGAACAAAAGAACAATGGGATGCTTTAAACCTGAATATTAAAAATGCAACAATTTATTACAATTATGACCCGACACATGAGCATTCTTACATACTTAAAGTTATAAAAGCAAGTTCATGTACAGAAAAGGGAAAGGGAGAAGAAACCTGTAAAATTTGCGGAGATCAGTATGAAACAGAGATTCCGGCACTGGGACATGATCTTGACCAGGGAGTTGTAAGCAAAGAAGCGAACTGTATAGAAGAGGGGATTATCACCTATTCGTGTCAGAGAGATGGATGTGGATATAAAGAAGAAAAGTTTATTCCAACGAATCAAAAACATGTTTATGGAAATGTTTCTTATAAATGGAGTGAAGATAATTCTGAATGTATGGCCTCGGAAGTTTGTTCTTTGTGCAAATATGAAGATACAGAAACGGTAAAGACTCAAGAAAAGATTGTCGAACAGGCAACATGCACCCGGGATGGAAAAACACAGTATACAGCGGCGTTTTCAAACAGTAATTTTCAAACGCAGAACAAAGAAGTGATTGTACCGCAGTCAGGACACAAAAATACTGAAGTCAGGTATGCAAAAGAGGCTACCTGTGAAAGAGATGGATATACAGGAGATGTATATTGCAAAGATTGTGGAGAGCTTCTGGCAGACGGAAACATTATCAGGGCGATAGGTCATCGTTGGGATAATGGAGTGATCGAAAAGGAACCAACCTGTACGGAGAAAGGTCAAAAAGTATATACTTGTTTCAGGTGTAATGCAACTAAAACTGAAAAACTTGAAACAGTTGAACATAAATGGAACGATAAAGAAACAACAGATTTAAAACCGACATGTACAACGTCTGGAAGAAAAAGTATTCACTGCAGTGTATGTGATGAAATTAAAGAAGATTCACAACAGATAATACCGGCAACAGGACATAAGTTTTCTTCATGGAAAACTACAAGTCAGGCAACTGTATTTGCACAGGCACAACAGTCGCGTTTCTGTGGTGTTTGTGGGAAAAAAGAAACCCGTAAAGTTGGAAATAAGGTAAAACCTACCATAAAATCTTCTGTGACAAGCCTTATATTGAAAACAAAGCAGAAAACAACAGCTGTAAGAATCAGTGGTCTTGCGAAAGGAGATTCTATTGTATCATGGAAGGCTAATAATACTTCTGCTGCAAAAGTTTCTGGAAAATCAAATGGAACCTGTACGATCACAGCAGGCAATAAAAAGGGAAGAGCTGTTATTACTGTAACCTTAAAGAGCGGATTGAAAAAGAATATTCCTGTTACAGTTCAGACAACAGTTGTAAAAACAACTAAAATTACAGGAATTCCATCCAAAATTAACCTAAAAAGAAATCAAAGCACTACATTACGACCGATACTTTCGCCAATAACCAGTGGTGAAAAAGTAACATATAAAACGGGTAATATAAAAATAGCGACTGTAAGTTCAAAAGGACAGATAAAAGCAAGGGGAAAAGGTACCACGATAATTACTGCAACATCAGGTAAGAAAAGTGTAAAATGTAAAATTACTGTAAGATAATATCATCAGAAAGAGGTAATTGAGTTTTCAGTTGCTTCACTTTTTGGGTCAGATTTTGGATAAATCATTGACAGCTACATATACTGTATGTATAATAAAAGTACAGAATACTGTACAGAAAAGGAGGGATGTACATGTTGGCCGTGAACTATACGAATTTACGAGAAAACATGAAAAACTATATGGATAAGGTCACAGATGATTACGAAACTATGATAGTTACTCGTAAAAACAACAGAAATGTGGTGATGATGTCAGAGGAATCCTACAATAATCTTATGGAGAATCTCTATCTTATGGAAGATCGGGCAAATTATGACTGGATCATGGAATCAAAGAAACAGTTACAGGCAGGAAAAGCAAGCGTTCATAAGTTAAAAGAGGTTGAATGATGAATAAGGTGTTTACACAGAACGGATGGGAAGACTATGTTTACTGGGAGACAGAAGACAAAAAGACACTGAAGAAGATCAATACTCTGATAGAGGATATATGCAGGAATGGTAATCAGGGAATCGGCAAACCGGAACCATTGACAGGTAATTTGGCAGGATTTTGGTCAAGACGCATTAATGATAAGGACAGGCTTATTTATCAGATAGATGATGAAAATGTTTATATACTGGCTTGCAGGTATCACTATACAAGGTGAGTGTGAGATGGTGAGGGGATGAGTGGAATGTATTGAGTGTGTGTGAACGGAGTGAGATTGACAATTTCTTAACATGTCGATACGCGACATGATATCTATTAACTCTGATATGCCAGCAGCCACAACAATTTTTACACCATGAAATCGGTTATATATACTGTTGCAGAATGCCGCCCTGAATCATCAATATCACAAGGGAACATCTCAAGAGTTACGATCACCGAAACGACAGAAGTAATCGGATAGTTTCACAGGTTTCACATCTGCTGCCATGTCGAAACTAACATACTAATACAGTAGAAATTAAGAAACGCTTTGCCCGGTTCGATCAACGGTACGATAACCAATCAGTGACACGGTAACTGGAAAAAGCAGAATCTACAAGAATCCCTGATGAATTCTAGTGTACTGTCTCATTGAAATTTCGCTAAATAACTTGCCTGTTTTCCCATCGAACTGCGTTGACTTCGCTCAACGATGCCACCGCATCGCCTCGTTCAGTCGCCTTGTCGATGAAAAAACATTCTGCGTTATTTAACTGAAAGTCAATGAGACAGTACACTAGTAGAAATGCAAGAAAAAAACTTGCAGTTTATCTCATATGGAATCAGAGAAAAACAGAAACGTGATTTTTTTGAATCAAAAAAGTTGACGAAAATCCTTTGTAACTTCAGGGACGATCGTCAACTTTTTGTTTGGGAAAAGTGCTAATTTTTGAAGGTGGGAGATCCTGCTGCTAAACGATTAGATTATCAATAGAATTCTTTGCTGTCTTAATAATCAATTCCGTCAAACAGTTCATCAAAGGTTATCTTGATATTAGGGAAATGGATAATTCGTAGTTTGTCCTTGTTGGCTTCTGTGATAGTCTTCCACAAACAATATTTCGGAACGTCATTCTCATAGTCCAGTTCATAGATTTCTACGGTTTTGGTTCGCCAGTCAACGATCCAGTATTCTTCTACTTCCTGCTACCTGTATAATTCCATCTTTTCTGTACGATCGTATTTTTCAGTAGATGGAGATAATACTTCTATAACAAAACGTGGATATCGAAAAAAGAATTCCCTTTCCTCTGGTGGATTCTGCAATTGATTGTTGCGTCTGGAATCAGTTTTTTTCTTCATTGTCAACAGTCCATTTGTACTGGACGTTATCTCCGTATACTCTGCATACACTGGCTTTTAACTGAGGATAAACCGTTGCAACAAAGTTCGTGATTACTGTGGAATGCTCTATATAAGCACCTGTTAAATCTGTAATCTTTAAATTCCAATCCATGTTATACACTCCCTTCAAATTTAAGTCGATCAATGCTGTTACCAGTATTATAGTTGATTAAACCAGAACAAACAAGCAAAGGTTGACTGAGTGAACTTCTTTTTCGGACTGCTCAAAAGCAAGCCTGATCTGTTCTTTAGCGAGAGACAGGAGGTACTTGTTGATACCGTCCAGAATACAGTCGATATTTGTTCCGGTTGTTGGGATTCCATCATGAAGAGCGGGTTTATAGGTGTCTGTGTTGATATGTGGTTCCTTCAGGAAGATCAGGTTGATTACTTTGCCGAAAAGCTCATTATACATTGCGAATCCTTCCTCAGCATTACGGGACATTCTACTGACGGAATCGAAGATAATGGTATCACCTGCATGAACTTTTCTTATGAGTTTGTCAAATTCATTGAAATTTGATGAGATCTAAAGCTCTGTTGCCAGCCAGTGAAGAAGATCCAGAACTTCAGGCAGCAGGATAACACCTAGAGAAATATTGTGATTGTGCAGGAAGAAATTGAAATGCAGGACAGAAAAAAGCTGCTGGCAATGCATCGGTACAAGATAACACAGGGAGAGGATGGATATTGGAGAACATATCTTCCAGATGAAAGTAAAAAATTAGGCAGGCGGCAGCTGAAGAAAATAGCAGCTTCAACCCATGAAAGAAACTGTCAGATATTCAAGCGACATTACAAGAAATTTGGGAAGAACAGAATCAAGCAGGAAGAACCGGAAGAATTTAGTGATTTTCTGGAAGAACAGATTGTCTTTACTGAAGAAGAACTTCCGGTGTATGTCGAATATTTAGGACGATAAGCGGGAATCCTCGGCAATTCAATTACCGAGATGAAAGCGCAGGATTGTGCA
>JAFEHB010001254.1_pt1 | contig 10939 bp, 9 predicted proteins | sample 9267121 | NCBI WGS metagenome assembly JAFEHB01 (sample SAMN17103336, study PRJNA684904) | human gut metagenome | isolation source: diarrhea sample from child under the age of five | host: Homo sapiens | place: South Africa: Mafikeng, Mafikeng Provincial Hospital | collected 2019-09 | reverse complement strand
TCGGCTATCCGCACCTTAACGTTAAGATCGGTGCCACGCACGCCGGTATCTCGGTGGGCGAGGACGGCGCCACGCACCAGTGCTGCGAGGATATCGCCCTGATGCGCGTCATCCCCGGCATGACCGTGATTGTTCCCGCCGACGATGTCGAGGCCCGCGCCGTGACGCGCGCCGCCTACGAGTGCGACGGCCCCGTGTATATGCGCTTCGCCCGTCTAGCCTCGCCGGTTATCAACGACCCCGAGACCTACAAGTTCGAGGTAGGCAAGGGTATCGTCATGCGCGAGGGCGCCGACGTCACCATCATCGCCTGCGGCCTGATGGTCGGCGAGGCGCTCGAGGCCGCTGAGCAGCTTGCTGCCGAGGGCATCGATGCCGAGGTCATCAACATGCACACCATCAAGCCCATCGATGCCGACCTGATCGTCAAGAGCGCCACCAAGACCGGTCACGTCGTGACCGTCGAGGAGCACTCCGTGATCGGCGGCCTGGGCAGCGCCGTCGCCGATGTCCTGTGCGAACAGTGCCCGACGCCGCTTAAGAAGATCGGTGTCAACGACACCTTCGGCGAGTCCGGTCCGGGCGCCGAGCTCCTGCACAAGTACGGCCTGGATGCCGCCAACATCGTGGCAACCACCAAGGAGTTCTTGGCGTAAGGCGGTCTGCTTTGGCCTTAACTTGAGAGCCGCTTCCGCATTGGGCAATGAACAAGCCGGGGCGCCTTCCATATGGAGGGCACTCCGGCTTTGTGTTTGGAGACGGCAGGGAAAGAAGCTAGAGAGGTTTTACGGTCGGGGCCAGGGCGCAGTTGCGCAACATTCAGCCCTAAACCCTAACAGCCAGAGGCGAATCGGAGAGGATTTCGCCCTGAAATGCGATGGTATGCATCCACTCGAAGGCTCGCTGATTCACGCATCCTTGGCGGCAACGGCCCTCCTTGACATCATCAGGCAACCTGATGGCGTTTGAACGTCCTTATCGCGAGAGCAATGCCCGTCGCGAAAAGCAGGAGGTAGAAAGCGGCGAGGAACACGGGCAGCTCGACCACGACAGGGCCTATGGCATACGAGACCATGCCGAAGAGGTTGAGGGGGTTCAGTGCGTCGTAGGGGAACAGGTAGATGACGCGGTTCGCGATGCTGCTCGTCATCGTCGGCACGAAGATCGGAATCAAGATGAGAGCGACGCCGACTGCGAGGATTCCCATGGGGCTGTCTATCTTGGCTGACAGTGCGAGCACTATCCCAAGGAGGGCGAGGGTTGCGAGATACCCGACGAGGCAGCATATGAGGGCGGCGGCTGACAGGCTTATGCCGTAGGTGCATGTGATGTTGTAGATCTGGATGGGTAGACCTGCGCCGTCGGCTCCGTAGAAGACGAGCGTTATTGCCAGGAAGACGAGTGTGAAGACCCAGTATATGGCGCTTGCCGCGATCATAGAGGCCGCCGCCTTCGCGCGCCCGAGCCTTGATTTGCCGAACTTGGTGGACAGCAGGATGGCGTCGGTTTTGGCCCGGTACTCCCCGTTGAACACCGATGCGCACGTTATCACGACTGCGAGCATCGCGAATATGAGGAACTGGGCGAGGTTGAGGAAGTCCTCCCATCCTCCTGCGTATCCGTACTCGATGGGCGTTTGCATGCCTTGCGCCCTCTCGCTCCAGAACGCCCTCTCATCGTCGTTGTACGAGAGGGCCCCGTTCGCGTCGAGCCCGGAGGCTATCTTCGAGCGGACTCGCCCGTAGAGGTCGACGGTGCCAGTCGTGTCGATAGCGGCTGCCGCGGACACGGGCATCTGGTAGCCTTGCATCCAAGGGCTTGTCAGCAGCGCCATGAGGGCGCCGTTCTTCGCGCTGAACTCCCAGTACTCGTTCGCCTTCTCCCCGTAGGGCTTCCTGTCCGTCCTGTACTCTTCCTTGACCTCGCCGTCCGGACCGACGAACTCCTTGAACTCGCGGAGCGCCTCGGTGGCCTCCTCGTCGGTGATGGGGCCTGCGAGCGCTTCCGTGTTTGCCTTTATCTGGGCGATGGCGGCAGTGCCTTCGAATTCGGTGCCCATCTCCTTGGGGTCGAGGGCGTACTGGGACGTTATGTTGAAGAAGGCTATGACCGCGACCAGCGCCAGGACGGCCGCTATGGAAACCTGCGAGACGCGCCTTGAGAGCATCTTCTTGAGCTCGTATCTGATGAGGCTACCCACGGCGCGCTCCTTTCCTGCGTGCGATTGCGTCCCGTCCCGCTTCCGCTTTCGTCCGCGAAACCGGCAGGCCCCCGGACTGCTCCTGGAAGAGGTAGAGGTAGACGTCCTCCAGCGTCGGCTCCACGGCGCGCGCGCTCGGATGCGGGCGCTGCTGCGCCACCACGCGAACAATGGCAGAGCCGTCCTGGGCGTAGTGGATGTTGCCCACCGTGAGCGATGCCGACATGGCGTCTGCCTCCCTCGGGGCGACAGTGCACTCCCAGACGCATCCCCTGATGTCCCCTGTGATCTCGTCGACCGTGCCCGTCGTGATGATGCCGCCAGCGCGCATCACGAGGATCTCGTCGGCGATGTACTCCACATCAGAGACGATGTGCGTGGAAAGGATGACGATCTTGTCTTGGGCGAGAGAGGATATGAGGTTGCGGAAGCGGACGCGCTCCTTGGGGTCGAGCCCTGCGGTGGGCTCGTCGAGCACGAGGACAGACGGGTCGTTGAGCACCGCCTGGGCGATGCCGAGCCGCTGCTTCATGCCGCCGGAGAAGGTCTTGACCTTCCGCTTTGCGGCCTCTGCGAGACCGACAACTCCCAGGAGTTCGCGCGTACGCACTTTCGCCTGCTGCGCGGTGAGCCCCTTGAGCGATGCCAGGTACATCATGAAATCGCAGGCCGTGAAGTCCGGGTAGTAGCCGAAGTCCTGGGGCAGGTACCCGAGGCGCGCCCGATAGCCGTCGCCAAGCTGGTCTATGGGGGTGCCCCCGAACAACACGCTTCCCGATGTCGGCCTCATGACGTCGCATATCATGCGCATGAGCGTGGTCTTGCCTGCGCCGTTGGCCCCGAGTAGGCCGTAGACGCCGGGCGTGAAGCTGAAGCTCACGCGGTCGACGGCGATATGGCTGCCGAACTGCTTGGTGAGCCTGTCAAGCCTGAGTTCCATGTTCGTTCCTTGTCCTTCGTTCGATGTTGCAGGCATGCAGGAGGAGAGCTAGAGTGCCGCCTTTGACGGGCGTGGCGAGAGGCCGCCTGAGACGCAGCGTATGAGCCTTGACGCCTCCAGGGCGGTGAGCGCCATGGAGGCCATGAGCGCCGTGACCCATACGGCGAGAGACGCGCCCTCGTACCAGAGGGGGAACGCCGTGCTCAGCAGCCAGAGCGCTGCGAGTACGGACATCGCAGGGGCGACGCTGGCGACGAGCGAGTTGCCCGGCAGACGGCGCGCCGCATAGAAGCAGGCGGCACACGAGCAGAAGAACGGCGTGCATGCGTACAGCAGTACGCGAAGCGCGTCGATCCCCGCGAGCGTTGGCACTGCCGCAACGGAGAGCGTAATCCAAAGCACGTCGGCAAGGCCGAAAAGCAAAAGCCTGCTCGCCAACACTTGCACGCAGCTGAACCGGCACGAGTACTCCATCTCGCAGACGCGGGTCTCGAAGCTCTTGAATACCGATGGTGCCGCTATGGCGACCGAGAGGGCCGATGCCGCCATGACGACGACGGGACTTCCCGAGCGCGGGCCGATCACGCCGACGAGAACGAGCATGCATGCCAGAAGCGCGATCTGGAGCATCCATGCCCAGGGACGCACGAACCGGACCTGGCTCGCGACGAACCGCCAGAGCGGGATGTAATCCGCCTCCCTCGCGCCTCCGCAGGCGCGAGCCGCCTCTGCTTCCACGAGCAGCAAGGTGCGCTTGCGCGCCGAGGCATCGGGGGATGCCGCGTCGGCGGCGTAGTAGCTCCTCAGCGCATCCTTTAGCTTCGAGTCATCCATTGCCTTCTCCCATCAGTTCCTTGAGCCTGCCGAGCGCGCGCCGCTCGATTCGATAGAGAGCGAACCTCGACTTCCCCGTCACGGCGGAGATATCGGACATAGGCAGGTCCTGGCCGTAGCGAAGCTCGATGACCTCGCGCTCCTCTTCCGTAAGGCGGGCGAGGGCACCCGCCATGGTCAGCCGTCCGTCCATGTCTGCATGCCGCACGTCAGGAATTGTCTGCACATCGTCCTCGTCCAAGGCACCAACCGGTCTCTGACCTCGGTAGAAGTCGGCACAGACATTGCGCGCGCAGGCGTAGAGATACGCAAGGGGCTTTCCATGCTCGGCGTATAGCGCATCGCTCCGCACGAGCCGAAGGAACACCTCCTGCGTCACGTCTTGGGCATCCTCTTTCGAGGGGAGCCTTCGCGCGCAGTAGCGGTATACCTTGTCGTAGTGCTCCTCTGCGAAGCGCCCTACCAAAGAGTCGTTCTCGCGGCCTGGCGCGTCCGCCCTGCCGTTGCTGCCGTATGGAAAGCTATGCATTCTCTTCCCTCACCTCCTATAGGGCATAACGTGGTTTGGCGCCGGGATGTGCGCGGAATTTTGATATTTACGTCCCATTTTGTATCCATGCGGCAGCCCTGTGAGTGGCGGGCATTTCACTGAATTCCAGCATGTCAGGGATGATGGCTGGGATATTAATGGGGTTAGGGTGCATCCAGAGCTTATTGCATCGGGCGGCTTGAGCGTTTTCGGAGAAGAGATTGGGCGGTTTATGCGAGAGTATTTAAGAGGTGGCACCGCTCATTAGAAAACCCTAACGTCAGACGAGTATCAGTCTGAGTGGTCTAGGTACAGAATTAAATTGATCTTAAAAGTCAATATTGACCTCAGAGGTCAATTGCAATATCCTTCTATCAAAGGAGGTGGCGATGGATATCGAATATGCAAGCAAGTCGCTGGAGAAGAGCCTTAAGGATCAGAGGGCGATAACGAGGAACTACGGCAAGATAGCCAAGAACCTCATTCATCGTCTTTCCGATCTGCGGGTTGCGAATGACCTTTCGCAGATTACCCATCTGCCGCCGCCGCGCAGGCACAAGCTGACCGGCAACTTTGAGGGCTGTTGGGGAATCGACCTCAGCAAGAACATGAGACTGGTCATCCGTCCCGTCGGGGAGTTTGACCCGGATGACCTTACGACGATCACCAGCGTCTGCATCGTGGATATTCAGGACTACCACTGAGCTAGGAGAGGAGAAGATAGCTATGAGTGATTTCATCGTCGCGCCCGGCGAGATCATCAAGGAATACCTTGATGCGCGTGGTTTGACCCAAAAGGAAGTTTCGAAGCGTACCGGCGTGAGCGAGCGCCACCTCTCCCAGCTTCTGAACGGGAAGACCAGGCTTACCGAGGACATGGCGCTGAAGCTTGAGAAGGTCATGCCCGACGTTCCCGCGAGTTTTTGGCTTAACTATGAGGTCAAGTATCAGGAGTACCTTGCCCGCGAACGCGAGGAGGCGCATCTGGAGGAGCTTGACCTTAAGGAGATCGCCAAGAGGTTTCATTTCAAGGAGGCTTTTGGACGTGTGGGCGGCATGTCCCTCGTTGAGCAGGCTATCGCGATGCTGAAGATACTCGGCATTACGGACTTTGACCGCTATGGGAATGCCGTTCCCGACGGAATCGAGTTCATGCAAGATGGTGGCGATTCCGAAGCCGTTGTGGTTTGGCTGGGGCTCTGCAAAGAAGAGATTGAGGAGCAGAACGACACTGAGAACTCTCCCGAATACTCCAAGAAGGATTTTGTCGATGCCATCTCCTATTTGAAGGACGTGGCCTCTAACACCGATTTCATGGCTTCGCTGAAGAGCTGCCGCATGCTGCTCAACTCGGTTGGCGTTTACTTGGTTTATAGGCCGGCTATCGCCAACGCCAAGGTACGAGGCGCCCTAACGTATTATCTCGGGCATCCGACTATTTACATCAGCGGACGCTACAAGACCCATGGCGATGCATGGTTTGCGATTGCTCATGAGATTGGGCATCTCCTCGACGGGCTTGGACAGAAGGGTACAGACATTTCTATTGATGACCCAAAGTTCAAGAGTTCTGACGAGGACGACGCGCGTGCCAATGTGTATGCGAGAAAGTTTTTTGTAGACGAGGACAGCTATCAGTCGTTCGCATCTACTGGAGATTTTTCCAGCGCCGCCGTAAAGAGCTTTGCCGCCTCTCAGGGAACGCCTCCGGGGATCGTCGTCGCCTTCCTGCAGCATGACGGCTTTGTGCCATTTGCTGAACTGAACGATTTGAAGGATCGCTTTAACTAGGGGGCGGAGCCGTGTACGTAATCGCCATCAAAAATCGGCAAAGCGAGTTCGCAGCGATGAAGATTCTTCAGGAAACGAGCCTGTTACGCGACGACATGATTCCCCTTGTAGAGGTCATTCAAGAGAAGTTTACCTACGACAATAAGATTGACCCGTTTACAGGCGAAACCGTTCGCGAGGAGAAAGTCTGCAAGGGCGGGAAAATAATCCACCGAGCAGTAAAGGACTTGTCCTCTCCGCATGACGTTACGCTTGAGAAGATTGCCCGATTATTCCCCAATCGCCCTGTATTGGTCGACTACTTCAGGTGCGATCTCAGTAGATACCGTTATAAGCCTGACAAGATTCCCCTCGTCATTCAACTCAACAGAGACCTCGGGCTATACAAGACCAAGGTCCTCGGAATTGCTGCGTACCCAAACTTGATTCCCATCATCACTGTTAAGCGTGGCATTGACGCGCTGAAACCCGATGAGGTTTTGGCGCTTGCGGGTCAATTGAGGGTGGATAATCCGGCACAGCGAATTGCGATTCGCATCGACGACCTTGAGGGCTATGAAAGTGCGGTCAAACAAGTTCTGCGGGCGGACGATTTCCTTCTGTATGATTTCAACGAGCAGCCGATTCGCTCGAAGCCAATAGAGTGTATGCAGCTTCGGCGCCTTAATCTTCCCGCCCATCTTATCGCGCTTTGCTCTCCAAGGGCGAGAAACTCCACTGGCAAGGATTTCCCCAACGGAGACTATGCCAACATCATCAACAATAGCCACCTCGACACCTTTGCAAACTATGGTTTCCAAGGTGTCGGCGATTACGGCGGACTCCGCGACAACCTTCCATACGGAGGAACGAACAAGGGGCGAGCCCTTGCCGTTCTCTATGATGGCTCGAGGAACGAATTCAAAACCTTCGTGAACGACGACTATGATCGCGGGCCAAACGGCTACCAGGACATCATCCCAGCCATCTTGGCCGACGCCACGCTTAACCCCAAAGGGAACTGCCTTGCCCTTGGCATTGTTGCTGAAAAATACGCTCGAGGCACGCAAAGCACCTTTGCCGAGTGGATTAAGTACACGCTTATCCGCTATATACAGCAGCTAACAGAATCTTCGAGGGTGTTTCAGTAAACAATCCCCGGCTCTAACCTGTTGCGGTAGAACCACTCATAATCGATACCCAAGATTCGCGGCTTGACTTTGCAGAAGTGCTCCCAGTAGGCACCGTAGCGTTGCTTGAGATAGGCCTTGAACAGCCGGTTGATTTTGGCCTGGCTGTTCTCGGCAAGACACTCCTGGACGATGGCGGGCTTTGACATGCCCCCGCCGTCGATGCCGAAGGTCTCGCAGAGGGCGCGCTTGGGCATGACCGCGAGCTGCTTTTCGGAGTCCAGGTTGGTGCTTTTGATGGCTTTGCGCTGTGCCTTGAAGTGATAGGAGCCGTCCCTTGCGTCCTGGCTGTAGGAGTAAATCCCACAGGCCTCGGGGACGTAGCTTGGCAGTTCTTGCCAACGCTTGTCGGACGTCACGACGTAGACGGTCTCGAACACGTCGAAGTAGTCGCTCAACTGGCCCTCGAGACGATCGAACGTGTCGAGGTCGGTCTTGATCTCGTAGGCGGCGCTGTGGCCGTTGACCTTACACATGTCCACGCGGCTGTTGCCGATGGGAAGCTCGAAGATGGAGATGTTCGCGGGGCTCAGCGGAAAGAGGACCCTATCGATGAAATTGGCCTTGATGGTGGCTTCGTTCGGGTAATAACCCATCACCAAGTCGTTGATGGTCCTTCGGGCCGCGTATTTGGAGTCGAGCGCGGGGGCGAAGTCGCCGAGGACGTCTTGGATGATGGAGATGAGCTTGGATTCGGAGAGAACAGTCGAGTATGAATCGTAGAGCCGCTTTGCAGTCTCCCTCAACTCTATGTCATCAAGTAGCATGGTCTCCATCGTTACCTCCGATGGGAATTTTACCATGATGGCCCAAAAACGCTTCTTAAGTTCGGTGTGTGTAACCCAGTGGGACGTATTTCTTCGGGCACTGCCGCCTTGCGGCTCCGATGCGCGGTTGACTTTTTGACGCCCGCCTAGGCTGCTCTTGATGAGTAACCAGGCGGGCATCTTGTTGTGCTTGCCGTACGAGCGGAAAGGCGGTTCTCGTGAAGGAGGGCTCGAATGGCGGGCAAGCGGACGAGGCGCAGCAGCAAGAGGCGGGCTCGGAAGACGCGCAGGAGCAAGGGGAAGTGACGGCCCTGGGCGGAGCCGGCGACGACTACCAGGCGATGCTTGCGAAGCGGGACGAGCGGATCGCGGAGTTTGAGGCACAGGTGGCCGATGCCTCCGCTTCCAAGGAGGCTGCCGAGGCGCTTCGCGGTGAGATCGAGGCGGTGAAGACCGCCGCTACGGACGAGCGCGTGGAGTACGAGCTGCGCCTCGTGGGCGCTCGCAGCGTAACGGCGGCCAAGGCTCTGCTCGCGGATCACGGCGGCGACGTGGTGGCGCTCAAGGTGTCGCGCCACGTGGGCGACGGCGTGGAGAGCGGGCCAACGCCGGCGGCCCGCGCCGTGCTGGCGGAGCTTAGCGGCGCGGGGATCGCATTCTGCGGGGTGGCGTGATGCCGGGGCGGCGCCGATGCGGCGGTCGCTTCTGCCGGACGCGATGAGCGTGTGGGTGCCGTTGGAGGACGGGTTCATACGGCTCGGCGCGGGTCGTAAGGCGCGTGCGTCCCATGTAATGGGGGAAACCGCAGCCAGCGATGCTTGGTGTGTGGCGGATATGCGAGGGGGTGGCAGGCGGAAAGGGAGCTTATTCACTTTCCCAAACCGCTCTGGTCATTTGAACGAGGCGCGATCTCTTTGAGCTTCTTGGGAGTCGGGGGCGCAGGTTCAGTGCGACAGAGCTGATATGTGCTCACGTTCCGCGCAAAGTTGCCGGATTGTCGATATGAGGAGAATGCCAGACGGGCTTATCGAGGAAAGCGGCCTGCTATACGTCGGCGTCACTCGCGCTCGAAAGGCGGCATATGCCTCCGCCTCGATGCAACGCAGGACAAAATCGGGAGACTGTCAGGCCACCTGTCCCTCTTGTCTAATGTCTATTCCGGGTATTGCGCCTGTGAGCTGGGCGGTGATGGATACGGAGAGCTGACTTCTGGTGCTACGAGACGTGTCTGCTATGGCCGTGAGAGCCGGTCAGTGTTCCATATCGGGTCCAAAAAGTAAGAAAAATGCGGCTGAAGGTACAGGTACCCGCAGCCGCTAAAAGCCCTAGGGCTTTTCACAATGATTGAAGTATGCCCGATTGAGGCGGACGGGGGAAGCGCTTGGAAAGCGCGGACCATCCATCAGAGGAGTTCGGATGAAGTTGATATTCATGGCGGCCGACGGGAATCCAAAGCCCGCCATGCTTCTTATGTGCAGCAAAGCTAATGCTGCTAAAATACAAAGCGCTCATGTAGTTTAAACGCACGACGATAAGGAGCACCAGTGGGTAACCACTTCCGTACCTCCGGTGCGGGCGATGATGCCCCCAAGACGCAGGCAGGCGTCCAGGGCAGTCGTTTCGCCACTCCGGATTCAGAGGGCCAGCCTGTTGCTCAGGCCCCCGTTCAGCCGGCAGATCAGGCACAGCCGGCATCCGATCCCTTTGCCTACAATCCCACCAGCGATGTCGCGCTTTCCGGCACGGCGGGTTTTGAGCCCGTTCAGACCGTAACCGCTCGCGTGGAGCAGCCTCAGGCCAGTGCCGCCGCGCCGCAGCCTACCATGGCCGGCATTCCCGACCCCATGGCTCCTGCGACACCGGCTCCTCAGCCTGCGCAGTCTGGTCTTTTTGCCGCTATTCCCGACCCCACGCAGCCCGCTGCGCCGGTGGTCGAGCGCGATCAGGCCGCTGAGGTCGCAAGTCTCGACAACGCGCTCAATAACCCCGATTTTACGTCGGTGTTCGCGCCCATCGACCCGCAGGCGAGCCGCAAAAAGATGGCCAAGCAGGCAGGTGTCGAGCCCGTCATCCTTATGGAGCACGTCACCAAGATCTATCCGGCACAGCCCAACAAGCCTGCACTCGACGACATCAACATCGAGATCTATCCGGGCGAGTTCGTCTTCCTGGTCGGTCACTCCGGCTCGGGTAAGACCACGCTGCTGTCGACGCTCAACCGCGACGTCAAGCCGACGAGCGGCCGCATCCTGGTTGCCGGTCAGGACCTCATGAAGATCAAGAACCGTAAGGTTCCGTTCCTGCGCCGTCAGATTGGCGCCGTGTTCCAGGACTTTAAGCTTCTGCCGCAAAAGACCGCCTACGAAAACGTGGCGTTTGCCCTGCAGTGCATCGGCAAGCCCAAGGGCGTCATTCGCAGCCAGGTGCCCGAGGTCCTGCGTCTGGTCGGTCTGGCCGATCAGATGGACTCCCTGCCCGACCAGCTTTCGGGTGGCGAGCAGCAGCGCGTCGCCGTCGCTCGTGCCATGGTCAACCGCCCGCCGCTGCTGATCTGCGACGAGCCCACGGGCAACCTCGACCCGGCGATTTCGCTGGGCATCATGAAGCTGCTCGAGCGCATTAACCGCACCGGCACGACCGTGATCGTGGCTACACACGACCGCGAGATGGTCGATAGCATGCACCGTCGCGTGATCGCCCTCGAGGGCG
>JAFEHB010001253.1_pt1 | contig 10942 bp, 8 predicted proteins | sample 9267121 | NCBI WGS metagenome assembly JAFEHB01 (sample SAMN17103336, study PRJNA684904) | human gut metagenome | isolation source: diarrhea sample from child under the age of five | host: Homo sapiens | place: South Africa: Mafikeng, Mafikeng Provincial Hospital | collected 2019-09 | reverse complement strand
GGGAGGTGCCGCTTCCGTTTATTGCACCGAGTTTTTATAAGATGGATCTGAGTGAAGTACCGATCATGATCGGGGCGTTTGCGATGGGACCGCTGGCAGCGGCAGTGATCGAACTGATCAAGATTCTGCTGAACTTTGTCCTGAACGGAACAACGACCGCAGGTGTGGGAGAACTTGGTAACTTTATCATGGGATGTGCACTGGTTATGCCGGCAGGTTTTATTTATAAACAGGCAAAAACAAAGAAACACGCAATCATCGGTATGGTAACCGGAATCGTATGTATGGCAGTGGCCAGCGCTCTGGTGAATGGTCTGTTACTGCTTCCGGCTTACGGAAAAGCATTTGGTATGCCGGTGGATACCTTTGTGGAGATGGGAGCAGCCATCATTCCGGCGATCCACAGTCTGACAACGTTCTGCCTTTTCAGCGTTGCACCGTTTAATATTATAAAAGGTATTGTAGTTTCCCTGATAACTCTGGTATTATATAAACATATCAGCCGGTTGTTAAAAGGCTCTCAGGCATAATTGAACAGTCCTGTACAAGGAGCCTCCGACCGGAGTGGGAGGAATACCAGATGGGAAAAATCAACAAAGTAAGCAAACAGACAACCAATCCATATCTGAATCTCTATGATCTGGATGTCGTGAATAAAGTAGGACGGGAAGGACACTATTATGTGGCATCCCGGGCGAAGACTGAGGATGACCTGAAACTGAGTCATGCAGAAAATAATGATCCGGACGGTGTGGCCATCTACAGTCTCTACGGAGAAAAGAAAGACAGGGTAGTACTGATCCGACAGTTCCGTTATCCGCTGGGTGGTTATGTGTATGAACTGCCGGCCGGACTGGTGGATCCGGGAGAGAATTATCACACCGCAGCGATCCGGGAACTGAAAGAAGAGACCGGACTGAAGCTGGAGCCGATCGTGGTGGATGACATATATCAGAAGCCTTATTATACATCCGTCGGTATGACCGATGAGTGCTGCGGAACAGTTTACGGATATGCTTCCGGTGAGATCAGTAAAAAATACATGGAAGACAGCGAAGAAATTGAAGTGGTTCTGGCAGACCGGAAGGAAGTGGCACGGATCATGAAAGAAGAACGGGTAGCGCTTCTGTGCGCCTATATGATGATGCACTTTCTTCACGATGAAGAACCCTTTGCGTTCTTACATGCCAAAGAAAAATAAATCCGTACCAGATGTGTAAAACGGGTCAGTGATATTCACGAAAAAGAGACAGAGGAGAACTATTATGGAATACTGGGATATCTACGATGAAAAGAAACAGAAAACCGGTCGTACGATGAAGCGAAACGACTGGAACATGAAACCGGATGAATACCATCTGACGGTGCTTGGTGTGCTGAAACGTCCGGATGGTCGTTATCTGATTACCCAGAGAAAGCTGGACAAAGAATGGGGTGCCGGCTGGTGGGAAGTACCGGGAGGCGGGGTCAACGCGGGAGAAGATTCCAGGGACGCAGTGATCCGCGAGATCCGCGAGGAGACCGGACTTGATGTGAGCCGGGCTGCAGGCGGCTACGCATTTTCCTATAAACGGGTGAATCCGGAGGAAAAAAACAACTATTTTGTGGATATCTACAAATTTATTCTGGACTTTGTGGATAACGATGTGAAAGTACAGCCGGAGGAAGTGGAAGGCTTTAAGATCGCCACACTCGAAGAGATCCGGGCATTTGCAAAAGAAGGGATTTTCCTGCATTATGATAGTATGAAAGAAGTATTCGATTAGAGCGTGTTTGAGAAAATATAAGAAGCAGTTATTTCTGTACATCAGTAAACGTACAGAAATAACTGCTTTTTCACTTTACCGGAAACTGCTTTTTTGTAAAGTAAAAACACTCTGTGAGGATGCGCACTGCGGTGTATAAGGCAGATGCCGCAGGCACGGGAATGTGGCAAGACACATTCTTTGTTTCATGCAGGAAAGAACGAACTGTCAGCCCGCAAAGAAAACAGCTCATGAAGATGGACACGATGGTATCCGGGGGACAGAATCGGTGATGTTGGTAAATACATACAAAAAACAAAGATGAAAATTATGCCTTTTGGCAATGGATTTTTCAGGAGAAAAGATATAAACTCAACTTATGATTAAGATACAATCAAAAGTAAAAACGAAACTCAATGTATCCACAGAAGAAAAAGATTCATGTGGATAACAGATAACAGAAAAAAGAAAGAGGAGGATATTTACCATGAAATTAACACTGGATGGAATCAAAGATCGTCAGGCATGGGAAAAAGCAGGTATTAAACTGCCGGGGTACGATGTGGAAGCAGTATCGAAGAAAGCAAAAGAAGCACCGGGATGGGTACATTTTGGAATCGGAAACATTTTCCGTGTTTTCATCGGTGGAATTGCAGACGGACTTCTGGAAGAAGGTGTCCTGGATCGAGGCATTACCTGTGTGGAGACCTTTGATTACGATGTGATAGATAAGATCTATAAACCTTATGACAATCTGAGTCTGAGCGTGATCCTGCACGGTGACGGAACCAGAGAATACAAAGTTATGGGAGCGCTGGCAGAGGCGGTAAAAGCACAGTCATCCGATCCGGAACAGTGGAACCGTCTGAAGGAAATCTTCAAAGCAAAATCCCTGCAGCTGGTTTCTTTCACGATCACAGAAAAAGGCTATGCCCTGCAGAAAGCAGACGGCGGCTGGTTCCCGTTTGTGGAAGCAGATATCAAGAACGGCCCGGACAGAGCCAACGGAGCAATGGCGGTTCTGACAGCGATGTTATATGAACGTTATAAAGCAGGAAAATATCCGATCGCTCTGGTTTCCATGGACAATTGCTCCAAAAACGGCGCGAAACTGCGGGAGTCTGTACTGACGATGACCGAAGAATGGAAGAAACACGGTTTTGTGGATCAGGATTTTATGGATTATGTGAGTGATGAAAGCATAGTTGCCTTCCCGTGGACGATGATCGACAAGATCACCCCACGTCCAAGTGAACAGATTGCAGAAGATCTGGAAGCGATTGGTGTAGAAGATATGCAGCCGGTGATCACCGGAAAGAAGACCTATATTGCTCCGTTTGTCAATGCGGAGAAACCACAGTATCTGGTCATTGAAGACAGCTTCCCGAACGGTCGCCCGGCACTGGAAAAGGGATTTGGCGTATATATGGCGGACAGAGAAACCGTGAATCTGTCTGAACGCATGAAAGTGACAGTATGTCTGAATCCGGTACATTCTGCCACCGGTCCGCTGGGTGTGGTACAGGGATATGAACTGTTTGCGCATATGTTAAATACAAACGAAGACATGATGAAGATGGCACGGATGATCGCCTACGACGAAGGCCTTCCGGTCGTTCCGAACCCGGGCATCCTTTCCCCGCAGGCATTTGTGGATGAACTGTTTCATGACCGGTTCCCGAATGAATATCTGGGTGATACCAACATGCGTCTGTCAGTAGATGTATCTCAGATGGTTGGTATCCGCTTTGGCGAAACCATCAAGGCTTATGTAAAGAAATTCGGAGATGCTTCCCGTCTGACGGCTATTCCCCTTGGAATAGCCGGATGGCTGCGCTACATGCTGGGTGTAGACGACAAAGGAAATACATATGAGCTTGCTCCGGATCCTATGAACGAAGAGATTCAGGAACAGTTCAAAGATATCGTGGTTGGAAAACCGGAGACTTTTACGAATCAGCTGAAACCGATTCTTTCCAACGAAAGACTGTTTTTCACAGACCTGTATAAAGACGGTGTGGGAGAAAAAATTGAGACCATGTTCCGTGAGATGCTTGCGGGACCGGGAGCCGTGAAAGCTACGATCCATAAATATGTAAACCAATAAAATAATGAAAAAGAGAAAAGGACTGCTGTTCGGTAGGATATTATTCTGCCGGCAGCAGTCTTTTTGATTGCATTGCATACCAATAATTGGTCCGGTGGATCAATTTTGATTTACACGGGCAATGAGCCAAAGTCCGTGCCTGCACGAAAAACTCGCGGAGAGGGTTTCTCATAGTTCAAGCTGTGTGGATAGGACATCCGGGGAAAAGTAAACGGGAAAAAACTGCTTCCATATATTGTAGTAGAATGAAAAATCGTCAGGAACGGAACATGAATAATCAGAAAACCGGCAACACTTTAAATCTTGCTCTCGATGCCACATCCCGGGAACGGGAAGCATCGATGAATCTGAACGCGGGGTATGAAAAAGAAACACAGAGGTGGAAGCTGATCATTCGTTACTTCGGGGCGGCATCGGAGCTTGAGACGGATGAGATTGTCATTACACCCCTTCTTGGAAATTATGGAATTGCAGATATTCCACAGGATCAGATCGAAGGGTTTGCACGGAATCCGGCGGTAGAGTATATCGAAGCACCGAAGAAATTGTATTTTGCTGCATATGAAGGCAGGCAGACTTCCTGTGTGAATCCGGTCCAGAATCAGTCGCCGTATCTGTTTGGTAAAGGGATTCTGATTGCCTGTATCGATTCGGGCGTGGATTATACGCATCCGGACTTTCGGAACGTGGATGGATCCACACGGATCCTGCGGCTGTGGGATCAGTCGATCCCGGGCAATCCCCCCAAAGGGTATCGGATCGGCAGTGAGTACACACAGGAGCAGATCAATCGGGCACTGGAAGCGAATACGATGGCAGAAAGAGAGGCACTGGTTCCAAGCATAGATACGAGTGGTCACGGGACGGCTGTACTGGGGATCGCAGCGGGAAATGGAAGAGAAAGTCAGGGAACGGAGCGTGGCGTAGCGCCGGAGAGCAGTCTGTTGGTGGTGAAGCTGGGGATCCGGGAACCGAATGGATTTCCCAGAACCACAGAGCTGATGCAGGGGGTGGACTATGCGATCCGTACCGCACAGGAGCTTCAGATGCCGGTGGTGATCAATCTGAGCTTCGGAAACAGTTATGGAGCACATAACGGAACCTCTCTGTTAGAAACGTATCTGAATCAGGCGGTTGGGTATGGTCGTGTGACACTCTGTGTGGGAACCGGTAATGAAGGAAATCGGGCAGGGCATACGGCGGGCCGCGTACGACAGGGAGAAAATTATGAGGCAGAACTGGGGATCGGAGCTTATGAACCGACTATGAACCTGCAGATCTGGAAAAACTATCAGGACCAGATGGAGATTTCCCTGGTACATCCGGACGGAACGATTATCGGTCCGTTGGAACAGACGTTGGGAACACAGAGATACCGGCATGCCGGAACACAGCTTCTGATTTATTATGGAAAACCGTCTCCTTACAGCACTTCGCAGGAAATCTACATCGATTTTCTTCCCACAGAAAGTTATATTGACAGCGGCATCTGGCGTATACGTCTGATTCCGCGCCGTATCCTGCAGGGAGAATTCTCCATGTGGCTTCCCGGTGGAAAAACCATAGGGGAAGCCACCCGCTTCTACCGCCCGACACCGGAAACCACACTTACGATTCCCTCCACCGCGCTGTCTGTCATCTCCGTAGCAGCCTACGATTCCCGCCGCCAGTCCTACGCCGATTTCTCCGGCCGCGGTTACACCCGCCTCCCTGTTCAGATCAAACCGGACCTTGCCGCTCCGGGCGTCGATATCCGTGCACCACGTCCGGGCGGTGGTTATCAGACGGTCACGGGAACCTCCTTTGCAACACCCTTTGTCAGCGGAGCGGCAGCACTTCTGATGGAATGGGGGATTGTGCGGGGAAATGATCCGTATCTGTATGGGCAGAAGGTGAAAAGCTATCTGATCAACGGAGCAAAACAGCTGCCCGGGGAGACGGAGTGGCCGAATGCGAGAGTGGGATGGGGAGCACTTTGTATAGCTCAGAGCATTCCCAAATAAGTTATACTGCATAGAGATTGATTTCATAAAAAAATATATCGTATGATGCAATTGTAATTTGAACGAGATATATACGGAGGAATATGCATGGAAAATGAAATAGTATTATTTGAAACAGAAGATCATGAAGGTTGGATAATTCAGTTGTCGCAAATTTTGCGACAACTGCTGTTAATCTTTCTATGGTCTATGCTTATTATGAGATAGGAAGAACGATTGTAGAGGAAGAACAGCGTGGAGAACAGAGGGCGGCATATGGCACGCAACTCTTAAAGGAATTGTCTACATATCTGACGAAGAATTATGGAAAGGGATTTTCTGTTGCAAATAAAAAAAATGTTCGGCAGTTTTATAAAGTTTATTCAAAGGATCAGATTGGCGAAACAGTGTTTTGCCAATTTGAGAATCTTCCGATAAAAAGGTAAATACAAGGCTGAAAGTGCTGACTGCAAAAGACGACAGGAGCAGATCAAGGCTCAGAACCAACAGAACTATGAGAAGTACCATGAAGGACAGATGAGCCGGGAGGAGTTCCTGAGTGGAAAGAGATGTAGAACTTAAATTACTTGACAATCTAAGATATTATGATAATATGTACCATATATGGAACATTTGGCGGGCGGATAAAAAGGAGGAATCAAATGTCATTTGATATTGTAAGAGGAAAAATAACTAAACCAGAACAAAGCAATCAATTGATTGCGGCAGTTAAAGCGTATATGGAGAAAAATACTACGGATGGTACTCTATATTTAGGATATCCTCTGACAGCTAATGCAGATGAGGCAATTACAGTCGAAGCACTATGGGTAACAAAAAGTAAAGGCATGGTTGCGTTTATTCTTGGCAATTCACAGGATTCTATAGAGCAATTAAAAGAGCAACAGGATTCTTTATATTACAATTTGGATTTTTATTTAAAAAAATATTCAACACTAAGAAAAGGAAGAAATCTTTCATTAGAACCCTTAGTAATAACAGTACTTCCAGATAAGATAGATTATGAAGATCAGAGTCACGAATATTTATTTTGTACTTGTGAGGAAATTGCTTCATTAGTTGATAAATATGCTGTTTTTGATAAAGAAATATACAAACGATTATGTGAAGTACTTCAAAAAGTGTCGGAAATAAAGCCAAGAAAAAAAAGAGCAAATGTTAAAAAAGAAGGATCGTATGGAGATATTATAAAAAAAATTGAAAAAGAAATTGCTAATTTGGATGAATGGCAAAAAAAGGCTGCATTTGAAGTTCCAGATGGTCCCCAGAGAATTAAGGGCTTGGCAGGGTCTGGCAAAACAATAGTATTAGCTCTAAAGGCTGCATATTTGCATACGCAATATCCTGAACTTAAGATAGGGGTGACGTATTATACGAGAGCACTATATCAACAATATGTTAATTTAATAACAGATTTTGTACAAGATATGTCAGGAGAAAAAGTAGATTGGGATAATCTGGATATAATTCATGCATGGGGAAGCAATTCTGAACATGGAGTATATTCAGATATGGCACAAAGAGTTAATTTTAAGGCTTATAATTTAACTTCAGCGATTTCAAAATTTGGAAGAACTTCCGCTTTTAAAGGATGTTGCGATGAATTATTGACTGTTATAGGAGAAGATTATGAACCAGAATATGACGTAATGTTAATTGATGAGGCACAAGATTTACCAAGTAGTTTCTTCAGATTGGTGTATGCAAATGTAAAATCTCCTAAAAGAATAATTTGGGCATATGATGAATTGCAAAATTTATCAACAGTTGAGATGCCATCGTTAGAAGAAATGTTTGGTGTCGATGGCGATGGAAATTTAAGAATTAATATAGAAAATAAAGAGAATGAACCGAAAAGAGATATTACATTGCCAGTATGCTATAGAAATCCACCATGGACACTTGCATTAGCACATGCATTGGGATTTGGAATATACCATAGTCCGATTATTCAAATGTTTGAAGAACCTTTAATGTGGGAAGATATAGGATACACTGTTAAAAGTGGAAAATTGAAAAAGAATAATACGGTTACATTGTCAAGAAAAAATATTTCCACGCCTAAATATTTTGAAGAGTTATTAAATAAAGATGACAGTGTTAAAGTAGAGAGCTTTCAGGCAATAGAACAACAATATTCATGGATTGCTCAGGAAATTCGAAAAAATATTGAACAGGATGAATTAGACCCAGATGATATATTGATTGTATTGCCTAACACATATTCAGCTAAAAGTGAATATAAGGAACTCGAAAAATTTTTAAAGGCAAATGGAATTAATTCAATATTGGCAGGGGTGGATACGGATAGAGATACATTTAGAGTAAATGGTTGCGTTACTTGTGCACATGTATATAGAGCAAAGGGCAATGAAGCACCAATGGTATATATTGCTAATGCAGAATATTGTGCAGATGGAATGGAATTAATAAAGCTTAGAAACATTCTTTTTACGTCTATTACCAGATCAAGAGCATGGGTACGAGTTTGTGGAGTTGGAGAAAAAATGCAACAGATTCAGAGAGAGTATGATCAATGTGTAACTAATGATTATGATTTGCATTTTAGAATTCCTACAGATGAAGAATTAAAGAAAGCACGAAGATTAAATAGAGAAAGGACATCAACGGAGAAGAGAATTTTAGAAACTACAAAAGATAATATTAATGAACTTATAGATAATATAGAAAAGGGGACAGTTGATTCAGAGTTGTTACCTGAACTTAATAAACTGATGGAGTTGTTAAAAAGAGGGTAATAGGAATGAAAAAAGGTAGAAAAAATTGTGATGAACAGTTGATAGAACAAATATCAAATACATTAGAAATGTTGTTGGAAAAAGGGTTGCTATATACGTATAATGAGTTAAAAAGAGAGTATTTAGATAAAAATACGATAAGATTATCTTGGAACAACCATTTATCGGGATCTTTCAATTCCGGAGATAATTTCTTGAAATTAGAACAATACAAACAAATTATAAACAATCAGAGTTATCTTTGTGTTTTATTTGATGGTTCATTAATTAGAGTGAGTTATACCATAAAAAATGGTTGTATTGTCGGACATAATTTGCTTTGGTGGCCTGCACCATATAAATACTCCGGCGTTTCACTGGATGATGTTCCACCGAAGCAAATGCTTTCAGATTTTTTAGAAGATGACAAATGGTATGAAAATATAGAAATGCGCTCTCCAGTAAGAATAGATTATGATCCAAGAAAGGAAGTTGTGTCCTCTGCGCATCCACCAGTACATATGCATATAGAACATATGGAATGTAGAATATTTATTGAAAAACCAATGTGCTTTAATTCATTTATAAAACTGATATTTAATAATTTTTATCCTGATTGCAAGATTTATTTGGACCCCAATGATTATATATCTTTTGAGGTTGATGATAATTACGAATATGTAGAAGGTTTGACTAAAATTGTGTGTTAAGAAAAAAGAAGATAGCCAGTTTTATAAAAGTGGAATCAATATAGAATATATACAAAATAACGTCAGAAAATCATTGGTTAGAGAATATACATATTTAAGAAAGTTAAAAGGATTAACTCAAGCAGAGGTGGCAGAGAGAGCAGGAATTTCGAGAACAAATATATCAAGATTCGAAAGTGGGGAATATAATCCAACATTAGAGATGTTGGTAAAATTAGCAACAGCGATGGATTTGGATATTTTAGTTACATTAAAACCTAAAAATAATAATGATACAGAGTGTGACAATGACGTTACATCCTCCCCACAAACTTTGTGACAATTATATAACGTCCTCCATACAGAAACATGCGGTTTTAAGCCATTTTTGTGGCAAAGAAGCCGCATATTTTTTGTAGCAATGACGTAACACTTTCGGAGCATTCTGTACAGTACAAAGTCTCCCTGAAATATAAAAAACCCCGATCCCCCGGACCAGTAAAGACAAAGCTCCGGGGGATCGTTTTACTATATCAGTGAATCTGTTGGCCCACTTTCTTTGCACTTTTCCGGTTCAGCCAGAGGAAGAACCCGATGTTCAGACAGATACCGACTGCTGTGGACACCGGAGCTGCGAGACCGATTCTGGTCAGGCTGGCATTCGGCTGGATGCTCATATAATAAGACATGGGGAGCCGGATCAGAAGAGTCTGAATCAGTCCCTGGCACATCACCCAGAAGGTTTTGTCATTTCCGTTAAAATATCCGATCATACTGAACAGCACGGCAGTAAGCAACGTCTCCGGGGCAAATCCTTTCAGGTAGGCGTAGGCGTTCCGGATAACGGAACTTTCGGCAGTGAAGAAACCGGAGAGAACATCGCCCTTTAACAGCACGAGCGCGAAGACAAAACAACCGAAAAACAACCCAACACCGATACCGGTAAACATGGATCGTCCGGCACGCTTCTGATTACCGGCACCCACGTTCTGAGAAACGAAAGATGCCATGGACTGCATTAGAGAGCTTGGGATCAGCATGGCAAAGTTCACGATCTTACAGGCGACCCCATAACCGGAGGAAGCTTCGAGTCCCAGACGGTTTACAAAGGCACACAGAGCCAGAAAAGAAAGCTGCGTCAGGCACTCCTGCAAAGCCAGAGGAAGACCGATGGTAAAGAACTTTCCACACTGATCGTTCAGATAGAAATCAGACCTGCAGATCTTAAACGGCAGCTTCTTCTTTAACAGAAGAATAACAGCACACACCACACTGACAGCCTGTGCAAAAACGGTGGCGAGGGCTGCTCCGGCTGCATCCAGATGGAGTCCGGCAACGAGGATCAGATCACCGACGATATTGACGATACAGGCAACGAGAACAAACAGCAGTGGTGACTTACTGTCTCCCAGACCACGGAAGATTGCAGCCATCAGGTTATAGGCAACGATGAAGAAAATACCGCTTCCACAGATGCGGACATAACTGGTGGTCAGATCCACCGCCTCGGCAGGTGCCTGCATAAGTACTGCGATGGGATGCGCAAAAACCACCATCAGGAAAAATAAACCAATGGAAATTGCCGCAAAAACGATAACCCCGCCACCGATAACAGAACCGATCCGTTCCGGCTTTTTTTCACCCAGATAGCGGGCGATGA
>JAFEHB010001248.1_pt1 | contig 11007 bp, 8 predicted proteins | sample 9267121 | NCBI WGS metagenome assembly JAFEHB01 (sample SAMN17103336, study PRJNA684904) | human gut metagenome | isolation source: diarrhea sample from child under the age of five | host: Homo sapiens | place: South Africa: Mafikeng, Mafikeng Provincial Hospital | collected 2019-09 | reverse complement strand
GCGTATTGCACAGATGGCAGAAGGAATCCGCCAGGTAGCAGAATTAGAAGATCCGGTAGGAGAAGTCCTTTCCATGAAACAGCGCCCGAATGGACTTATGATTGGAAAGAAGCGTGTACCATTAGGTGTCATTGGAATTATTTATGAATCACGTCCAAATGTAACAGCAGATGCCTTTGCTTTGTGCTTTAAAACTGGAAATACCGTGATTTTAAAAGGTGGAAGTGATGCCATTCATTCCAATATGGCAATCGTAAAGAGCATCAATGAAACTTTAAGTAATAACCAGCTGCCGGAAGGAGTGCTTTCTTTAATCGAAGATACCAGCCGGGAAACTGCTACTGCATTTATGAAAATGAATGAGTATGTGGATGTACTGATTCCAAGAGGTGGCTCAGGACTGATTCGTGCTGTGGTAGCAAATGCTACAATTCCGGTGATTGAGACCGGTACCGGTAACTGCCACATTTATGTGGATGAAACCGCAGACCTTGATATGGCGGTGAATATCATTAATAATGCCAAAACACAGCGCATCGGTGTATGCAATGCCTGTGAATCTTTAGTGCTGCATGAGAGCATCGTAGATGAACTGATGCCACGCCTTTCTGCAAAATTATCCGAAAGCCATGTAGAAATCCGTGGGGATGAGCGGGTTCAGAAAGCTACAAAAGATGCAGTGGCTGCAACAGAAAAAGACTGGGGCACCGAATATTTGGATTATATTATTTCTGCAAAGACAGTTTCAGATATTGATGAAGCCATTACACATATCAATAAATATAATACCGGACATTCGGAAGCAATCATTACCAATAATTATGAGCATGCACAGAAGTTCTTAAATGAGATTGATGCTGCTGCTGTTTATGTAAATGCATCCACACGTTTTACTGACGGATTTGAGTTTGGCTTTGGGGCAGAAATCGGAATCAGTACCCAGAAGCTGCATGCCAGAGGACCGATGGGCTTAGAAGCACTGACGACCACCAAATATATCATTTATGGGGATGGCCAGATCAGAGAATAATAAGAAAAATATTAAGAAAACAGGAAAAGAAATGAGAGAAATAGAAAAGATAAATCACACCGGTGAAGTTCCGGTAATGGAACCGCAGAGACAATTTTATTTTATGGACCTTGCAAAGCAGTATGTGACGCAGATTTCCAGGAAGAAAGGCAGACCGCTTACCTTTCATGTGACAACTTTTGGGTGCCAGATGAATGCCAGAGATTCCGAAAAGTTATGCGGAATTTTAGAGACCGTAGGTTTTGAAGAGACCGATTCCGAGGAAGCAGATTTTGTCATTTATAATACCTGTACCGTACGTGAAAATGCCAACAATAAGGTTTACGGACGTCTGGGATATTTAAGCGGTTTTAAGAAAAAGAATAAAGATATGATGATTGCATTATGCGGCTGTATGATGCAGGAACCGGAGGTTGTGGAAAAATTAAAACAGAGCTATCGTTTTGTAGACCTGATTTTCGGAACCCATAATATCTTTAAATTTGCAGAACTTCTGGTACGCTGCTTTGAAGAGCAGAAAATGGTGATTGACATCTGGGATGATACGAAAGAAATTGTAGAAGAACTTCCGGTAGAGCGGAAATACAGCTTTAAGTCCGGTGTTAATATTATGTTTGGCTGCAATAATTTCTGCAGTTACTGTATTGTGCCATATGTAAGAGGAAGAGAACGCAGCAGAAAACCGCAGGATATCATAAGAGAAATTGAAAAATTGGTAGCAGATGGTGTAGTAGAGGTTATGCTCTTAGGACAGAATGTCAATTCCTATGGAAAGAACTTAGATACACCAGTGACCTTTGCACAGCTCTTACAGGAAGTAGAAAAGATTGAAGGTCTGGAAAGAATCCGGTTCATGACATCCCATCCAAAGGATTTATCCGATGAACTGATTGAAGTAATGAAGAATTCCAAGAAAATCTGCAGACATCTTCATCTGCCGCTTCAGTCCGGCAGCAGCAGAGTGTTAAAAGAAATGAACCGTCACTATGACAAGGAGCATTATCTTGCACTGGTTGAAAAAATCAAAAAAGCAATGCCGGATCTGGCAATTACAACAGATATTATTGTAGGATTCCCGGGAGAAACTGAAGAAGATTTCTTAGAGACCATGGATGTGGTAAGACAGGTAGAGTATGACAGCGCGTTTACTTTTATTTATTCAAAACGTACCGGAACGCCTGCTGCCAAAATGGAAAATCAGATTCCGGAAGATGTGATAAAAGACCGTTTTGACCGGCTGTTAAAACTGGTACAGGAGATTTCCGCAAAGAAAGCCGGAGCATTAACCGGAAGCGTGCAGGATGTATTAGTTGAAGAATTAGATGAACAGCAGGAAGGTCTTGTGACCGGAAGATTATCCAATAACTCAGTGGTACATCTGCCGGGTGATGCATCCATGATTGGAACCATCGTACCGGTACATTTAAAAGAATGCAAAGGCTTTTATTATATGGGAGAGGTTGCAGAGTAAATGAACCGTCGTTTTGGAAAAAATGATATCCTGTTGCTGGGAACGCTTGCAGTAGTTATTTTAGTTTTCTATGTTGGAATGACCTCTGCATTACAAAGCGGTGACAGTATTATCATTACGGTAAATGGCAGCGAATATGGCAGATATTCCCTGACAGAAAATAAAGAGATTCCAATTAAAATAGATGGAAAAGTTACCAATATCGTAACGATTGAAAATGGGACTGCCTATATGCTTGAGGCGGACTGCCCGGATCAGTTGTGTATGCATCAGAACGCAATTTCCAAAGATAAAGAATCCATTATCTGTCTGCCAAACCGGGTTGTAGTAACCGTAGAAAGTGAGCAGAAAAATACATTGGATGATGTGGCAGGGTAGGTGAAAGCATGAAGAAAAGTGTAGCATATCTTGGCGTGTTTTTGGCACTGGCCATGATATTAAGTTATGTGGAAGCAATATTGCCCTTTGCCATTGGAATACCGGGAGTAAAGCTTGGACTTGCCAACCTTGTTACGGTGCTGATGCTGTATCTGATTGGCTGGAGAGAGGCTCTTTGTGTATCGGTGCTTCGTATTGTGCTTACCGGAATTTTATTTGGAAATTTGGTCAGCATCTGTTATGGACTTGCCGGCGGATTATTAAGCTTTGTACTTATGTTTATTCTGATTCGGATAAACCGTTTTCATGTAGTTACGGTCAGTATCTGTGGCGGAATCATACATAATATGGGACAGCTTATCGTAGCAGGATTTCTGGTAAGCTCATACTATGTCATTTACTATATGCCGGTTTTGTTGATTGCAGGCTTTGTGACGGGTGCCCTGATTGGAATTGTGGCAAAGGAAGTAGGAGGAAGATTATGTATTCATATATCAAAGGCGAATTATCCGAAATAGTGGCAGAGAATCATATTGTCGTTGAAAATGGCGGAATCGGCTATAATATTTATATTCCGGGACAGGTATTATCTCTGCTACCGGGAGTTGGCGAAGAAGTAAAAATCTATACTTATCTTTGTGTCAGAGAGGATGCATTTATTTTATATGGTTTTCTTACCAGAGATGATTTGAATGTATTTAAATTGCTGATTGGTGTATCCGGAATCGGACCAAAGGGTGCACTGGCAATTCTTTCTGTCATGTCAACGGATGATTTGCGTTTTGCAGTATTATCTGATGATGCAAAAGCAATTGCAAAAGCTCCGGGTGTTGGAAATAAGACGGCACAGCGGTTGATTATAGAATTAAAAGACAAGCTTAGTTTAGAGGATGCCTTTGAACAGAAATTAAGCCATACACAGGAAGCTGCTTCTGGTAACGGCTTAAAAGGAATCCGCAATGAAGCGGTAGAGGCACTGGTTTCACTGGGTTATTCTTCCACAGAGGCTTTGAAGGTTCTTCGTGATATTGAAATTACGGAAGACAGTTCGGTAGAAGATATTTTAAAACTGGCTTTGAAGCAGATGGCATTCTTATAAGAGGAGCAGAAAATGGAAAAACGTGTAATTTCAACGCAGATGCAGGATGAAGATATCAAAATCGAAAAAACACTGCGTCCGATGACCTTGGATGAATATATTGGTCAGGAGAAAGCAAAAGCAAATCTTAAAGTGTATATAGAGGCTGCAAAACAGCGTGGAGAGTCCTTAGACCATGTATTGTTTTATGGTCCTCCGGGACTTGGTAAGACTACTCTTGCCGGCATTATTGCCAATGAAATGGGTGTACATATGAAAGTCACTTCCGGTCCGGCAATTGGAAAGCCGGGAGAAATGGCAGCTATTTTGAGTAATCTTGCAGAAGGTGACATTTTATTTGTAGATGAGATTCATCGTCTGAACCGGCAGGTAGAGGAAGTATTATATCCTGCCATGGAGGATTATGTCATTGACATTATGGTGGGAAAAGGCGCAACTGCCCGTTCAATCCGCCTTGATTTACCGCATTTTACGCTGGTGGGTGCCACTACCAGAGCCGGACTTTTATCGGCACCCTTAAGAGACCGTTTTGGAGTGGTTCATCATCTTGAATTTTATAATGTGGAGGAACTTAAGACAATTATTGTCCATTCTGCAAAAAAGTTAGAGGTAAAGATTGATGAGGAAGGTGCAATCGAATTGGCACGCCGTTCCAGAGGAACGCCGCGTCTTGCCAACCGCCTTTTAAAGAGGGTGCGTGATTTTGCACAGGTGCAGTACAATGGTGAAATTACCAAAGAAGTAGCATCCTTTGCACTGGATTTACTGGAAGTAGACAAGATGGGATTAGACCAGAATGACAGGAACATTTTGCTTACGATTATTGAAAAATTCCAGGGTGGTCCGGTAGGGCTGGATACCCTTGCGGCAGCGATTGGGGAAGATGCCGGAACCATAGAGGATGTTTATGAACCATATCTTGTAAAGAATGGATTTATCAACCGGACACCAAAGGGAAGGGTCGCAACAGAATTTGCATATCATCACTTTGGAATAGAGGGCTAAGAAAATAGTTGTTTTTCGACAGATTTATAGCTATAATATGCTATATGTAGTAGTCAGAGAATATTTTTAGGCAGATACGCAGAGAGGAAATGAAAATGGCAGCAAAAAATAATACAGAAGTGATTATTGATGGAAAAGTATATACTTTAAGTGGATATGAGAGTCAGGAGTATTTACAGAAGGTAGCAACTTATATCAATGATAAGATTGCAGAATTTAAAATGCTGGATGAATATAAGAGAATTCCAAGTGATATGCGTTCCACATTGCTGGCATTGAACATTGCAGATGATTACTTCAAAGCGAAAAATCAGGTTGAAAAATTAGAGCAGGATTTAGAGGTAAAAGACCGTGAAATCTATGATTTAAAGCATGAACTGATTTCCAACCAGATCCGCATGGAAAGTGATGCCAAGTCATTAAAGGATCTGGAAAAAGAAAATAAAGAGCTGCTTTTAAATAAGACCAGATTAGAAGCAACCTTAGAAGATGCGCTGCTTGGTAAAGTAGATAAACTTGAGAAACCGGGAAAAGCTGACAAACCAGAGGAAAAGAAAGCAGACCATACGGAAGAGAAGAAAGAGGAAAAGCCTTCCGGAAAGAAAGCGTAATAAAGAATAAAAACTATGAAAAGGGGGCAGACGTTTCGCTGTCCCTTTTGTTTACGCGAGTAGCGAGAAAAATCGCATGCTTGCATGCAGATATGACGAGCACCGCGATAACTCGAGAAACTCGCAAAGCGTGTTTCTCGTAGTTGCCATAGGAGATGAGGAAAGATGAAAGAGTTAGAACTTTTAGCACCAGCAGGTTCCTTAAAAACATTAAAGGCAGTCATTCATGCCGGAGCAGATGCCGTATATCTTGGCGGAAGTATGTTCGGTGCAAGAGCATATGCCAATAATTTTAACGAAGAAGAATTATTAGAAGCAATCCGTTTCGGACATATTCATGGACGCAAAATTATTCTTGCGGTGAATACCCTGTTAAAAGAATATGAATTAGGACAGCTCTATGATTATCTGCACCCTTATTATGAAGCGGGATTAGATGCTGTTATCGTGCAGGATATGGGCGTTATGGAGTTTGTCAAAACTCATTTTCCAAATCTTCCGATACATACCAGTACCCAGATGACCATTACTAATGTGGATGGTGCAAGACTCTTAAAGGAACAGGGCGTAGAGCGTGTGGTAACAGCAAGAGAAATGTCCTTAGAAGAAATCCAAAGAATCCATGATGAAGTAGGCGTAGAACTGGAAAGCTTTATTCATGGCGCATTGTGTTACTGCTATTCCGGACAGTGCCTTTTCAGCAGTATCATCGGTGGAAGAAGTGGAAACCGTGGCAGATGTGCACAGCCTTGCCGCCTTTCCTATGAAGTATTGCAGGGAGAAAAAAGTCTTACCGGACATCATGCAACACCGATTCTGAGCCTTAAGGATATGTGTACACTGCCATTTTTGTATGAACTGGCAGACCATGGGGTATATTCCTTTAAGATAGAAGGACGGATGAAGACACCGGAGTATGCTGCCGGTGTAGTAAGTATTTACCGAAAATATATGGATTCCTATCTGGATGGAAGCCGTATTCCGGTGGAGAAGAAGGATATCAGGGCACTTTTAGAACTTGGAAACCGAGGTGGCTTTACCAACGGATATTACTATCATCATAATGACAGTGATATGCTAAGCGGAGAGAGTGCTTCCCATAATAAGAGCGAAGGTGTTCTTCAGGATAACATCCGTAGAGAATATGTAGACACCGAATTAAAAGAAAAGATTAAAGGAAAGTTAATATTAAATAAAGAATGCCCTGCTAAGATAGAAGTGCAATATGGAAAAATAAAAGTTTCTTATCAGGGAGATATGGTTCTTGTAGCGCAGAATCGTCCGTTGACGGAAGAAGTTGTAACAGAAAAGATTACAAAGACTGGAAATACACCATTTGTTTTTGAAAAGCTTGAAGTTACAATGGATGATGATATTTTTATGCCGGTAAACCAGCTGAACCAGCTGCGAAGAGGTGCGTTGGAAGCATTAGAAGAAGCGTTGTTGAAACCTTATGAAAGAACGCTTCCAGAATTGGTGGAAACTTCTTCCGCTGAAACAGATAGGCAGACAACAGGAAATGCCATAAAAGAAAAGCAGATTTCCGGACAGTCATTATCACAGGCTTCTGGACAACAATCCGCTGGTTCATCCACAGAAGTCCGGGTACTGATTGAAGACGCAGAACAGCTTCCGGCAGTATTAAAAGCCGATTTCGTGGATACGGTTTATCTTGATTGTATGTTGTATACAAGAGAAAATCTGATCCGCAAGTTAAGTGAGGATATAGACAGGGTACATGCATCCGGTAAGAAAGCATTTTATGTATTCCCGTTTATTTTCCGGCAGCAGACCAGTCTTTTTTATGAAAAAATCATGCCGGAGCTAAAAAAGCTTCCATTAGATGGTATTATGGTGCGGAGTCTTGATGAGATTGCGTTTATAAAGGAATGGGGCAATGAAAACTGGCAGATGGTATCCGACAGTAATTTATATACCTATTCCAATGAAGCGGCAGAATATTTTTATCGTCTTGGAATGATGCAGGATACAATTCCGGTGGAATTGAACCGGAAGGAGATTTTAAGAAGAGAAAACAGCCGGTCTGAAATGATTATCTATGGCAGACTTCCACTTATGATAACGGCACAGTGTATTCATAAGAACACGTTAGGCTGTATGCATCAGCACAAGGTGCTGAACTTAAAAGACCGTTATTCTGTACATTTTCCGGTGAAAAATTTCTGCCCGGAATGTTATAATGTAATTTATAATTCACTTCCGGTCTGCCTCTTTAAGGAAGACGCAACCGTGAAAAAGATTGCACCGGCTGCCGTAAGGCTTTCCTTTACGACAGAAACTGAAGAAGAGACAGAACAGATTTTAACAATTTATGGCGATATTTATAAAAATGGTGGCATTTTGGGGCAACTGCCAATGAAATGCACCAATGGTCATTTTAAACGAGGCGTAGAATAAAGCAGAGGTATTTATGGTTCATTTGATTGTGGAATTATCAAAATATGCACTGATTATTCTGTTTTCCGTGTATACATATGAATGTTTTGCGGTATTCCGGAATATATCAGAACGAAAACAGGAAAAGAAATTCAGGCGGCAGGCAAGAATTTTGTATGCGATTCATTTTACGGCATATTTAGTTATATTTGCGGTGACAGAGGATGCATATACTTTTATTTTTTATCTGGCGCAGATAATTCTTCTTGTTGTGGTACGGAATGTGTACAAATTATGTTATCCGACGGCTTCAAGACTTTTGGTTAATAATATGTGTATGCTTATGATTATCGGGTTTATTATTCTGACCCGCCTGAATTTTGGACATGCTATCAAGCAGTTTGCAATTGCAGCGGTATCCTGTGTGATTTCCCTTGTGATTCCGGTGATGATACGGAGGATGGGATTTTTCCGGAATCTTACCTGGATTTATGCGGCAATCGGTATTGTGGGACTTGGTATTGTATGTATAGCAGGAAGCACCAGCTATGGAGCAAAGATTTCCTTTACCATAGCAGGAATTACGGTACAGCCGTCCGAATTTATTAAGATTCTTTTTGTGTTTTTTGTGGCTGCCATGTATCATAAATCAACGGAATTCCGTCAGGTGGTAATTACCACTTTGATTGCAGCACTGCATGTATTAATTCTGGTATTATCCAGGGATTTAGGTGGCGCATTGATTTTCTTTGTGGCTTATATGGCAATGCTTTATGTGGCAACGAGAAAACCACTCTATTTTGCTGGTGGACTGCTGGCGGAAAGTGTAGCGGCAGTAATTGCCTATAAATTATTTAACCATGTCAGAGTCCGTGTGGTGGCATGGAAAACACCTCTAAAAGTAATTGACAAAGAGGGCTATCAGATCTGCCAGTCACTTTTTGCAATCGGGACCGGAGGCTTCTTCGGTCTGGGGTTATATCAGGGCATGCCAAATAAAATACCGGTAGTAGAACAGGATTTTATTTTCGCAGCAATTTCAGAAGAACTGGGTGGAATGTTTGCCCTGTGTCTTATTTTGGTCTGTGTAAGCTGTTTCCTGATGTTTTTAAATATTGCCATGCAGTTAAAGGATTCCTTTTATAAGCTGGTGGCACTTGGACTTGGAACGATTTACGGATTTCAGGTATTCTTAACCATTGGCGGAGTAACAAAATTTATTCCATCCACCGGAGTAACCCTTCCGTTAGTCAGCTATGGAGGAAGCTCCATGTTAAGTACATTGATTATATTTGGCATTATTCAGGGATTATATATTTTGCGGGAAGACGAAGGAGTGTCACATAATGAAAAAGGAGAATATAAATCAGCAGAAAAGAAAGCAAAATCAGGATTCGAAACAGAAGTCAGGGACCTCAGTTAGTAAGAATAAAGAATTTGCAGTGATTACCTATCTTTTCCTTGCTATCTTTATCTGCCTGATGGGATATATGGTATATTTTCAGATGGTAAAAAGCGAAGATTTTATCAATAGTCCATATAATAGCAGGCAGGATACTTTTGCAGACCGTGTGGTCAGAGGAAAGATTATGTCAGCAGATGGCAAAGTTTTAGCCGAGACCGTAGTGGATGCTGCCGGTAATGAAACCCGGAAATATCCTTATGGTAATATGTATGCGCATGTGGTCGGTTTTTCCACCAATGGAAAGTCAGGTATTGAATCCAATATGAACTTTAATCTTTTACGTTCCCATTCTTTTGTATTAGAGCGTATGTTTAACGAGATTAAAGATGAAAAAAGCATGGGAGACAATGTGGTTACCACGTTGGATTCCACTTTGCAGGAAACTGCATATCAGGCATTGGGTAACTATGATGGTGCAGTTGTTGTGATGGAGCCTTCCACCGGAAAAGTGCTTGCCATGGTGTCCAAACCGGATTTTGACCCGAATACTATTGCGGCAGACTGGGATTCCATTATTTCAGAAGATAATAATAACTCGGTTCTTTTAAACCGGGCGACCCAGGGATTATATCCGCCTGGTTCTACTTTTAAAATAATTACAACTTTAGAATATATCCGGGAAAATCCGGATTATGAGAATTACAGTTATAGCTGTAACGGAAGTATTACAGAGAATGATTTTACAATACACTGTTATAATAATGCCGTGCATGGAACGCAGGATTTGAAGCAGTCCTTTGCAAATTCCTGTAATTCATCTTATGCCAATATCGGATTATCTTTGGACACAGATTCTCTTTCGGACCTTTGTTCAGATTTGATGTTTGATAAGACACTGCCGGGAAACTTTGAAACAAGTAAAAGTCAGTTTAAATTAACAGATGAATCCCCGGAAAGTATGAAAATGCAGACGGCAATCGGACAGGGAGAGACGCTGGTAACACCACTCCATATGTTATTGATTACCAGTGCAATTGCCAACGATGGTATTCTGATGAAACCTTATGTGGTAGACCATACGGAAAATGAAAATGGTATAGAAGTAAAGAAATATGAGCCGGCTGCAAGCAAGCAGCTTCTTTCGGAAAAAGAAGCAAAGACCATGCAGGAATTTATGGCAGGAGTAGTTGCAGATGGTACTGCATCCAAGTTAAATGGGCAGAGTTATACTGCATACGGCAAGACTGGCTCTGCAGAGTTTAATAACAATAAGGGAGAAAGCCATTCCTGGTTTGTTGGATATGCACACCGGGAGGATAAGGAAGATATTGCAGTTGTTGTAATTGCAGAAGGTGCAGGTGCAGGCAGTACTGTTGCAGTTCCAGCAGCAAAACAGGTTTTTGATGCTTATTACAGATAAATGAAAACAGATAGGATGACATGTTGCGTCAGGAAACATCCTGGACTTCTGAAATGGATTGTTGCATCCTTCTGAAAAAAGGGGTATACTGTTTGTTAAACAAAAGGTAGTGACCACATCAGGAGGTATTGCAATGATTGAAGCAACAAGTTGTGGTGGTGTGGTAATATTTCGGGGTAAGGTGCTTGTCC
>JAFEHB010001247.1_pt1 | contig 11011 bp, 7 predicted proteins | sample 9267121 | NCBI WGS metagenome assembly JAFEHB01 (sample SAMN17103336, study PRJNA684904) | human gut metagenome | isolation source: diarrhea sample from child under the age of five | host: Homo sapiens | place: South Africa: Mafikeng, Mafikeng Provincial Hospital | collected 2019-09 | reverse complement strand
ATACTACTCCCCTCCCTACGGGGGAGGGGCAAGGGGGTGGGGCTTTTTGTTTGGTTTTCGCCACCAACAACAAGCACAAGCTTGACGAGATACGCTCCATACTCGGCTCTCGTTTTGAAGTGTTGTCGCTCAGCGACATCAACTGCCACGTCGACATACCCGAAACAGCCAACACGCTTGAGGGCAACGCCATACAGAAGGCACGCTACATCGTGGAGAACTACGGCTACGACTGCTTTGCCGACGACACCGGTCTCGAAGTGCCGGTTCTCGGTGGCGAACCGGGCGTACACTCGGCACGCTATGCCGAAGGCACCGACCACGACTCGGAGGCTAACATGCAGAAGCTGCTCAGCCGCCTCGACGGCAGCGACGACCGCCGTGCGCAGTTCCGCACCGTCATCTGCCTTGCCCGCAAGAACGACATTGCCGACTACACCCTCTTCGAAGGCATAGTTCGCGGAACCATCTCTACCGAGAAGCAAGGCACCGAAGGCTTCGGCTACGACCCTATCTTCGTGCCCGAGGGCTACACGGAATCGTTCGCACAACTCGGTATGGACATCAAGAATGGTATATCGCACCGTGCACGCGCTGTGGAGAAACTCGCAGAATATCTATGCGAATAATTGGGAATTGAGAGTTGAGAGTTATGATTACCTTTGACAACAACATATTGCTAAAGACTTTAAATGCATAAGCATATCATAATTCTCAACTTTCAACTCTCAACTCTCAACAAAAAAAACGGGCTATTTAAAATAGCCCGTTTTACGTCGTAAGAATAATTCTCTTAAACCTTTTTGCTGTATTACTTGATAGCGTCAGCAAGCTCAGCGCCAGCCTTGAACTTGGCAACCTTCTTTGCTGCGATAGTAATCTTCTCCTTAGTAGCAGGGTTGATGCCCTCGCGTGCCGGACGCTCCGAAACGCTGAATGTACCGAAGCCGATGAGCTGGATCTTGTCACCCTCAATGAGAGCGTTCTTAATAGCCTCGATTGTAGCCTCAAGAGCCTTCTTGGCATCAGCCTTGCTCAGTTCAGCACCTACTGCTATCTTCTCAATTAATTCTGTCTTATTCATAATTCTTTATGTATTAAATTGTTTGTAAAATTCAAGTGAAAACAATCGGAAATAGGGCGGAAATCATACATTTGCTACCTTTCCAAAAGCAAATTTAGACTATTCCTTTCACAATTCAAACTAAAATCGGAAAAAAGTGCATAATTTATTGAAAAAAACAACGCCAATACCCCTTTTTATGCCTGTTTACGGGGATTTTTAGTAATTTTGCCACTTGTTAATGAACAATTTGAACACATTTATTATGAATAACATTCCAACAGTAACACGCAACCTGCTCATCATAAACGTCGTGGTGTTTCTCGCCACCTACGCCTTGCAGATGATAGGTGCCGACCTCAACAGTATCCTCGGCCTGCACTTCATCATGGCGCCCGACTTCCATGCCTACCAGCTCCTCACATACATGTTCGCACATGGCGGATGGAGCCACATATTCTTCAATATGTTTGCACTGTGGATGTTCGGCTGCATCGTTGAGCGCACGTGGGGAGCACGCAAGTTCCTGTTCTACTACATAGCCTGCGGCATAGGTGCCGGACTGTTTCAGGAGCTGGCGCAGATGGTGCAGTTCTATCTGCTTGCCGCCGAACAGATACCCGGATTCTCACTCTCGCAGACCATGCTCGTAGTGAAAGCCAACGCCATGTTCCTCAACGCATGGACCACAGTGGGCGCTTCGGGCGCCATATACGGCATACTGCTCGCCTTCGGCATGCTCTATCCCGAGGAGCGCCTGTTCATCTTCCCCCTGCCTGTGCCCATCAAGGCAAAGTGGTTTGTCATCATCTATGCTGGCATAGAGCTGTTCATGGCATTCTCTACCACCGGTGACGGCGTGGCACACCTTGCACACCTTGGCGGTATGGTTGTAGGATTCTTCCTCATACGCTACTGGCGCCGCCACCCCGACATCAACTACAACCGTCGCAGCGGACAGCAGTTCTTCGACTCTCTACGCTCGGCTTGGGAGCGACGCTCACACCGCAGCGCACCGGGCAACGACCGCCAGCGCTGGGATTATGGTCACACTACGGGCAGTACTGCCCAACGTCCTGAGACCGATGCCGAATACAACGAGCGCAAGCGGAGGGAGCAGGAGCGCACAGACGCCATATTGGACAAGATACGCCGTTCGGGCTACGACAGCCTGAGCAACGAAGAGAAGCAATGGCTGTTTGACAAGAGTCGCAAATAAAACAGACATGACAACCACGAAAACAATGAAAGACTTCACATTCAGGATAATAGCAGGAGCCAACATCGCCACCATCGTGGTGATGCTGCTCATAGGCTACAGCGACCGCGTCAACCCCACCAACCACCCCCTTATAGCCAACTTAGGACTGCTCTTTCCCGTTTTCCTCATTGCCAACCTGGCGTTTCTCGCCTTCTGGCTGATGTTCAGAGTGAAATGGGCAGCGATTCCTGTGGCAGGACTGGTGTTGGGATTCCAGCCCATACGCGTCTACACACCGTTCAACCACAACCCAGCCACCCCACAGGGCAGCATAAAGGTGATGTCGTACAACGTGTTCAACTTCAGCACATGGACCGACACCTCCGAGCCGTCCGAAATACTACAATACATAAAGCGTCAGAACCCCGACATACTGTGCATGCAGGAATACGGCACGTCAGGCCGCAAGCACGAGATAGTCGACTCAACACTCTCTGCCCTATATCCCCACCACTCCACCGCCAACGCACAGGACGGCGGCGACGAGATATGCATATACAGCCACTTCCCTATAGCCGACAAGGAGAACATCGAATACACATCAAAAGGCAACAACTCGGCTGCCTTCCACGTAGTAACAGCCAAGGGCGACACCACGACAGTTGTGGTGAACCATTTTGAGACTACCGGACTATCGCTCGACGACCGCTCCAAGTTTCACGCCATGATAAAGGGCGACATACGCAATCGCGAAGCCGAACGCGAGTCGCGCCGACTGTGGCACAAGTTGGGCGAGGCTTCAGCCATACGCGCCCCGCAAGCCGATGCTGTGGCACGATATGTGGAGCAGCATGAGGGCAGAAGCATCATACTCGTGGGCGACTTCAACGATTCGCCCATTTCATATGTGCGCCACCGACTGGCTTCGGTGCTCAACGACTGCTACGTAGCCTCGGGCAACGGCCCCGGCATAAGCTATCACTACAACGCCTTCTACGTGCGCATCGACAACATCATGTGCTCCGACCACTGGACTCCCTATCGCTGCCATGTGGACAACTCCATCAAGGCATCCGACCATTACCCCATCATCTGTTGGCTGAAAAGGAGGTGAGGTGTTGAGATGGTGATATGGTGAGATTTGCTAATATTGCACCTTAAATTAAATAAATAAAGCTATAAATTTCGCAAAACGAAAGAAAATCAGTAACTTTGCACGCTATCTATGCTTTAGTATAAAACAATACTAACGAAGAAAACAATAATAACAAAAAATAAAAACAAAAAATGCAGAACAAAGGTATTGTAATTGTAACAGCCGTCCTTCTGACGCTTGCAAGTATCTTTTATCTCTCGTTCTCGGCTGCCACAAAATACTATGACAGCCAGGCTGCGAAGATAAAGGACCCGATAGCACAGCAGGACTACAAGGACTCTGTGAAGTTCCTCGGGCTCTACTCATACCAGAAGTGCCTTGAGACACAGATCGGACTCGGTCTTGACCTTAAGGGCGGTATGAACGTTATCCTCGAAGTGAGCGTTCCCGACGTAGTTGAGAACCTCGCCGACCACAAGACAGACGCTGCCTTCACAAAGTCGATGAAGGAAGCACGTGCCGAGCACGAGGTGTCGCAGAGCGATTTCATCACTCTCTTCATCAACGCTTACAAGAAGAACGCTCCGGGACATCACCTCTCTGAGATCTTCGCCACACAGCAGCTCCAGGGCAAGGTATCGCCCAACTCTTCTGACAAGCAGGTAGAGAAGGTGCTGCGCGATGAGGTTCAGGCAGCTATCGACAACTCGTTCCTCGTGGTACGTACACGTATCGACAAGTTCGGTGTCGTTCAGCCTAACATCCAGAAGCTCGAAGGCCAGCAGGGCCGTATCATGGTAGAAATGCCGGGTATCAACGAGCCTGAGCGCGTTCGTAAGCTTCTCCAGGGTAGCGCAAACCTTGAGTTCTGGGAGACATACAACTCTGAGGAGATTGTTCCTTATCTCCAGCAGCTCGACCAGCGCGCGGCTGCAGCCCTCTCGGGCAAGACAGAAGAGGCTGACACAACAGCTGCCGATACAGCCGCAGCCGTTAAGGCTACAGCCGAGGCTACCGGTGCCAAGCTCCAGCTCAAGAAGAACGCTGACGAAGCAGCCGACACTAAGGAGACTTCAGCACAGCTGGCACAGGCAAAGAAGGAGCACCCGCTCTTCTCTGTATTCCAGCCGACCGGTAACGGTGCATTGAGCCTCGTAGGCTACGCTTCAGCACGCGACACTGCTGCTGTCAACAAGATCATCTACTCTGCCATTGCCAAGCAGGTGCTCCCTTCAGACCTTCGTCTGCTCTGGGGTGCCAAGCCAGCCGACGGCATCCAGGCAAAGAACGTATACGAACTCTACGCCATCAAGGTTACTACATCTAACGGACGCGCTCCTATCGAGGGCGACGTTGTGACCTATGCCAAGGACCAGTTCAACAACCTTACAGGTACACCTGAGGTTTCTATGTCAATGAACTCTGACGGTGCACGCCGCTGGGCTGCCCTCACCAAGGCCAACGTAGGCAAGGCTATCGCCATCGTACTCGACGGAACTGTATATTCAGCACCTCGCGTTAACGGTGAGATTTCTGGCGGTCAGTCGTCAATCACCGGTAACTTCACCATCGAGGATACTAAGGACTTGGCAAACACATTGAAGTATGGCCGTATGCCGGCGCCTGCACACATCGTTCAGGAGGAGGTAGTAGGTCCTACACTCGGTGCCCAGTCAATCCAGCAGGGCTTCATATCGTTCATCGTAGCCTTCATCATCCTGATGATCTACATGGTCGTGATGTACGACTTCATCCCGGGTATGGTTGCCAACGGTGCTCTCTTGCTCAACCTCTTCTTCACAATGGGTATCATGGCATCGTTCCAGGCTGCTCTTACAATGCCTGGTATCGCCGGTATCGTGCTTGCCCTGGGTATGGCGGTTGACGCCAACGTGCTCATCTACGAGCGTACCAAGGAGGAACTCAAGAAGGGTCTCGGCACAAAGCAGGCTCTGTCACTTGGCTACAGCAACGCTTTCTCAGCCATCTTCGACTCTAACTTGACCTCAATCCTCACAGGTATCATTCTGTATGTGTTCGGTACAGGTCCTATCCGCGGCTTTGCTACCACACTTATCATCGGTATCTGCTGCTCGTTCTTCACCGCTGTGTTCCTGACACGTCTCGTTTACGAGAACCGTCTGGCTCACGACAAGTGGACAAAGCAGACCTTCTCTACCAAGATTTCGCGCAACTTCATGGCGAACAAGAACTATGGCTTCATGTCAAACAGCAAGACATCGTTCGGTATCTTCGCCGCCATCATCGTCATTATGATTGGCAGCTTCGCCATCCGTGGCTTGAGCAAGGGTATCGACTTCACCGGTGGCCGCAACTATGTTGTAGTGCTTGAGAAGCAGGTAGAGCCTGAGGATGTCAAGGCAGCGCTCGTGCCCCAGTTCAAGGGTGCAACAGTCAACGCTCTTGCACTCGGTACTGACGGCAAGACCATACGTATCTCTACCAACTATAAGATTGAGTCGAACAATCCGGCTGTAGACAACGAGGTGGAGAACATCCTCTACAAGGGTCTGCACGGTGCTGGTCTCGTAACACAGAGCAGCGTTGAGGCATTCAAGAACCCTGACGTTCGCGCAGGCGGTTCAATCGTATCGTCTACAAAGGTAGGTCCGGCTGTGGCTAAGGACATCACTCACGGTGCTATCATCTCAGTGATCATCGCCCTCGCCGCTATCTTCCTCTACATCCTGATACGTTTCCGCAACGTGGCATTCTCTATCGGTTCTACCGTAGCCCTTGCCATCGACGCAACCATCGTTATCGGATTCTTCTCACTGCTTTGGGACGTTGTTCCGTTCTCGCTTGAGGTTGACCAGACCTTCATCGGTGCTATCCTTACCGTTATCGGTTACTCTATCAACGATAAGGTGGTGGTATTCGACCGTATCCGTGAGAACCTCGGACTGCACAAGAAGATGGATCTGCAGGAGCTCTTCAACAAGTCGTTGAACGAAACCCTCGCGCGTACCATTAATACATCACTCTCTACGCTCATCGTATTGCTCTGTATCTTCTGCTTCGGTGGCGAGAGCACACGCAGCTTCTCATTCGCTATGCTGCTCGGTGTAATCTTCGGTACACTGTCGTCTATCTTCATCGCTGCTCCGGTGGCTTACATCACTCTCGGTCGCAAGATCAAGAAGGAAGAGGCTGCAATGGCAGAGGCAGTTGAAGTGAAGTAATATCGCTAACACTATTATATCAAGGCGCAACTCCAAGCAATTGGGGTTGCGCCTTTTTTGTTTTTCAAATAATGTAAAACCATTCTGCTACAAATTGTAACAGAATTGTAACATGAAAAAAAAGCGGAAAAATATAATAATTTAGAAGAAAAATATGTAACTTTGCAATTTGTACAAAGTATACCCTGTACGATAACGTGTAATAGAATAAAACTTTAATACAATAAGAGAGTTCAAATTTTTTAATTATTAATTCTAATTATTTTTTTACAAGATGAAAAAGCCATATCTGAAACCTCAGATTAGTGTTATTATGATTGAACCCCAGGCAATTCTTGCCGTTAGCGACCCTGCTTCAGCAGGTATTACGTACGATAAAGGCATCGAATCAGGCGACAACGACGACGACGTTTGGGATACAACAATCTAACAACGCTTAAGAAAAACGATAAGTAGTAAGATAAGACAAAGAGAGCTATAAGAATTACAAGGTAATGAAAAAGACTTTATTATTAGCATTGGCTGCTGTAGCCACTATTTTCACATCGTGCAGCAGCGATATAAACAACGACAACGACGATTTAAACAACGGTCAGAGCAAGGGAATGACCCTTATTGCCAATGTTGAGCAGCCCGACACACGCGCCACATTAGACACAAAGGAAACCTTCGGTACATGGAATTTCGCGTATACAGACAACGACCAAGTATCAGTTGGCAACGACAAAATAGATAACTATTATACATTCACCAAGAGCGGTGAGAATTTCTCGTGCGCTGACGCTAAGGCTACAAGCACCGCTGCCAACTGGTATGCCTATTATCCAAGCACCAACATCAACCTCACCAATCAGGAAGGCACTGAGGCTTCAGCTGCCCAACTTTACGCTTTGGCAGGTGCTACCGAAACAGCCACAACTGGCTCCGACGGCCTCACTATCAATATGGCACCTAAAGCTGCCGTGCTCCGCATCGTAAAGGTGGACAACTATGGTCCGTGCGACATCTTCCTCAAGACTACTGGCGACAAGTTTGTAAAGGGCCTGAAGGCAAAGAAGAATGAAGCTGGATATGAAGTAGAAACAAGCGAGTCCCAGGTATCTGTATTCAAGAAGGAAAGCAAAGGCAATGCCGGAATCTATTATGTTATTGTTCCTGCAGAAGTGTATCTTGAAGTTTGGAATAATACGAAACTCATCAAGAAAACAAAGACCAACGGTCTCAAAGCCGGCAAATACTATACTCTGACTTCTGGACCTACCACGGGTACTGCAGTGGCTACAATCAATGGCACACCAAAGGCTATCAACTGGGTGCAGCTGTATATTGGTGGTCCGAGATTTGCAACAGAAAACGTAGCAAATGGGTTGTCATGGTATGATGCAACAAAGAAAGGCGACGATTATGTATGGGGTGCTAAATGGCATACACCATCAAAAGCAGATCTGGATTTCGTTGATGAAAAAACATTTAAACCCAAATTCGTTGAAATTGAATTGACTACCGACAATGGAGTAAAACACTTCAAATACAAAGGAACTCAACCTGGATATAAATCTAATGAGATGATAGTTCCTTTTACAGGAAAAAATAATAATGAAGCTGGAGTGTATTGGACATCTACAGAAGGAAAAATAAACACAGATAACCAACCAACTGGCAAAGTTTATAATATAACTGATTATGGTGTAGGTGTCCTCTATAACTTTTTTACAGATTTTGAGAGACACGGTCTTAATGCTGTCCGCCCCGTCCTTTCTCAAGAAACCGTCTTATGGGGAGAACAATATATTCAATAACCCCCAATTAGTTTAATAATCGGAACGTCGGACTCCCGTCCGACGCGCAAGATAAGCCCTAATAAAACAATGCGCCCTGCAAGTGCAAAAGCGTTAATTATCAATGCTTTTGCCCTTGCAGGGCGTTTTGTTATTTTCAATCCGTACACCCAATGTGCTGCCTTGGGTGTACTTCTTCCCTTAATCTTTATTCCAATCTGCCACGCTGATAAACCGGCTCATTTTGTCAACAAGATACAGCGGCAGATTGAGCAAATCGTCATCCTTACGCATATTGAGCGTGGAAAGTCGCACAGACAATTGAGGGGTGTATTGCTTACGATAATACGCCAGACTCTTTGCTGTCACATTCTTGTCAGCCTTCACTTCTATCGGAATGATTTTGCCATCAGCCTGTAATACAAACTCCACTTCGGCCATGTTGCCCGATGTCCAATAGTATTGTGAGTTGCCAAACTGACGAACAAGCGACTGCAGTACGTAGTTTTCAGCCATAACGCCCTTGAATTCGGTAAACAAATTGTCGCCAGCCAATACTGTCTGCACATCCAAGTCAAATTTACGCCCTAACAATCCCACATCATTAAGATACAGCTTGAATGCATTGCTTTTCTTATAGGCAGACAAAGGAAGCCTTGGAGTCTCCAATGCCGACACACGATGTACCAATCCTGCAAGACACAGCCATTCTATAGCTCCTTCATACTCACGTGCTCTGGCTCCTTTTTGAACGTCACCGTATCTGAACTTCTTGTCTTCACGTGCCAATTGGTCTTGCAAATTGCCCCACACCTGAAACACACGCGGAATGTCCTTATTGTTGATGTGCTTGGCAAAGTCTAATGAGTAAGACTGGAGTATGCCGTCCTGTATGGCTTTAGCCTCCTCCCAATCCTTGGCGTCAATATACGCACTCACAGCTTCGGGCATACCTCCCAATACAAGATACGCCTTATAGGCATCTGTCAATTGCTGATGTATCACCTCCGGCACAGCCATAATGGTGTCTATCATCTCATAGGCATGATACAGCTGGGCATCAATAGCTCTGAGATATTCGGCAAACGACACTGGGTATAGAGTCATGAAATTCACCTTGCCTACCGGAAAGGAAGCCCCCGAACGATTTAAAGCCACCCCTAAGAGCGAACCGGCACATACTACAGCATAATCAGGAGCATCCTCGCAGAAATACTTCAGGCTGTTCAATGCATCGTTACACTCCTGTATCTCGTCAAGAATTATAAGCGTAGACGAAGGGGTTATCGGTTTGCCCGTCATTATCTCCATCTGCCTTATGAGCTGTGCCGGCACCTTGGTTCGTCTGAAGTCTTCCTTTAGAGCAGGCATTGTGTCGAAGTTTATATAAACAATGTCTTCAAAACATTCCTTGCCAAACTTCTTCAATGCCCACGACTTGCCAACCTGGCGAGCACCCTGCAACACCAAGGGCTTACGGCGTGGATTCTCTTTCCACGCTTTCAGTTTCTCTATTATATCCCTCTTTATTTCCATTGGTTAATATCCTTTTTCGGCAAAGTTACACATTTTTGATATGAAAAAGTGGCAAAATTGCACATTTTTGATATTAACGCACTATAAAGGGGCTTTTTCAGCAAAACAGGTAGTCTTACGGCTACACCTTATTATATATAATAAACATCAATTTGACAATAAAAACGAGCTGCTTGTTTTGAATTGTGTTCGATTTGCACTAACTTTGCACCCAGAAACAAAAAAATCACATTATTATATATGGAAGAAAAGAATTTCAAACGCACCACCGTCACTGCGGCACTGCCGTATGCCAACGGTGGCGTACACATCGGCCACCTTGCCGGAGTGTATGTTCCTGCCGACATCTACGTGCGCTATCTGCGCCTGAAGAAGCAGGAGGTGATGTTCGTCGGCGGCAGCGACGAGCACGGCGTGCCCGTAACAATCCGCGCCCGCAAGGAGGGCATCACCGTTCAGGAAGTGGTAGACCGCTACCATAACCTCATCAAGAAATCGTTCGAGGACTTCGGCATTTCGTTCGACATCTATAGCCGCACCACATCAAAGATTCACAACAAGTTTGCCAGCGACTTCTTCCGCACTCTCTACGACAAGCACGAGCTGGTAGAGAAGACCGAGGAGCAGTTCTGCGACGAGGTGACAGGCGAATTCCTCACCGACCGCAACATCGTGGGTACATGTCCGCGCTGCGGTGCCGAGGGCGCTTATGGCGACCAGTGCGAGAAGTGCGGTGCCACACTCTCGCCCGAGGAACTTATCAACCCCACCAACAAGAACAACCCGGGTCATGGACTCGTAAAGAAAGCCACCAAGAACTGGTATCTGCCGCTCAACAACTATCAGAACTGGCTGAAGCAGTGGATTCTGGAAGACCACAAGGAGTGGCGACCCAACGTCTACGGCCAGTGCAAGTCGTGGCTTGACATGGATTTGCAGCCACGCGCTATGACCCGCGACCTCGACTGGGGTATTCCCGTACCAGTTGAGGGAGCCGAGGGCAAGGTGCTCTACGTATGGTTTGACGCTCCTATCGGCTACATATCAAACACCAAGGAGCTGTGCGACGCCCAGCCCGAGAAGTGGGGTCCGTGGCAGAAGTGGTGGCAAGACCCGTCGTCACGCCTCATCCAC
>JAFEHB010001243.1_pt1 | contig 11060 bp, 7 predicted proteins | sample 9267121 | NCBI WGS metagenome assembly JAFEHB01 (sample SAMN17103336, study PRJNA684904) | human gut metagenome | isolation source: diarrhea sample from child under the age of five | host: Homo sapiens | place: South Africa: Mafikeng, Mafikeng Provincial Hospital | collected 2019-09 | reverse complement strand
CCTTATAACCACCTTTACCTTCTCTTTTTTCAATAAAGGTATTATTGCTTAAATTTGAATTGTAACCAGTTAAAGTCAAATTAGCCAAACGATGTAACCATGTATCATGAATTTCATCAGCTCTTTCACCTAAACTATCCATCCAAGAAGGTGTTAATGTTTGAGGCATAATATGTTCGATTGTGTAAACATTTTTATCTAAATTTGAATAAACATCTTTTGCTTCAACTGTTCCATAATTTTCATATCGTTCAAACAAATATGCTTTAAATGTTCCTCGCATTTTGTATACTTGTTTTTGAGAAATAGCTTCTTTAAACTCATCATCCATTGGATATCTTGCTGTATCTTTTTTTGTTGTTAAAGCATAAATAAACTTGGAAAGATAATTATCCGCACTGTTATCGTAACGTATAATTTCTTTATTCAAGTTCTTAAATACTTTATTTAACGCATTAGTTGGAACATCGCATATATTCCTTCTAAATAGATAGTTTTCTACAACAGTAAATATTTCAGCTACATCAGATGTAGGAATCTTACCATCTTGATTCAGTTTAAGCACTTCCAATAAGAACGGACGGGGAACAACCATTTCTAATCGATTCAATCGATACATACAATTATCTAAATTACTATTATTCAAACCACTTTTACTAGTTAATAATTTTTCATAAAGACGCGCATAATTCAATATGTCATCCAATAATTCGTCGTTTGTTAAAGTTAAAGCCTGGCTATATGATTTAAATTCTTGATATACATTATTAATATTTGGAGTAAGCTGTCTTTTAACTGTCAAATAATCCCTAATAAATGCACTAACATCATTCTTTGTGCATTTTTCAATCTTAGACCAATATTTATCAAAATATAAAGGCTGCTCTTTGGGTGGTAAACTCATTAATACATAATTACGGATTTTATCTCCCTCAGTTAATGCCAACCCTGTAGAATTTAAACTTTCAAAAATTAATTGTGCATTATCATTTTGTTCAAGTGTAATCGCTATGATTTCTAATTTTCCAATCGCATCAAACAAGTCTGTAGCAGAAATTGTATCTTGGGAAATCAAGTCATAAAAATATTGATAATTGATTGTAAGATTTGAACTAAAGTCATAATCTTCCTTGTCGCCAAACAATCTTTTTAAAGCATCTCGATCACTTTTAACTGGATGAAGTTTAATCTTATCATTTTCATCTGCATATGGAGATATGATAAAACGATCCAATATTTCTTGAGATAATCTATCCTTAGTACAAGTTATTTTCCCCTCTTCAATCAAGTTTGAAAGAGCTAAAAGCAACAATGTGATTGTTGTTAATCTTTGCTGGCCATCAATGATGTGATATTCAATTTTACTTCCATTTGGGACAACAGCCGAAACAATACTCCCAAAGAAATGACTTTCTCTATTGTCTGTAATGATTTTTTTTAAATCTTCATAGAGTTGTTTACAATTCTCATATTTCCAATCATATTTTCTTTGGTAAACAGGAATAATAAAGCGTTTATCATTTCCCTCCATAAAATCTTTCATTTTTGATTCAGAACCCTTCATTGACAGGCCCTCCTTTGATTCAATTATTTTTAAAACTTTAATCTTCGCCTTTAAATAAAGTTTAGCACAATAACTTTATTTGTTCACGTTAAACAATATTCTTCAAATGGTTATCTTAGCTTACTATATCTTATTTTCCAACTCTGTTTGTAGTAAAATAGCAACAAGTATTAATAGCTATAATTAATCACTAAATTCCCATAATTTACATTATGAGCAGATAGGAAAAGAAGTAAGATGCATTGAAGATGAGCTACCTTTTGAAATACCGGATACATGGCAATGGGTAAAACTAGGCTATATTTCTACTTATGAACAAACAAAAGAAAAAATAAAAGCGACCCTTGCCGAACCAAATTTATGGGAATTAAATCTTGAGGATATTGAAAAAGGTGGAAGGATACTCCAAAAGAAAACAGTTCGCCAATGTAATTCTAAAGGAGATAAAATTATTTTTAAAAAAGGAGATATTTTATATAGCAAATTAAGACCATACTTATTAAAAATCCTAATAGCTGACGAAGCAGGAATATGCACATCGGAAATTGTCCCTTTTCATACCTATAATGAAATAAGTTCTGATTATATGGTAACAGTTCTTAAATCTCCATTTATAGATAACTATATAAATTCAGTGACTTATGGTGTGAAAATGCCTAGAGCAGGTACAGATACAATGATTAACTTATTTATTCCACTTCCACCAGTAAAAGAGCAAAATAGAATTATTGAATGTATACATTCTTTGAATCCACTAATTCAAAAATATCAAAAAGCCGAAGAACAATTATATGAATTGAATTCCAGCATTAAAGAGCAACTTAAAAAATCCATTTTACAGTATGCTATTGAAGGAAAACTTGTACCGCAAGATCCAAATGATGAACCAGCTTCTGTTTTGTTGGATCGTATTCGTAAAGAAAAACAAAAGCTTATTGCTGAAGGTAAAATTAAAAAAGATAAGAATGAATCCATCATTTATAGAAGGGATAATTCTTATTATGAAAAGCAAAATAGAATTGAGCAATGTATCGATGATGAAATTACATTTGAAATACCTGATACATGGGAATGGTGTAGATTTAATCAATTGTTTAAATTAACTTCTGGTCAAGATTTATCAACAGATAAATTCAATTCAGCTTGCAAAGGAATACCATATATTACTGGTGCAAGTAATCTTGAAAATGGGTCTGTCATAATAAATCGCTGGACAACAGAACCTAAATCTTTTGCGTACTCAGGTGATCTTCTTTTAACTTGCAAAGGAACAATTGGTAAAATAGCATTTTTGACTGTAGAAAAGGCACACATTGCTCGACAAATAATGAGCATTGCTTCCCCTTATAAAATTAATCTACATTATATAAAACTAATATTGAATTTAAATATCATTAATTTGAAAGCGAAAGCAAAAAGTATGATCCCAGGAATCTCAAGAGATGATGTATTAAGTATTCTTATCCCTGTCCCACCTCTTAATGAGCAAGATCGAATCGTTTTGAAATTGCAAGAATTAAAATTATAAGTTAATAAATTGCAATCTAATGCTTATTATTCTTATTATGAGAAGTTGAATGGAATTGAGCATTGTATTGACGATATTTTACCCTTCGATATTCCACAAAAATGGAGTTGGTGTTCAGTACAAGATTTTTATTCAAATACCACAGGATTATCTTATAAAAAAGATCTTTTAAACAAGAAAAGTGATTTTATGATCCGTGTTTTACGTGGTGGAAATATTCTTGGCGGTAAATATACATTTAAAGATGATGATGTGTTCATTTCTTCTGAATATGTTAAATCTAATTTGCTATTAAAAAAAGGGTATCTAATTACACCTGCTGTCACCAGTTTAGAACATATTGGAAAAATTGCATTAATTGAAAAAAATTATAATGATGTTTGTGTAGGAGGATTCGTCCTAATGCTTCAACCATACTTTGAAAATGAAATTTTATCACGGTACTTGCTTATCTATTTTTCTACAAGTTACTATAGAAATATGTGTAAAAAAATAACACATAAGTCAGGACAAGCTTTTTATAACTTATCAAGAGAAAAATTAATGAAACAGTATGTTGCTATACCACCAATCAAAGAACAAAAACAAATTGTTTATAAATGCTCAATAATAACAAAATTACTTGAAAATTAGTATATATAATCCTTCTTTGGAGGTGCTTATATATGCAAGAATTTAAAAATTATCTTGAGAAAACAAATTTTTCAAAAAACACTGTAGATTCATATTATTTTGCCGTCAACCAATTCTATCAACAATATGATAGTATGAACAAACAGAATTTAAAAAACTATAAAATATGGCTGGTAGAAAACTATAAACCTAAAACCGTAAATTTACGAATACGTGCAATTAATTGTTATCTAGATTTTCTGAAAAAAGGTTCTTTAAAATTAACTTTTATAAAGATACAGCAAAAAACATATTTAGAAAATGTAATTAGTGAGGCGGATTATACATATTTAAAAAATCAATTGCAAAAAGATGATATTGATTGGTATATGATTGTACGTTTTTTAGCAGCAACTGGTGCAAGAGTTAGTGAACTAATTCAATTTAAAGTAGAACATGTTAAGTTAGGATATATAGATATATATTCAAAAGGTGGAAAACTTCGAAGAATATATATTCCTAAACAATTAAAAAATGAAGCATTATTTTGGTTATCTGAACGCAATCAAGATAGTGGCTTCATTTTTTTGAATAAGTATGGTGAAAGAATAACAACTAGAGGAATATCAGGACAGCTAAAAAAATTTGCAATTAAATACGACATTAATCCTGCTGTTGTTTATCCTCATTCTTTTCGACATAGATTTGCAAAAAACTTTTTATCAAAATGTAATGATATTGCCTTTCTTGCTGATTTAATGGGACATGAAAGCATAGAAACTACACGAATTTATTTACGAAAAACATCAACTGAACAACAAGAATTAGTAGACTCAATTATAGATTGGTAAAAATAAAGTATACTCCATTTATTTTAAGATGGAGTATACTTTTTCAATAGTTTTGATTATTTTATTTTGTTCATCTAAAGATGGAAGTGGAAATAAACAATTAAATATTACATTAGAAGTTATGGCCTTAAACGTGGATCCAGTTGAGTTTTGAGCAAAATACTTTTCATAAGTCAGAAGAAAATAATATAAGAACTCTGTTCTTATATTCCCATAAGGTTTTATAGTGCAAAGGCCTCTACCTATACAAACATTTCTTCTTGTAATATTAAGCTTTCCAACTGGGGCTCTTACGCATAGTAATAAGCTATTCTCTTCTGCAAATTTTATTGGCCTGGTTGTATATACGTTGCTTCTATTAAGATATTTATCTCCAAAAAATATTTTTCCTTGATGAAACTCAAAGCCGTTTTCATTATTGCCAGATATACTATCACCTATTGGTGATGTTCCCATATTAATGGTTGATATATTTTTTAACCTTATCCAACTCCATTTTTGAGGAATAGTAAATGGAATTTCATCGTCGATGCAAGAGTCTATTCCATTCAACTTCTCATAATAAGAATTATCCCTTCTATAAATGATGGATTCATTCTTATCTTTTTTAATTTTACCTTCAGCAATAAGCTTTTGTTTTTCTTTACGAATACGATCCAACAAAACAGAAGCTGGTTCATCATTTGGATCTTGTGGAACAAGCTTTCCTTCGATGGCATATTGTAGAATTGATTTTTTTAGTCGTTCTTTGATATTAGAATTAAGTTTATATAATTCTTCCTCTTTTTCTGAATATTCTTTTATTAACTCTTCTAAAATAAGCATTTGCTTTACAATTCGATTTTGCTCTTTAAGTGGAGGAATAGGCGCGACAAATGATCCAACTTTATCTACCGAAATATGAACAATAATATCACCGGTTGCTAATTTTACTTTATTTGAAATCATATATGGTGATGATAACAAATAGCTCAAATATAATGGGTTCATGTGATGATTACTCCAAATGGCTAGATCTCCTCCAGCAGCAATATCTTCTTCACCTAAGTAAGCTACAGTTTTTGCTATATCCGGTTTATTTTCACCGGTTAAAGTATATATTAAGTCATTTCTTCTGATTTTCTTACTCGAATTATAAATACCATTATCTACATGAGATATTGAATTTTTAAAAAATAAATTATATGACGTATATATTTCTCCATATCTTATGCATGGATACCCTTTTTCAACTATTTCATTTCTTTTTATACCTTTTCCACGAACCATAGTTCCTACAAAATTCAGTCTTGCCCATTCCCAACTATCAGGAATTTCAAAAGGTAGCTCATCTTCAATGCATCTTACTTCTTTTCCTATCTGCTCATAATGTAAATTATCGGCACCACGAAAAATGTAAGATTCCTTCTTATTTTTTTTGATCTTACCATCTTTTATCAATTGTTCTTTTTCTTTTCGGATTCGTTCTAATAACACCGATGCTGGCTCATCATTTGGATCTTGTGATACTAGCTTACCTTGAACAGCCATTTGAAGAATAGAATTCTTAAGCTGCTGAGCTGTCATTCTATTTTCCATTAGTCATTCTCCTCAAGATCAATCCCTAAAATATCTGTAATTTGAGCGAGTATTCTATCAATATCTGCATTTAAACTCTTTCTTTTTTCTTGATATTGTTGAATCAACTCTTTCGGTGGTAAAATCTCTTCTTCTTCGTGTGGATAACCGCATAAATCAATATTAAATCCTTTTTCTTCTAGTTCAGAAAAAGTATATTTTTTTGACTTATCAAATCCATCAACATTAATCTCTTCTCTATTATTCCACCAATCAATAGCAGGTTGAAAATGCTCTAACTTCATTGGTTTTGTCTTTGAAAAGTTCTTATATCCTTCTGGCATATCTAAACGATAAAACCATGTTTCTTCAGTAGGATGCGTATTATCAAAGAATAGAATATTTGTTGTGATTGATGTATAAGGCGCAAAAACACTATGAGGCATTCTAATAACTGTGTGCAAATTGAATTCTCTTAATAGTTTTTTCTTAATAGCCACTTTGGCATTATCAGTTCCGAATAAGAAACCATCCGGAAGGATAACTGCAGCTCTACCATTTTTCTTTAAGCGATACATGATGACAGACACGAATAAATCTGCTGTTTCACTACTTGATAAATCTGTTGGAAAATGATTTTTTACATCATCTTTTTCACTACCTCCATAAGGTGGATTCATAAGAATAACATCAAACTTATCTTCTTCAGTATAGTTTAAAACATCATGCGTTAGTGAATTACCATGTTCAATTTTTGGAACATCCACGCCATGCAAAAGCATATTAGTAATACAGAGCATATATGGGAAAGGTTTCTTTTCAATTCCATATATTGACTGATCAAATAGTTTTCTGTCTTCTATAGTTTTTACTTTAGGTTCTAGTTCTTTAATCCAGCTAGTTAGGAAACCACCAGTACCACAAGCAAAGTCCGCCATCGTTTCTCCAATTTGAGGATTAATCATTTTAGTCATAAAATCCGTAACTGCTCTAGGCGTATAGAATTCACCTGAAGATCCAGCGCTTTGAAGTTCCTTAAGAATTGACTCATAAATTTCACCAAAAGCGTGACTTTCCTTATAGTCGCCAAAATCTAGTCCGTCAATAATATTGATAACTTGTCTTAAAAGAACCCCATCTTTCATGTAGTTATTAGCATCTTCAAATGTTGTTTTAACAATCGCTTTCTTGATAGGTGTTTCTTTATTTACATCAAGTTTCTTTAGTGTAGGAAATAATTTGTTGTTGACAAAGTTCAATAAATCTTCTCCTGTTAAATCATCATCTTGAGCCCAATTGGACCATTTACAATCATCAGGAATAATAGATTCAAAATCATCTTCATCCATTTCCCAGTTTTGTTCCTGGGCATCATATACTTTTAAAAACAGCATCCATGCGATTTGCTCGATACGTTGTGCATCACCATTGATACCTGCATCGTTACGCATGATATCTCTTATGCTTTTAACAAATCCAGATAAATTATTTGCCATTAATTAGCACCTCCATAAATAATATTTTGCAAGTTATGAACTGCATTTAAATACCCTGCCTTTCCACCAAAATAACTTGCAATTTTTGCTGGAGTTCCATATTTCTTAAATGGTTCTAGTTTCAATACTTTCGTAGTTTCTATTTCATAAATACCATCATTCATATACGTTTCAAGAAGTGTTTCCAATACTTCTCTGGCAACATCACTATATTTGCTTAGAAAGTCAGTTTTCTTTACATTATTCGCTCTTTCTTTTCTAGTTAATGGCTTTTTATCATATGCAACGTGACATATATAGTCAAAATCATCCACTTCCTCCATATGCTCTTCTTTTTTCATTTGCTCAAAATCTATGCCTTTATCGTGAAAAATTTTGATAATTTCTTCTTTTTTAGCATTATCAGTCCAACACTTAATAAACTCATCCAAAGAAGCATATTCATCTTTTACATTTGTTCTTGTATAATCTACAATGCTTTCTGTTTTCAACAATTTTCCACTTGTATCATACACAGAAACACGTTTATTTATAATTTCAACTCTACATCCATATTTGTCTATAATCAGTTTTACTCTAGGTACACTTGGCTCAACAGGAGTAACCGTATCATATGATGTTGGATCTTCTTTAACTTTCAAGGGTTCGTCATGTTTAAATCCATCATTAATTTCAACAGGACCATCCCATTCAGGATCACTAAATAATCTAGTAACATTTCTAAAGTCCATCACTACGAAATGCATTTTTCCTTCTTTTTCTCGAATTCGAGTGCCTCTACCAATGATTTGTTTAAATTCTGTCATTGAACTAATCATTTGATCCAAAACAATTAATTTGACCATTTTACAATCCACACCGGTCGACAAAAGTTTAGATGTAGTTGCAATTACAGGCCCCTCTTTATTTATGGAAATAAAATACTTTAATTTTCCTTTGCCATATGCATCACTACCGGTAATTCTTACTACATAATCCGGATTTTCTACGCACATATCTTTATTTAAATTAGCTAAAGCAAGACGCATTCTTTCTGCATGATCTTCATTTGCGCAGAATACAATAGTCTTTTGATATCTATCTGTTGCTTTTAAATATTTTGTTATTTCCTTTGCTACTTGTTCCGTACGGTCTTCGATAATTAAGTTATAATCAAAATCACTATTTGTATAAACTCGATCTTCTATTTCTTCACCATTTTTATCTCTTTGTCCTTTATATGGTCGCCATCCTTCTGAAATGTCTGTTGTTATATTAATGACCTTAAATGGCGCTAAAAAGCCATCATCAATTCCATTTTTAAGACTATACGTATAAATAGGCTCACCGAAATAATCAATATTTGAAATTTTTTTCGTTTCTTTAGGTGTTGCTGTCATTCCAATTTGTGTGGCACATGAAAAATATTCTAATATTTTTCTCCAGTTACTATCTTTTTTTGCAGATCCTCTATGACACTCGTCAACAATAATTAAATCAAAGAAATCAGGTTTAAACAACTGGCTTATTTTTGTTACAATTTCATCTTCACCATCTTCTTCCTTGTTCTCTTCATCTCCTGCAATCTGTTGATATAAGGAAAAGTAAACTTGGTATGAAGTTACCGTAACTGGATCATCTTTTTGATAATTCAATTTGTGAATAACATTTTTTAGAGGGCTAAAATCCTGATCAATGGATTGATCTACTAGGACATTTCTATCGGCTAAATATAATATTTTCTTTTTTAGGCCTGCTTTTAATAAACGATACACAATTTGAAACGCTGTGTATGTTTTCCCTGTACCTGTAGCCATTACAAGAAGAATTCTATCTTGTCCTTTTGCAATTGAATCTAATGTACGGTTTACTGCATTTGCTTGATAATATCTTGGATCATAAGTTGTTTGGCTTGAATAATAAGGTTGTTGCATAATTTCTTCTTCTTTATCTGTGATACCTGCTTCAATCTTATATCTTTTCATTAATTCTTTTGGAGAGGGGAATTGTTCTAATCCTATCTGTCTTTCTGTACCAGTAAGAAAATCATATTCCTGAAATGCATCACCATTTGATGAATATGCAAAAGGAACATCCATCATTTTGCAATATTCTTTTGCTTGTTGAATGCCATATGAAACAGAATGTTTATTGTCTTTAGCTTCGACAATAGCAATTGGGTAGTTCTTTTCAATATATAAAACATAATCTGCTTTTTTGGGAGAAGAGCGGACAACAATGTTACCTCTTATATTAATTTTTCCATCTGTAATTGCTTTCTCCATCGCAATACTAGAACGTGGCCATCCACTATTTTCGATTGCCGGAGAAATATACTGATACTTAATATCCTCTTCTGTCATTTGTTTTTTATTCATAAGCATAAATATTATCCTCATACCTTCTTTTTGATTTGGGACTGTTTTATTAATAATTATATCGATAAAACAGGCATAAATCTATTTGTATATCATCCAATAAGTTACTCTCAACTTACTTTAAGCCAACATTTTAAATAGCTTCTTGATAATATCTGGTTTGTTGTAATAATTCCTTAAAATTGCTGGTTGTTATTTTTAATGAATTATTCGCAATGGCTTTTAGTAATTTTGGATACTCCTTCGGATTATTTTCTATCATGGCTATAATACTACTAAAATCACCTTTGTTTTTTATACTATGCGGTGTTGGCCCAACGATAATATCAGAATATCTATCAGAATACCTTAACTGTTCTGCATTGAATGAGTGCATTTTAGAATAGTCATCTACAAATTCAATATTATTTTCAGAAATATTCAATTTTCTTGCTGTCATTTGATAATCTGACTTTCTACCTTTCAAAGCTCCTAGAACCAATATTGTAGATGTATTTTGATTTATTGGCATTGCCGATTCTTCCAAAGTAACACCATATTTGTTCATAATGGCATCTATCTCTGAATCTTCACGTGCATGAAAAATTTCTTTTGAAATTTTATCAATAATTTTTTGAAGAATAGCAGATTTTTGTTTATGAGTATATCGCATATTATTCGCCCTCATTCAATGAGTTTTCGATGATATTTGCTAATTCATCTTTTGTATCAGCTAATTGTTTTGTTAAAGCATTTATTGTCCAAAGCATATTGTTATATTGTTCAGACAATTTGTTTTGTTTTTTTAAAGACGGACAAGAAATAGTCATTCTTTCTTTAAATTCTTTAAATGGGACAAAACCAATAGTGTTCCCTTTTATAATTGATTTGAATTCACTTTTCCCAATCGAAGAATCTAAAAACATCTTTACGTAAGTCGGATTTACTTTTGATGTATCTGGCTTTAATATGATCATTCCTCCAGTAACGATAATATTTCTATCAGGTAAATCATTAGCAACAAATGTTTTTACAACTGTAGATTTTGTCGTAACAACAATATCTCCTTCTTCCAATTTAAATTTCAATAATTTTGGATCAGGATAAACATAAGGT
>JAFEHB010001242.1_pt1 | contig 11105 bp, 6 predicted proteins | sample 9267121 | NCBI WGS metagenome assembly JAFEHB01 (sample SAMN17103336, study PRJNA684904) | human gut metagenome | isolation source: diarrhea sample from child under the age of five | host: Homo sapiens | place: South Africa: Mafikeng, Mafikeng Provincial Hospital | collected 2019-09 | reverse complement strand
CTGTAGGTTGAGCGCAATTCCTTAAGATTTCGCGGAGGGTTGTTGCCGTTTACCGAGGGGTTGTTGTGCAACAACGGGCGAGCTGCAATACTTATTTCTATCTTTGCAAACTGCACTTTAACTACACCAATGCAGGGAGGATCTTATGCAGCCCAAGCATTCTGCGATTGTCGCGGGCCTGACGCTGGCGCTTTCGTTTGGCGTCGTTACCGCACCCGCACCCGCTGCCGCCGAGGAGCCCACACCGGGCGTTGCCTCGGATGCGACCGATATCGATAAGGGTCTCTATACCCAACAGTCCTTCTCGGGCGTGCTGAGGTCGGTCCAGGGCGTTTCGTTTGTTAACGTGACCCCCGAGATGAAGTACTTCACCAAATACGAGAGTCACGGCAACTATAACCAGGGCTTTTCGTACGGTGACGGTTATAGCGCGCTGGGTTATTACCAGTTCGACCGTCGTTGGTCGCTCATCCCGTTTATGAAGCAGGCCTACAACTACAACCCCGAAAAATACAGCATGCTCAAGGATGCGATTGATCGCGGCAGCGAGATTTCCAACACGAGCAATGCCATGTACGAGAACGGCCAGCTCACCGAGTTGGGCCGTATTGCGCAGGAGGCCTTCCAGGGCGCTTATAACACCGACCCTGCTGAGTTTTCGGCTCTGCAGGATGCGTATGCGTACAACTCGTACTATGCGGTGACCGAGGCGTGGCTCAAGAGCGGCTTGGGCATTGATATTTCGGGCCGCGCCGATTGCGTCAAGGGCATGGTGTGGAGCATCACCAACATGTGCGGCACCGGTGGCTGCAGGGACTTCTTCCGTTGGGCGAATCTCTCCAACGATATGTCCGACCGCGAGTTTGTGACGGCGCTCTCCAATAGCGTGGTCGATAACGTCGCTACCAAGTATTCGAGCCAGCCCCAGTATCAAGAGGGCTGGAAGAACCGCTACCGCAACGAGCTCAAGGACTGCTTGGTTTATATCGCCGAGGACGAGGCCGCTGCCGCTGCGACGCCCGTGCAGCCCGAGCCCACGCCGGCGCCCTCGCCGACACCTGATTCGAATGACGACTCGCGTGACGATGCTAACGATGACAGGATGGATGCGCCCTCGACCGATGCTGGCGGTGATGGCTCTGCTGGTGGCACTACCAACAACGGCTCTACCTCGAACGGCTCCGATTCAAACGGCTCTGCTGCGGGCGATTTGTCTTCAAGCTCTGCTGGCAATACGGACAGCGACGCTTCTGGTTCGACCGACTCTGACACCTCTAACTCATCCACCGGCTCGAGCGATTCGTCCGTTGGCACCGGCTCTGACGCAACTCCTGATTCCGATGCTTCCAAGGACGACTCGAATAAGGCGCCGGACGTTCCCGTTGCTTCGCCGGACAAGAAGCCTTCTTTCTCCGAGCAGCTTGGTTCTACGCTGGGCTCTTCGCTGATGGCTGGCGTCAATAACGGCTCGACCCAGAACAAGGGCAACTCTGATCAGGTTTCCACGGAAAAGATCGAAGCCGCAAAGGGCGACTCCAAGGACAAGGCTTCCGAGAAGACCGAATCCGATAAGGGTTCTAGCTCTGAGGAGAAGAGCGACAAGTCCGAACAGAAGAAGGACGAGGATAAGAAGTCTGAATCTGAGGAGAAGGACAAGAGCAAGGACAAGACCGAGGACGGAAAGCAGCAGGGCAAGGACAGCGGTAAGGGCAACACCGACAACCAGAACCAGGAGCAAAATGACTCCAAAACGGTGACCACCACGACCACGACGACTACAACTACCAAGTCCTCGGGCGGCAACATGCCCAAGACGGGCGATCTGATTGTGATGGCGAGCCTTGCCAGTGCAAGCTTGGCCACACTGGGCGCTACGTCTATCGTAAGTGGTAAGCATAAGCTCGATCAGCAGAAGAAGGCTTCTGGGGAGGACGGCTTGGAGGAGTAATCTTCCAGATCGTTTTCTATAAGAGTTTGGGACGGGGTCCGGTGCGGCGGCATCGGCCCCCCTTTTTTTGTTGTGCAACGATTTGTTATGCCCCCTCGGGGGTCTGTTGCTACCGCTGCCCGAAACGTTTGCATGTCGATATTGTTGCGCTCTACCCGCTCGCTACAATGGGCATCGTGCTGCGTTAGAAGGAGAGTTTACGGTGTCTGAACAGGTGAATTGTGGTTTTACTCATGCGTTTGGTGCACGGTTGCTCAATCATGCGGATAGCGCAGCTCTACCGGTTGATGCACACGACTTTTCCGATGCAATCAATCGGTGTTTGCTCGTCGATAAGACTATGTTTATTGCCGATATATTGGACAGTGAAGCACCTGTTGCGCTTTGCTGTCGGCCCAAGGGTTTTGGCAAGAGCATGAATTTATCGATGCTCAAGTGCTATTTGGAACGACCTGATCGCCGGCTGCCGGATCGAAGCCTGTTCGCTGGTACCCAGATTTGGCAGGCGGGCGGCGGTCGCTATCGTGATGAGTACGCGAGTTATCCGGTCATCACGCTCGACTTTACAGCTGCCGCTTCGAGGCATGGCGCTGGTGCTGCGGCAGCAATTCGCGGGGCTGTCGTGCGCGAGTGCGCCCGATTGCTGCCGCTGCTTGCCGCGCCTGATCTGTCAAGACGTGAGGTTCGTCTTATCGAGAGGGCGGCGCGTGGGGTGGCCAGCGATAAGGAGATCGATGCGGCGCTTGGCGTGCTTATTAAACTGCTTCAGACAGCTTTCGATGAGCGGGTTGTTCTTCTGATAGACGACTACGACGCGGTATGTCCAAAGCGTTTGGACGCTAAGGACGACGGTAGCGTGGATTCCCTAGAGTCGCTCAGCCGAATGTTGTTCGACACCATTGCCGATGCCGGCGACTCGTTGCGATTGACGTGTCTGATGTGCGAACGCCCCGGTCATGCCGAGTTTGCGTTGTCCCAACGTGGGGTTTCCTATCGGTCGGCGACAGCGTTGTCGAGTTGGTGTGATCGATGGTTCGGTTTTTCGGACGACGAAGTCCAAGTGCTGTTGGATTGCATCGGTCGCAACGGCTGTCTGGATGACGCGCGTGAGTGGCTCGAGGGCTATCTGTTTGGTGGTTTTTATTGCTCGAGCCCGGAGCGCGTGGTGGACTACGCACATCGCGGTTGCGTCGCGCCTGTTCGGGCAGATCTGTATGGTTACGCTGACCGTCTGAGCGCATGCGTCGGCGACTGGAATCTCATGCGCCTGTCCGCATTGTTCGATTTGCTTGAGCCGCATGGGTTTATTGAGGCGCCAGTGCATGTGCATGCCGAGGTGGCCGATGTCGCCAAGCCCGAAGATATCTGGACAGCGCTGTATCTGTCTGGATTTCTTACGACGGACATGACGGGGCATTCGGAGGACGGCGCGTGCCTTCGTTCCCTGCGTCTGCCTAACAACGAAGTGCGTCAGGCGCTCCGTCTTGTAATTCTGGAATGGTTTGAGTGCGCCGTTGAGGACGTTGGAGTTATCGACTCGTTCCATGACGGGCTGTGTCGAGGAGACGAGGACACTGTAAAGCAAGCTTTGAGCTGTGCTATCGGCGATCTGGGCATCGATGTGGGCCAATCAGATGTGCCTACAGCCTATCATCTGGCGCTTCAGGGGCTCTGCTTTGGACTGCCCGGCTATTGCAATCCCAGTTCCAAGCGAAGTGGCATCTCGGATCGCTGGGATATCCAGGTGATTCCCACCGGTCGGGTGTTTGACGTGGCCGACACGCTCGGCATGCTCGATGAGCGACCGCTCATTACGGTCAACATGTTGTACGACCCTGGCGTCGATGCCCTGGGCCTGGAACTGTTGGCGGTTCAGGCGCTGCTCGACATAGAGCGCGACGGCATCGATGATATCCGCGTGCCGCGCCCCGCCGTCGGGCGCATGCGTTGGGGCTTTGGCTTTGACGGTCAGCGTGTGTCCGTGGTGTGTCAACGACTGTAGCGGCGGGCGAAAGCCCTTTACTACTCGGCGTCCTTCAGGGGCGGCATGGGCTTCCAGTTGGGATCCTTAACGATCTTGCGGGCGTCCTTCATGCCGCGGCGCAGCGCCGGAATGCCGGTCTTAAAGCACTTGTCAACGGCAGCCAGACGAATGAACTCCTTGCAGAAGGTCGCGGCATTGCCCAGGCGGAACAGCATGGGGTGGTAGTCACCGTAGATCTGCATATAGCGTGCCAGATAACCGCGGTTGCGCATGATGTAGTAGCGGTTGGTGTCGCTCGTGGAGTTGAGCTGTCGTTTGCCTGCGATATCCCAGTTGGAGACGGCGCGGGCGCGCTTGAGCACCACGTCGGCAACCACGGCGGCGGGGAAGTGCTGGCTGGCGACATAGCCGTAGCAGGCGTCGTCACCGTAGATAAAGAAACGGGCGTCGGGCAGGCCGATCTTGTCGACCACGCGGCGCGAGAACATGCCGCCCTCAAAGCACAGCTGATTCATGGCGCGGTAGCCCTCGGGGCCCAGATCCCACTTGGCGATAGGGTTGGGGATGCCGAGCGAAAGGATGAGCTGGTACTGCCAAAAGAACGCGCCGCCATCAAAGTCCAGACGTGAGCCCTGGATGACGTCGTAGCGGTCGATCCACTTGGCTAGACGCTCGATGCCCTCGGGGATGACGAGTACGTCGTCGTCCATCACCCAGAACCACTGGGCGCCCAAGTCGTAAGCGCGCTTGGTGCCGGCGGAAAAGCCGCCCGCGCCGCCGCCGTTTTCGAGCTGCGGAGCGTAGATGACACGGTCGGTGCCGCCCTGCGCATCGGGCTGCTCGGTGTCGATGCCCCACAGGTTCGCCAGACGCTCGTTGAACTCGGAGCACATGGCCTCGGTCTCGCGCGAATTCTCGTTATCGACAATCACGATGCGCCAGGGCGCGGCCGTGAGCTCGGTCATGGAGTCGAACAGATTGGCCAAGAGTTCCTGCCGCTTATAGGTGACGACGACGATGGCGAGCTTGTCGATGGGAGCGGGAAGGGTGGAAGGCATGGGGCAATATATCCTTTCACGCGCGGCAGATATGCGCCGCACGGAAGCTATCGAATACGTCCATTGGACTGTCCTATTGTAAAGGCTCGCCGCGCTTTGTCGGCAAGGTTTGAATAAAACGCAGGAACCTGCCACGGGTGTGGCGGCTTCAACGTTGGGCGTTGGCGCGCTTATCGCTGTTTGAGGCTGTGGACGACTCGGCTTCTAACTGCGTCAACTACGAGTAGCACCAGGGCATAGACAATGCTGATGGCCGTTCCGGTGGCAATGCATATGGATGCAGGGTTGCTTTGGGCGACCAGTATGTTTGCAAGCATCGCGTTGAAGATGGGGCGCCAAAGGCTGCTGGTGAGCGACTGCATCACATAGAATCCGAGCGTGGCCGCCGATAGGGTGACGATAGCGCGTGCGACTTGCGGATTGCCCAAAGCGCTGTGTCGGGTTGCCGCAAAGAGAAGGGAAGCGGCAGCAAGGACAAACGAGATTAACGAGGTCGATTTGTAGGAGAGGGTCGCCATCGCCGCGAGGTTGCCGGTGAAGGAAAGTGTGCTCTCTAGGACGATGGCGATTGCCAAAACCGCTATGAGTGATCGACTGCCCAAGGCGCGCGCTCTGCCCGAATTCATGCCGTCGGTAATGTCGCGGAGCAGCCCGCCGATCAAAAACGCGATAACGTACGTGACGGCGCTCATGATCTTCTGGAGCCAAGAAAACTCGCCGCCGTTTGCTGAGCTCATGGCGGCCAAATACCCGTTTGCAACAAATGCGAGGATTCCAACAGCGATGACCGTCGCCGCGTAGCTCTTCTGGGACAGCTGACCCTTGGCCAGCCCAAACAGCGGCGCCATGCAGACCGTGGCGGCATAGACCCAAATGAACTCAAGCCCCAGCGTGTACCAGTAGTGCGTGGCCAGGGAAACGTCGGGAATGGGGGAAATGACCGTGGACCATGCGAGCGCTGCCAGACAGTAAAACACGGTTGGTAAGACAACCTTGTCCAGACGCTGCACCGTCCGCTGTATCTGCGACGCCCAGGTCGTCCCATCATTCCAAGAATGCGCGGCCGAGGCGATGAGAAAATACCCCGAGATCATAAAGAAGACTTCGTTGGCCCAGCAGCCCAGTAAGTTAATAAAACCGAGGACGCCGGAATAGGGGAAGGCGGCAAGCGGGGCATATTCCACGGCGCCGGCGCAGGCTTCCTGGAAGGTCCACTGAAAGGTGTGGAAAATCGCGATTCCGGCGACCGCGACGAGGCGCAGCGCTTCGATAGAAATATTGCGTGCGGCTTTGGGCTGCATGTCTTCCTTTCGTCTCTGGGTGCTCCATAGGCTCCATAGATTATATAAACGCCCGTCGGCGCGCCGACCCTTTGATACCATGAAACGACAGGTATTTCCTAAGGAGCACTTTTGTCTACTAACGCCTCTGGCAGCCCTGTTCTGTCGCTGCTTATCCCCATCTATAACGTTCAGCGCTATCTACGCGAGTGCCTCGATTCCGCCGTGGCGCAGACGCTCAAGGACATCGAGATCATCTGCATCAACGACGGTTCTACCGACAGTTCGCCGGACATCATTCGCGAGTACATGGACCGCGACGCACGCGTCAAGATGATCGACAAGGCAAACAGCGGCTACGGCGACTCGATGAACCGCGGCCTGGAGATGGCGCGCGGCGAGTACGTGGGCATCTTGGAGTCCGATGACTTTATGGCACCCGACGCGCTGGAGAAGCTTGTGTCGGCGGCCGAGGGCTGCAACGCCGATTTTGCGAAGGCGAACTTTGACTTCTACTGGTCCAAGCCCGAGGAGCGCCGCTCGCTGCACGAGATGTTTAAGCCCAAGGACTGCGGCAAACCGGTGCACCCAAGCGACACGACACAGTTTTTTAAGCAAAAGCCCTCGATTTGGTCGGCCGTCTACCGTCGCGATTTTCTCGAGCGCAACGGCATCAAGTTCTTGCCGACCCCGGGTGCATCCTTTCAGGACACGTCGTTTGCCTTTAAGGTGATCGCGTGTGCCGACAAGGCTGTCTGCCAGCACGATGCCGTGCTTTCGTATCGCCAGGACAACGAGAACTCCTCGGTCAATTCTTCGGCCAAGGTCTTTTGCGTCAATGCTGAATACGCCGAGATCGAGCGTTGGATCCGAGAGGATTACGCCCGCAATCACGCAAGCGATGACGTCGCGCGCATGCTCAAGTTCAATCAGGTCATTAAGTACGATTCGTATATGTGGAACTACGTGCGCCTGGCGCCTAAGTTCTATAAGGAGTTCCTGGTGCAGATGGCCAAGGAATTTCAGGCGGCCTTGGACGCGGGGGAGTTTTCGCTTGACGACCTCAAGCCGTGGAAGCGCGCGAATCTCGCTGCCATCCTCAAAGATCCTGAGGGCTGGGTTGACGAGCATCCGAGTTTTGCGACGGATGGTGCCTTGGGGCGTGCTAAGTATTACGCCTCGGTTGGAGGCCCGGGCGTGGTCGCCGCCTTCCTCATCGAATCGCTGAGGGGGTAGGTCGGCATGGGAGAGGCCTCGTGTCCTAAAGCTACCATTGTCGTCCCCGTTTACAACTCTGCGCGCTCCATTCAGCGATGCCTCGATTCGCTGCTGGCCCAGTCCGAGCGCTCGATTCAGGTTGTGTGTGTCAACGACGGTTCGACTGATGATTCGTTGAACGTGTTGTGCCAGGTCGCGCAGGCCGACGATCGCGTACTGGTGATTGACCAGGAAAATGCGGGTGTCTCGTGTGCTCGAAATGCCGGTATCGATGCCGCCGAGGGCGAGACCGTCTTTTTTGTGGACGCCGACGATTATATCGATGCCCAGACGGTCGAGCGCGTACTGCATGCCATGGAGTCTGCAGATGCCGAGGCCGCCGTTTTTGGCGGCGTCTGTGAACCAGCCGATGCTGCCCCTAAACGCGTCCATCAACTCATGAGCCCCAAAGCCGGTACCTTCGGCGCCCGTGATTCCCAACTGCTGTTCCATTCGAATGCGCAGCCCTATGCCTGCCGTGCGGCTTTTTCGCGCGAGCTGCTCAATCGCAAAGGCATTCGCTTCGCTCCCGGTTTGGCTTTGGGCGAGGACGTCGTCTTCCAATTTGCGGCTTATGCGCTTGCCCGCAAGACCGTCGTCATGCCGGACAAGTTCTACCACTACGTGATGGAGAGCGAATCGGCGACGCACGAGTTCAACAGTGCCGAGGCTCGCGCCAAAAAGCTTGACGCCCACATGAGGATGCTCGAGGAGGTCTTGGAGGACTGGTCGGCCTACGGTCTTTTGGACCTGTGTCCCGGTGAGCTGATAACTTGGTTTTTGGACCTCATTGTGTTCGACCTGGCGCGCTTGGATGCCGATGACTTCCATCGCGTGGCGGCTCGCGTCAACTTGGACCTCACGACGTTTTTGGGAACGGAGTGGGCGGATATGCCTGCTAAGGGCGCCGTTTGCCATGTTGCCCACAAGCTCGTTGCGGCGACCTCGGGCGTTTCGATGGCAGATGCCACGCTGTTCTATCTTTCGACTCGCGGTCTCAAAGCCTGCCTGGAGCGCTTTCTCTAATTCCAAGCGCTGCCGCCCGCCGCAACTCGGCTGCTAAAATAACCCTGTTACACGCTATTCAACAGGAGGTTCTCTTGCAGAACTCTGATACCCCTAAAGTTTCACTGCTTGTCCCCATTTGCAATGTCGAGCGCTACCTGCGCGAGTGCCTCGATTCCGCCGTGGCGCAGACGCTCAAGGACATCGAGATCATCTGCATCAACGACGGTTCTACCGACAGTTCGCCGGACATCATTCGCGAGTACATGGACCGCGACGCACGCGTCAAGATGATCGACAAGGCAAACAGCGGCTACGGCGACTCGATGAACCGCGGCCTGGAGATGGCGCGCGGCGAGTACGTGGGCATCTTGGAGTCCGATGACTTTATGGCACCCGACGCGCTGGAGAAGCTTGTGTCGGCGGCCGAGGGCTGCAACGCCGATTTTGCGAAGGCGAACTTTGACTTCTACTGGTCCAAGCCCGAGGAGCGCCGCTCGCTGCACGAGATGTTTAAGCCCAAGGACTGCGGCAAACCGGTGCACCCAAGCGACACGACACAGTTTTTTAAGCAAAAGCCCTCGATTTGGTCGGCCGTCTACCGTCGCGATTTTCTCGAGCGCAACGGCATCAAGTTCTTGCCGACCCCGGGTGCATCCTTTCAGGACACGTCGTTTGCCTTTAAGGTGATCGCGTGTGCCGACAAGGCTGTCTGCCAGCACGATGCCGTGCTTTCGTATCGCCAGGACAACGAGAACTCCTCGGTCAATTCTTCGGCCAAGGTCTTTTGCGTCAATGCTGAATACGCCGAGATCGAGCGTTGGATCCGAGAGGATTACGCCCGCAATCACGCAAGCGATGACGTCGCGCGCATGCTCAAGTTCAATCAGGTCATTAAGTACGATTCGTATATGTGGAACTACGTGCGCTTGGCGCCCGAGTTCTATAAGGAGTTCCTGGTCCAGATGACCAAGGAGTTCCAGGCCGCCTTGGACGCGGGGGACTTTTCGCTGGATGACCTTAAGCCGTGGAAGCGCGCGAATCTCGCTGTCATCCTCAAAGACCCCGAAGCCTGGGTGGACGAGCATCCGCACTTTGCGACGGACGGCGCCCTGGGACGCGCCAAATACTACGCATCGGTTGGAGGCCCCGGCGTGGTCGCCGCCTTCCTCGTCGAATCGTTGAGGGGGTAGGTTGGCATGGGAGAAGCCTCGACCCCCAAAGCGACCATCATCGTTCCCGTATACAACTCGGCAAGCTCGATTCAGCGCTGCCTCGATTCGCTGCTGGCGCAGTCCGAGCGTTCGATTCAGGTCGTTTGCGTCAATGACGGATCAGCTGACGATTCGTTGCGTGTCCTGCGACAAATCGCGCAGACCGACGATCGCGTGCTGGTTATAGACCAGGCAAACGCCGGCGTCTCGTGCGCTCGAAATGCTGGCATCGATGCCGCTGAGGGCGAAGTCGTCTTCTTTGTGGACGCCGACGATTACATCGATGCCCAAACCGTCGAGCGCGTGCTGCAGGCCATGGGGTCGTCGGATGCCGAGGTCGCCGTTTTTGGTGGCGTCTGCGAGCCCGCCGATGCCGCTCCTAGGCGCGTCCAGCAGCTCATGAGCCCCAATGCGGGTACCTTTGGCACCCGCGATCCTCAGCTGTTGTTCCACGCAAATGCGCAACCCTATGCCTGCCGCGCGGCCTTTTCGCGCGAGCTGCTCAATCGCGAGGGCATTCGCTTTGCTCCCGGTTTGGCTTTGGGCGAGGACGTTGTATTCCAGTTCGCAGCCTATGCGCTTTCCCGTAAAACCGTCGTCATGCCGGACAAGTTCTACCACTATGTGATGGAGAGCGACTCGGCAACGCATGAGTTCAACAGTGCCGAGGCTCGCGCCAAAAAGCTCGATGCTCATATGATGATGCTCGAGGAGGTCTTGGAGGATTGGGCGGTCTACGGTCTTTTGGGCCTGTGCCCCGGCGAGCTGGTCACCTGGTTTTTGGACCTTATCGTGTTTGACTTGGCGCGTCTGGATGCCGATGACTTTCACCGCGTTGCCGGCCGCGTCAACAGGGCTTTCACGACGTTTTTGGGAACGGAGTGGGCGGATGCGCCCAGTAAAGGCGCCGTTCGCCGTGTCGCCCACAAGGTCGTTGCAGCAACCTCGGGCGTCTTGATGGCGGACGCCACGCTGTTCTATCTTTCGACCCGCGGGCTCAAAGCCTGCCTGGAGCGCTTTATCTAAGCCTAGACGTTGCCGCCCGCCGCAACTCGGCTGCTAAAATGACCCTGTTACACGCTACTCAACAGGAGGTTCTCTTGCAGAACTCTGATACCCCTAAAGTTTCGCTGCTTGTCCCCATCTGCAATGTTGAGCGCTATCTGCGCGAGTGCCTCGATTCCGCCGTTGCGCAGACACTCGAGGACATCGAGGTCATCTGCATCAACGATGGCTCGACCGATAATTCGCCGGATATCATCCGCGAGTACATGGAGCGCGACGCACGCGTCAAGATGATCGATAAGGCCAACAGCGGCTACGGCGACTCGATGAACCGCGGCCTGGAGATGGCCCGCG
>JAFEHB010001241.1_pt1 | contig 11115 bp, 9 predicted proteins | sample 9267121 | NCBI WGS metagenome assembly JAFEHB01 (sample SAMN17103336, study PRJNA684904) | human gut metagenome | isolation source: diarrhea sample from child under the age of five | host: Homo sapiens | place: South Africa: Mafikeng, Mafikeng Provincial Hospital | collected 2019-09 | reverse complement strand
AAAAAAGCGATGACCTTCACAGGCTACCGCTCCAAATCTTCAATAGGTATTAGTTTCCATTAAGGTAAAAAGATTGTTTTCAGGATAACTGGCTGCAAAGATACACGATTTTTTTCAAATCACCAAATATTTATTTGATTATTTTTGTTGTAAATCAATTGTGTGGGTGCACAAGAGCATAAATTAACTTATTTTAGTAAGAAAGGCTGCGTAATCGATTGCAATTCTGTTGTTTTTTGTTCTTGTTTAGATATCTTCAAAAGTATAAAGAGACGAACTTTCGAGACGAGTAGTGAAGTAGAGAAAAATAAAAACAGGTTGGCGTAGAAGCGCCAACCTGTTTATGGAAAATACTATTATCTTATTCTGTTTGTTCGAATCAGGAAAAAAGTGTTACTTCTGCTTCTTGATTTTCTCTACGTAAGCATCAATGACAGCTACTGCTGTGATGTTTACGATATCCTGTACACTACTTTCTGAGTCAGTGAAGTGGATAGGCTTATTCAATCCCATCTGGATAGGGCCGATAATCTCAGCTTCAGGATTCAAACCCTGGAGAAGTTTGTATGCACCATTGGCGCTACTCAAGTTAGGGAACACCAAAGTGTTGACGTCTTTGCCCTTGAGGCGGGAGAATGGGTACTTCTCATCGCGCAGATCCTTGTTGAGTGCATAGTTTACCTGCATCTCACCATCGATAGCGAGTTCTGGGAACTCCTTCTGCATCTCAGCAACGGCTTTCTTTACCTTAACAGGCGAGCCGATGTTGTCTGTACCGAAGTTAGAGTAGCTTAACATGGCCATAACTGGCTCTTCGTTGAAGAACTTCACTGTACCTGCAGACAGCTTGGCAACATCAATCAGCACATCTTCGTCTGGGTGGCGGTTGATGAGCGTATCTGCGATATAATAAATACCCTTCTGGGTGTTAAGGATATGCATGGTACCGAAAGTCTTATATGGCTCACGGATTCCAATTACATCTTTTGCCACCTTAATAGTATTGCTGTACTTTGTGTAAAGACCAGTGATGAATGCGTCAGCATCGCCCTGTTCTACCATTGACATACCGAAGTAGTTGCGCTCGTACATCTTGTCATAAGCTTCCTCGAAGCTGTAGCCCTCGCGAGCACGCTTCTCTGCCAGATGCTTGGCAAACTTAGCACGGCGGCCCTGTTCGTTATCGGCACGCATATCTACAATCTCAATATCTGAAAGGTCAAGTTTCAAACGGCTAGCAACACGGTTCAGGCGGTCTGGGTTGCCCAACAGGATTGGCTGGCAGATACCCTCTTGCTTTGCCTGGACTGCAGCCTTCAGCATAGTTGGGTTGCCACCTTCTGCGAATACTACACGCTGTGGGTGAAGGCGCGCTGTATCGTGGAGCTTGCGGGTCAGTTTGGTCTCCTGACCAAGCAGCTGGCGCAAATCCTGCTTGTACTTCTCCCAGTCTGTGATAGGGGTGCGAGCCACACCACTTTCCATTGCAGCCTTAGCTACGGCAGCAGAAACTTCTGTAATCAAACGTGGATCTACAGGTTTCGGAATGAAGTATTTAGGACCGAATGTAAGGTCGTTAACGTGGTAAACATCGTTTACTACATCAGGAACCGGCTGCTTAGCCAAATCGGCAATTGCATGAACAGCAGCCATCTTCATTTCTTCGTTGATAGCACGGGCGTGAACATCGAGTGCACCACGGAAGATGTATGGGAAACCGATTACATTGTTAATCTGGTTAGGATAATCTGAACGGCCAGTTGACATCAATACGTCAGGGCGGCTGTCCATAGCGTCCTCGTAGCTGATCTCAGGTACTGGATTGGCAAGAGCGAAAACGATAGGGTTGTCTGCCATAGAGCGAATCATATCCTTGGAGAGCACGTTACCCTTGCTGAGTCCTACGAATACATCGGCGCCTTTCACAGCCTCTTCGAGTGTATGGACATCGCGGCGGTCTGTTGCAAAGAGCTTTTTCTGCTCTGTCAGATTTTCGCGGTCGCTGGTAATGACACCCTTAGAGTCGAGCATAATGATGTTCTTTACCTGTGCACCAAGTGCTACGTAGAGTTTTGTACAGCTGATAGCAGCTGCACCAGCACCATTTACGACAATCTTCACATCGGCAATGTTCTTGCCTGCTACCTCAAGAGCGTTCTTCAAGCCTGCTGCAGAAATGATAGCAGTACCATGCTGGTCATCGTGCATTACAGGGATATCGAGAGTTCTTTTCAGGCGTTCCTCGATGTAGAAACATTGAGGTGCCTTGATGTCCTCCAAGTTGATTCCACCAAATGTAGGAGCGATTTTCTCTACGGTTTCACAGAACTTTTCTGGGTCTTTTTCATCGATTTCGATATCGAAGACATCCACACCACCGTAAATCTTGAAAAGCAATCCCTTACCTTCCATCACTGGCTTTCCGCTCATGGCACCGATATCGCCAAGTCCGAGCACTGCTGTACCATTACTGATAACAGCAACCAGGTTACCCTTGTCAGTATACTTGTATGCATCGTCTGGGTTCTGCTGGATCTCAAGACATGGGAATGCCACGCCAGGAGAATAAGCAAGGCTCAGATCCGTTTGTGTGTGATAAGGTTTTGTTGGCTTAACCTCAATCTTGCCAGGACGGCCAGTCTCGTGATAACTTAAAGCCGCCTCTTTTGTAATTTTTACCATAACAATATATTGGTTTAAAGTTTATTTTTCTTTCATATTCGTGGATTTTTCGCACGAAATTTAAAAGTTTGTGCAAAGGTACAAAAAAACTTAGTAAAAAAGAATGGTTTTTTGATTTTTTTTGTATCTTTGCACAAAAATAGTCTTCAAACAAGTAAAATGGCAGAAATCAATCAATATAGACAAGAACTGAAAGACAGAATCATCTCTTATGCGATGCCTGAATTCTATAAGCGTGGGGTAAAAGCTGTCAAGATGGATGAAATCTCACAGGGACTTCATGTGTCTAAGAGAACTGTGTACGAGATTTTCGGTGACAAAGAAGAATTGTTGCTTGCTGGTATGATGCGTCAGCTAGAAGAAAATCGTTCGAAGTTAGAGAATTTCGCCAAGACCCAGGCGAAGAATGTGATAGATATTATCAGCTATGTCTATAAATTGCAGATGGAGCGCAATGGGATGGTGGGCGTTCTTTTTTATGAGGAGGTTCATAAGATGCCTCGTGTAGTGAAATTCTTCCAGGAAAATCATGCTCATGAACGGGAGGAGAGTGTGCGTTTCTTTGAGGCTGGTGTCAAGGAGGGACTTTTCCGTAAGGATGTAGACTTCAATGTTGTTATGGACATAGGACATGTGATGATGGAGGAAATCATGCATCATCAGCTCTATCGTGTTCATTCGATGCAGGAGATATACGACAATTATATTTTGTGCCTGATTCGTGGATTCTGTACAGAGCGCGGCTTGGAGCAGCTAGACCGTGCTTTGAAAGAGTAGAGGCGTTGGCTTTAATATACAAAATGTACTTTTTGAGCGTATGTGTAATTACGCTTAAAAAAGAGAAAGAGGTTTCGGAGATGCTTTATATAGGCTCACGGAACCTCTTTTTCTTAATCCTTGTATAGCCAGTGGAGGAGCAGGTTTATAACTTTTGGATAGAAGCGGAACCAGCGAAACTTGGTAACAGGTTTGCCTCCGAAACCGAGAATGAATTCACGGTAGAGATTACTCTTAAGCGGAAGTCCTGCGTCCATAAAGTGGAGGTGTTGGGCATCCTGCTCCTGTGCATCAGAGAGTGCTTGCCAGATGGTCATTGTGTCCGGATGCAGATGGATGTAAGTCTTTCTCTTGAATGCAGAAAACCAAAGAAAGGCATTGCCTTGGTTGTAGATGCAGGTATAGCCGCCAATCACTTTGTCCTTATAGGTGATGATGACGTTTCTGGCATTACTACTTGTACTCAGTTTCTGAAAGAATGTTTCGTCAGGAACAAAACGGCGAATTTTCAGCCGATAATAATTTTTGAGCAACTGGTGATAACGATGGATGTCTTCGGGTGAAGTTGCCTCTCTACAACTTATTCCCTTTTTTTTCATTTTTTCAATCATAGCAATTTGTTTGTCTGAGAGTCGTTCTTGGGGAAGTTTGCTGTGTAGGGAGTTATGTATCTCTTGCCAGGCAATAGGTACATAGCCCAATTTTCTGAATTCCCGGTAACCCAGCATCTTTTTGCTCATTCGGGAGAACTCGATGTAAAAGCAGAGTCGTTTGTGTAAGTAGATAGTTAGGCTGCGGAGTAACAATGGGAAAATAGCATTCTGTTCAGCATCGGGTGCATAAAATCCCTCTCCATACGCGTGCGCGTGCGTATATAAATAAGGTGGAAATAAAGATTTGCGGTGATAGAGGATGACGAGCATTTGTCCTACCACCTTGTTCTCCTGTGTGGCGACAGCCATAAAAGGGGTTATGCCGGGTGTTTTTTCAAGAATCTGAAAAAGCTCCAAGCTATGAAAAAAGTCGCCTTCCAATAAATGCGGCATTTCTTCCAGTTTACCATATATTTCTACTTCATATTTTCTCACGAAGGCAAAAATAATAAATTTATCATAAAAAAGCAAGAAAAAGGGCTCCTCTATCGTTATTTTTTAGTATTTTTGCATAAAAAGTAGAACTTTAAACAAAATTACGTATGAAAATAGTGTTTATTGGGGCAGGTAATCTTGCTACCAATCTTGCGCTCGAAATATCGCAATCAGAACATCAGATTGTGCAAGTTTTCAGTAGAACTAGGGAGTCGGCCTCTCTATTGGCTGAGAAGGTGAATTGTGAGCCTGTCAATGAGATGAGTAAGGTGGTCTGTGATGCAGATTTGTACATAGTTTCAGTGAAGGATGATGCGCTTGAAATGCTTATTCCTGAACTGTGCAAAGGAAAAGAAGATAAGATGTTTGTTCATACAGCTGGTTCCATGCCGATGGATGTTTTCAAAGATTATGCCCGTCATTATGGCGTATTTTATCCGATGCAGACATTTACGAAAGATAAAAAGGTTGCATTCGAAAATATTCCTATTTTCATTGAGGGATGTGGTGCTTTCGAAACTTCTTTCCTGAAGAGGTTGGCAGAACAGATTTCTCGTAGTGTCTATGAATTGGATTCTGATAATCGTAAGTATCTGCACCTGTCAGCTGTTTTTGCTTGTAATTTTGCGAATCATTGCGTAGCTATAGGTCAGCAGATTCTCGAAAATCATCATATTCCAGGCTGTGTTCTCCGTCCTCTGGTTATGGAAACTATGGACAAGGCTTCTTCGCATTCGGCAGCTGAAGTGCAGACTGGACCGGCTATTCGTGATGATCGGAACGTAATGGAGAAACAAATGCAACTTCTTGAAAAACAGCCAGAACTACAGCAGATTTATGAAATGATGAGCAAAAGCATATTCAACTTCAAGAAATGAAACGGTTGTCGGTTTAAGTTTGCAGTTAGGAATTTAAGTTCTAAAAACAGAAATAAATATGATAAATTACGATTTAAATAAAATAAAAGCAATCATCTTTGATGTTGATGGAGTGCTGTCAAGACAGACCATCACGCTTTCCAGTGCCGGCGAACCTTTGCGTACTGTTAATATCAAAGATGGCTATGCCATTCAGTTGGCTCAGAAGAAAGGTGTTCGTATCGTAATTCTGACAGGCGGTAATTCTCATGCCATACAGGTACGCTATGAAAATCTTGGTGTAGAGGATATCTTCATGGGGTGTTCTGTAAAGATAAAGACTTATGAGGAGTTCAAGCAGAAATATTCAATTACAGATGAGGAAATAATATATGTAGGTGATGATATTCCTGATTATGAGATTATGCGTCGTTGCGGATGTCCATGTTGCCCAGCAGATGCATGCTCCGATATTAAAGAAATTTCTACTTATATCTCGGCTTGTAACGGAGGTGATGGCGTGGGACGTGACGTCGTAGAACAGATACTGAGAGCCAAGGGTTTATGGCTTTCAGATGCTAAGGCGTTTGGCTGGTAGAATTTAGTTAATAGTTGAAAGTTGATAGTTTATAGTAGAAAGTTTGCAACTGAATTTTAATCATAAAGTTCAAAGAAATAAGGTTTAAAATAGATGAATTATAAGATCATTTTGGCGAGTAATTCGTCTCGCCGCAAGGAACTTTTGGCAGGTTTGGATATTCCTTTTGAGGTGAAGGTGATTAGTGGTATTGATGAAAGTTATCCTGCTGACCTCGATGCTTATCAGGTGGCAGAATTCATCTGCAAGAAAAAGGCTGAGGCTTATCGTCCGCTTTTGAACGGAAATAATAGTGTTGAAGAGTTGGACGAGTTAGAAACTTTGATTCTTACAGCAGATACGGTTGTGATTGCGCCAACAGCTGGCGAACAGAATGACCAGGAAGGAAAGGGAGTCATTCTCGGGAAGCCTCGTGATGCTGAAGATGCCAGACGAATGCTGAAGATGTTGAGCGGAAAGACGCATCATGTAGTTACAGGTGTTTGTCTTACTACCCAGCATAAGCAGCGTTCCTTTTCAGTAACAACAGAAGTGACGTTCAAACCGCTTTCTGATGATGAAATCAGTTATTATATAAATCATTATCAGCCGTTTGACAAAGCTGGCGCCTATGGTATTCAGGAATGGATTGGCTACATAGGTTGTACGGGGTTGAAGGGGAGTTATTTTAATGTGATGGGGCTTCCGGTTCAGCGTATCTATGAGGAATTGAGGCAAATTTAGATTTTTTAAAATTAAATATTGTTCTATGTCGTAGATAATGAGTATCTTTGTGCGTTTTATGTAACTAACAAGGATTATGAGTGAAGAAATTTTAGCAAAAGCTCATGAGGTTTTGGACAATTATATGGAGAGCAATCATCACCGGCGCACTCCGGAGCGTTCCACTATCCTCGACACCATTTATTCTATGGGAGAGCATTTCTCGATAGAAGATTTGGGCAGAGAGCTACTGAAAAAGAATTTTCGCGTTAGCAGGGCTACGCTTTATAACACATTGCATCTGTTCCTGGAACTGAGGCTTGTGGTAAAGCACAGTCTGGCAGACGGCACCAAGTATGAGGCCAGTTATAGCGAGGACAATCATGTGCATCAGGTTTGCACGATTTGTGGCAAGGTAACCGAAATTGTAGCACCGCAGGTTACGGCTGCTGTGAAGGATATCAGGATGCAGCGCTTTCGTAAAGATGCTTATGCTCTTTACATCTATGGCGTATGCAGCGGCTGTCAAAGCAAGATGACTCGCAAACGCAAAAAAGAATAAGTATCAAGATAAAAAGATAAAAAATGAACACAGGTAAAGTAGATGTCCTGCTGGGTTTGCAGTGGGGCGATGAAGGTAAAGGTAAGGTGGTTGACGTGTTGACCCCTAAGTATGATGTCATTGCTCGTTTCCAGGGTGGTCCTAATGCTGGACATACATTGGAGTTTGAGGGCGAGAAGTATGTGCTTCGCTCTATCCCTTCTGGTATTTTCCAGGGTGGTAAGGTGAACATCATCGGCAATGGTGTGGTTTTGGCTCCAGACCTCTTTATGGGTGAGGCTAAGGATCTTGAGAAGAGCGGTCATGATTTGAAGAGCCGTCTTTACATCTCTAAGAAGGCACATCTCATCATGCCTACTCACCGTGTACTCGATGCTGCTATCGAGGCTTCCAAGGGAAAGAACAAGGTAGGTACTACTGGTAAGGGTATCGGTCCTACTTATACTGACAAGGTTAGCCGTACCGGTCTTCGCGTAGGCGATATCCTTGACAATTTCGAGGAGAAGTATGCTGCTCACAAGGCTGCTCATCTCAAAACCATCGCAAGTCTCGGTTATACCGACTTCGATATCACAGAGGTTGAGAAGACCTGGATGGAGGGCATCGAATACTTGAAGCAGTTCAAGCTCATCGATAGCGAGGTAGAAATCAACAAGGTGCTCCGTTCTGGCAAGGATATCCTCTGCGAGGGTGCTCAGGGTACTATGCTCGATGTTGACTTCGGTTCTTATCCATTCGTTACTTCTTCTAATACTATCTGTGCAGGTGCCTGCATTGGTTTAGGTATCGGTCCTAACCGCATCGGCAATGTTTATGGTATCATGAAGGCTTACTGTACACGTGTTGGTGCAGGTCCATTCCCTACAGAGCTTTTCGATGAGACGGGTGCCAAGATCCGTGACCTCGGTCATGAGTATGGTGCTGTTACCGGTCGTGAGCGTCGTTGTGGCTGGTGCGATCTTGTACAGCTCAAGTATTCTGTCATGGTGAATGGTGTTACCGAGCTTATCATGATGAAGAGCGACGTGCTCGATGGCTTCGATACCATCAAGGCATGCGTGGCATATAAGTTGAAGGATGGTTCTGTTACAACAGATTTCCCATACGAAATCGATGATGTAGAACCTGTTTACAAGGAGTTCAAGGGCTGGAAGACAGATATGACTAAGTTCACATCTGAAGATCAGTTCCCACAGGAGTTCAAGGATTATATTGCTTTCGTAGAAGAGTTCCTTGAGACTAAGATCGGTATCATTTCTATCGGTCCAGACCGTGCTCAGACTATTGTACGCAAGTAAATTATATAGTGTTTAATGTTTAGTGTTTAATGTTTACTTTGAGTGGTTTACATGGCGCTAGACATTAAACATTTAACATTCATATTAAACATTAATAAATGGCTCAGAAACCAAGTATACCAAAGGGCACGAGAGATTTTGGTCCTGTTGAGATGGCGAAACGCAACTACATCTTCAACACCATCAAGGAAGTGTATGCTCTTTATGGATTCCAGCAGATTGAAACCCCTGCCATGGAAACCCTTCAGACTTTGATGGGCAAGTATGGTGAAGAGGGTGATAAACTGCTTTTTAAGATATTGAATTCAGGCGACTATATGAATAAGGTGAGCGATGAGGATATTCATTCTCTCGGATCACTCAAATTAGCAGCGAAACTTTGTGAGAAGGGTCTTCGTTATGACTTGACCGTTCCTTTCGCACGTTATGTAGTGCAGCACCGCGAGGAGTTGCAGATGCCTTTCAAACGTTATCAGATTCAGCCAGTATGGCGTGCAGACCGCCCTCAGAAGGGACGTTACCGTGAGTTCTATCAGTGTGATGCTGATGTGGTTGGCTCTGATTCTCTCCTGAACGAGGTCGAATTGATGCAGATTGTTGATACCGTGTTCACTAAGTTTGGTGTTCGTGTATGCATCAAGATTAATAACCGCAAGATTCTTACCGGTATTGCAGAGGTTATCGGCGAGGCTGAGAAGATTGTAGATATCACAGTGGCCATCGATAAGCTTGATAAAATCGGACTTGACAATGTAAACGAAGAGTTGCGCAATGACGGCATTTCTGAAGATGCCATTGAAAAGTTGCAGCCAATCATCTCATTGTCAGGAACTAATGATGAGAAACTTGAAGTGATAGCGAAGGTTCTCGAAGGTTCAGAAGTTGGTTTGAAGGGTGTAGAGGAAACCAAGTTTATCCTCGATACTTTGAAAACTCTTGGCTTGAACAACGAGATAGAACTGGATCTCACTCTGGCTCGTGGCTTGAACTATTATACGGGTGCAATCTTCGAGGTGAAGGCGCTTGATACTCCAATGGGAAGTATTACAGGTGGTGGTCGTTACGACAACCTCACCGGCATTTTCGGTTTGCCAGGTTTGAGCGGTGTTGGTATCAGTTTTGGTGCTGACCGTATTTATGATGTGTTAGGTGCGCTCGACCTTTATCCGAAGGAGGCTGTAAATGCTACTCAGGTACTGTTTATCAACTTCGGTGAAAAGGAGACAGCTTACTGCCTGCCTATAGTAAGTGCAGCTCGTGCAGCCGGTATCCGTACCGAAATCTTCCCTGATAAGGCGAAGATGAAGAAGCAGATGAGCTATGCCAATGCCAAGAATATTCCGTTTGTGGTGCTTGCAGGTGAGAATGAGATGGCTCAGGGCAAGGTTACGCTTAAGAATATGGAAACTGGCGAACAAACCTTGGTTACTGCCGAGGAATTGATAGCCAAAATAAATAAATAATACTCTCTTTCTCGTCCTCTCGTGCTCGTATATGTGAATATGCAGTGCGGCAGGGCGAGAGCTTTTTATGTGTTAGCGTGTATGCTAACTATAATTTTAGTAAATTCTAAAAACTACAGACAAATGAAAAAAATAAAAGCTATTTTATGTGTATTCATACTGGCGTTGCTGATGACATCCAGCACAAAGACAACAACGATTTTTGTAATAGGTGATTCTACTGCTGCCGAGAAAGGTGGTTTTAGAAATAATCCAGAGCGAGGATGGGGGATGGTATTGCAAGGCTTTTTTGATGACAAGGTGATTGTTGACAATCATGCTGTTAATGGTCGTTCTTCTTTGAGCTTTATTAATGAAGGAAGATGGAAAAAGGTTTTGGATAGAATAAAGCCAGGTGATTATGTGTTTATCCAGTTTGGGCATAACGATGAGAAACCAATGCCTGACCGTCATACTGATCCGGGATCTACTTTTGATGCAAACCTTGCCAGATATGTAAATGAGACCCGTGCCAAGGGTGGCATTCCTGTACTGTTCAATGCGGTGGTTCGTCGCTGCTATTATTCTGCAGAATTGAAGAATGATGATGACGAGAAGCTTCGCAATAAAGTATATGATGGAAAGGAACAGATTAATAGCGATACGCTTATCGATACCCACGGAGCTTATGTGATAGCTCCCCGCAATGTAGCAAAGCAGCTGAATGTTCCGTTTGTTGATGCTACCAGGATTACCCACGATATAGAAACGGGCATGGGTATTGAAGGCAGCCGCAAATTACATATGTGGTTTATGCCTGGCGAGAATCCGCAGGTTCCTAAGGGTAAGAAAGATAATACCCATTATAATGTATATGGTGCACGTGTGGTTGCCGGTGCGCTTGCTGATGCTGTAGCTGAGCAGGTGCCAGCGCTGAAGTCTCATGTCTGCCATTATGATTATGTAGTCTCTGCAGAAGGTCGAGGCAATTTCATGGATTTACAGAAGGCTGTAGATGCGGTTCCTGTAGGCAAGAAGGCTGTTATCCGTATTTTGGGTGGTGAATGGAAGAAGCCAATCATCGCAAAAGGCAAGAAGATTAAGTTTGT
>JAFEHB010001230.1_pt1 | contig 11193 bp, 25 predicted proteins | sample 9267121 | NCBI WGS metagenome assembly JAFEHB01 (sample SAMN17103336, study PRJNA684904) | human gut metagenome | isolation source: diarrhea sample from child under the age of five | host: Homo sapiens | place: South Africa: Mafikeng, Mafikeng Provincial Hospital | collected 2019-09 | reverse complement strand
CGTCAAAGTCAACTTTGGCGTTACGTTCAGCCATGCTCTCGACCATGCTGTAAGCAGTGGTGAGCGCCGCTTCGCGGATATACCCGCGCAGGTCGCTTTTGCGCCAGTACGGATTAACTTTTGAATCGCAGACGGGTTTAAACTCAACTTCCCAGCGGCGGATACAACGCGCGTTTAATGACTTGCTCATCGTGATGCCTCCGCTTTAATCGCTTTATACGCACGCAGTACGTGAGAGGTTTTACCGGTAATTACCGTTTTTAAAACAAAGAAACCGCTACGCTTAGCACGAACGGAAGGGGCAAGAAATAGCGCCGTGTCAACAGCACGGTTGTGAAGGCGGAATTCGAAAACCGTGCTGGTAATCGTGGCGGTAGCAATTACACCTTTATCGTTAAATTCTATTTTCATGATTGAGCTTTCCTGTCTTTAAGTTGGTTGTATTTTTCATGGCTCATAATTTCCCAGCAGGTACCGTTATTGCGGGATAATAAGCGCCATTTTCTGCCAATCTTTAAACTTAAATTCCCGCATTTGATGCGACATGGCTTTATGTTTCCTTTGCTATACAAGCTGAGGATTTGCGATGCCTTTTCGTTTACATGCGGTGGAATACGGTTAGATGTGATTATCATCCTTCACCTACCAGCGCTTGTTGGCAAGGTATCCAGGTCGTGACGGCAAGGTTTTACGAAACGAGGAAGCAGCAGCGGAGAGGGCGATTTTCTGCTTTTCTTTCTCATTGCATACCGGGCAGAAATAAAAGTCTCTCCGATAAGCACCCCTGCCAGATGGACGATATTGCAGCTCATCGCGAGCAAAAGAACCGCCGCAACCATGACAGTGCAACTTTAATTCTTCCATTTATCTATCTCCGGTTAAATTTAATGTGTGTTAATACCTGCCAGTCAAGGCATTAAATAAAAGGTGCTGGTATTAGTAAGAAACTTCTGTGTTTATTTTGTAACGTGCATTGCCAGAATCTGCGTTAACAGAAATCAAATCGCCATACATGTCATAATTCAAAATAACGTCATTGAATTTCAGGGTTGAGAGAGATTCTTCGCGACCGCAAAACATAAAATCTTCTGCGTGCTTAGCTTCCTCATAAATATCTTTCATTGAGGAAAAAGCCTCTGACCACATTTCACTATTACCAATAAATTGCGCAATAGCCAGCTTGCTTTGTGCCGCTTTAAAAGCCGGGTTGCCATGCAGTAAATTAGCCATTGAGTACCCCCGCAGCGTGCAGAATTTTGATAACCACCGCTGTCCAGATAACGCCGCAGATCAGCAGGCAGTAAATCAGTGAACGAATGCCATTTTTGCTCATGAGGCACCCCAGCAAAATTCAAAGCTAACCCATGCGACTGCAACCACAAGCAGAGCAACCTTTATGCAGAACCGGTGCCATGCAGGAACTTCATGTTCGCGGATCATTTGCTACCCTCACTGTCATGTGAATTTGAGTACCAACAGACCTTGCAATGCAGTGCCGGGTGCCTCCCGGTGATACCAGCCAGTTAACAACTGGTATCGGCAGCTTTCTTTCCACCCCACTTCGGGAAACAAGTGGTACTGCTTTAACTGAACCGCGTGCGCATAGCCGCATTCACTGCATTGCAAGGTCTGTTATTTGCCTGTCTTTTCACCACTTCAGGCTCGGTGGTATGCTGGAGTTCTCACACAACCAGCAAAGGTAAATCATGAATAAAGATGATAAGGCTTGGCTTTTGGCCGTTGTTTACGCATCAACTCAACCCAAAGAAATCACCCCTGAAGAGTTCCTTTATGAAGTCGACCGCTCTGAGGTTGATTTTCTCTCCCTGCTTACAAAGCGTGAGGAAGAGGAAAGTGCGCAAGCGATCAAGACTTGGGAGCAACTAGGCTCTTCAAACTAATTGCTGAGATAGCGGCTTCAACTACGGTTGTGGCTGCTTCTTTCACTTCATCATTAGTTCGCCTGTCCTTCACCTTTTCCGCCACCACCAAAAGAACGGTAGGTAAAACCTTCTCAATAATCAGCAGGGCAACGTCTTTGCTGCATAGCCGACCGTTAATCACTACCAGATCTTTGCTTTCCATATTCACCTCGTTAAACGTTCTTTTAGTTTGTGGACGATGACCTGCATCATCAGAGTCCAGGCCAGATTGGTTAACGCTACCGCGATGGCTCCAGCTGCAATGACCGTTGAAATCGGATACAACTCATGACATTCCATCGTTTACCTCGTTTAGTTGACCCTTATCGCCGGGTGGCGGAACGTTTTATGCTTATCAACCACTGTGCGGTGATTGGTGTTGCTTGGATGGCTTAAATTTACAGATAAAACTGTATTATCGTCAACAGACAAAACTGTATTATTTCTGTCTTGTTACATATCTATCTGTAAATATGGGGAATTTAATTTTGATGGGCATAAAAAAACCGGCTTGCGCCGGTTTGTGTTGAGTGAGGAGGGGTTAGCGTTTCCTGCGATAGATTCTGTGCTCGATCATAACACCGATGATTTCTACTGGCTGGGTATCGCAGTTTATAACTGGATAGTCATCGTTTAATGGCACCAGCTCGAAATGCTGAACCCCTTGCATATCTGTATAGGTTGGCCTGTATTTTTTGAACGTGGCTTCTTGCCCGCCATTTTTGGCAACAACAAACTCACCTGGAGAGGGCTCTAGTTCAGGATCAACGATAATCACATCACCAGCTTTAAAATCTGGCTCCATTGAATCGCCCTCAATGCGTAAAGCAAAGCTATGCACTGAGAGATCTAGGTCTGTGAGTATGTATTCAAAATCACCATCAAAAGCTTCTATAGATTTTTTCTCCGCAAGGGCGCCAGCCTGCACGTAGCTGATGAGAGGTACGCGTCGCGAATTCATCTCTCCTATCGGCATGAATGCGCCACCATTCATTAACCACGACGGATCGCAATTTAACGCTTTTGCAATACCTACAATATTTCTTGGTTTTAGTGTCTTGCCATCTTCAATGCTCTGCCAGGACTGTTGGCGAATACCCGCTCTTTCAGCGGCTTCCGTTTGCGTGAGCCCAAGCTCCATTCTTTTTTGTTTAACGCGATCTGCAAGGCTCATGGCTTCTCCTTTGAATTCTCCCTGATGTTCACAGTTAAAACTGTAATTGACAAACAGAAATAACTGTTGTTGAATACAAATAAAACTGTGGAGGGCATATGGAAACAATTTCTCAACGCCTCAAGAAAAAACGCGAAGAGTTGAATCTGTCACAAGACCAACTGGCGAAGCTCGCAGGTATGAGGCAGCAATCTATTCAAGCCATTGAGGCCGGTTCTACTAAGCGTCCGCGCTACTTGGTTGAGCTGGCACGCGCGCTTAAATGCAAACCTGAATGGCTTCTTTTTGGCGACGACCAAAACAAATCACCTGCCGCCTAATGAGTGGCCTTTTTATTAACACCAGAGGAAGTATCACAGATGGAGAACGCAATAGCCCGAAAGTTAGAGCCGCCGATCCTCAACCCAATTGAGATAGAGGGCATTTTGTTAAACCGCCTTTTGTCCATTAGCCAGAAGACTTTTGCAGAAATGCGAGGGGTTAGCGAATCAACGATTAGTCGCCGTAAGAGCGAAGGGTACTACGCCGAGATGGCGAAAGAGATAGCAGCGTTGGGCCTGCAGGTTGTTCCGCCAGAGGCGGTTGTAGTTTCCCGTCACTACCTGCAATCAGTAGAGACGCTGGCAGATATCGGTTTACGTGCGGAGCGGTGCCGCCCTGGTCCGCTTGGGTGGGACTGATGAAGAGTAAAAAAGGCGAAAGCCGCGGTGCGGTAACACCAACGGCTTTCTGGTGCAAAAACGAAGAGGTAATTGCGAGGTAATTATGCCTGACCACAAACAAAAATCAAATACACCCCGATGCTCTGCATGCCGCAGGGCTAATCAATCCGTTGCTGTTAAAGCGCCGTAACTCCACTAACTCTGGAGGTGACTATGTGTAACCACTCTGCTGCTGAACTGATTGCGCGTCTGAAACGCGCTTATCCGGCGTATGAGCCGTCCGAAATGGGTAATGCCTGTGATGGTATCCCTAAGGCCGGATCTCGCTTCCAGCACAGGCACAAGAGCCACATGGTGACGGTAATTAGTGCAACTGACAAAGATGTGTCCTATCGCAAAGCCTGCGGGAAAGTTGGCTGGATGGGGTTACGTGAGTTTTTACGGCTACACAATGAGGTTTTGGTATGAGCAATCAGGTCTTTGAAATTGTTCAGGCCATGTCAGGGCAGGGGAACTGCATAACGATTCCCGGCCCGTATCTGGATTTCTTTGCAGGAGACAGGCAGCAGCATTTGCTGGCAGCGATTCTCAATCAGCTGGTGTTCTGGTCGGGTAAGTCGAGTCTGGATGATGGCTGGTTTTACAAGGAGCATGCGGCGCTCGCGAAAGAGGTTCGTGTTCTTGAAGGTGATGTTGTTAGAAGGGCTATCTACAAAATCACTGAGCAATATTTGCCCGGCGTTATTCAGGAAGATACCCGTCAGGTGAACGGTACACCGAAGAAGCACTACCGCATCGACCAGGAAGAACTGATGCACAAGATTTTCCCGGCAATACTGGATTCGGCACAAACGCCGAATCGGAATAAGTCATTGAAAGAATTGGATTCGGCACAAACGCCGAATGCAAACGGCACAAACGCCGAATGCATTCGGCATAAACGCCATATCCAGGATTCGGCACAAACGCCGAATGGAAACGGCACAAACGCCGAATCCTATCTCTATACAGATCTTAAAAATACAGATCTTAAAACAGATCTTAAAAACCACTCGGGAGAGATTTCTCCTGTGGATAACTTTTCTGAATCGACTCAGAAAACCGCCATCCTGGAAGCAGTCATTCCTGACGCTACCGAAGCCAGTAACCTGGCTACCGATGATGATTTCGACCTCGCTACGTGGTTCTGGTCGACCATCATCGAGCTGTACGAGCGCGCAGCAGAGTTCGACGGCACTCTGGCAAAACCGAGAGAGCCGAACTTCTCAGCCTGGGCGCAAGAAATTTGCATGCTGCGCCAGGAGCACGGCTGCAGCCATGACCAAATCCGCACCATGATTGAGCGCATTCAGCGCGATCAGTTCTGGTGCTCCCGAGTTCAATCCATGAAAACCCTACGCAGCAAATGGCAGGAGCTGGCTCTGAAGTTATGCCCGGCAAACCTGGCAACCGGCAGCTCGTTCGGTGTGAGCAGCAAACTGGATACCGACATCCCGAAAGGTTTCCGGGGCTAACAAATTTAACCGTGAGGATATCTCTGATGGAAAAAATTACTGACGTGCTGAAAGAGCTGGAGAAAGTCACCTGCCGTGAGCTGGCTGTCTATTTCGACCTGACAGCACCTGAAATGCTGGCCCGCCTGATGGTGCTGGAGCGCGAAGGCAAAGCGCAAAACCTGAATGGCTACTGGATGCCGGGTGGAAGCACCGAGCCCGTAGCGGTAACCAGCAAACTCACAGAACTGGATATCAAACTGCTCCAGTTGGTGCCGGTTGGAGTCTGGTTTGAGTGGCAGTCCCTGGCTGGCTTCGTTGATCGCCCTCGCTACCGCTGCGAGCGTCTGGTGGCCGCGGGGTTTATGAATTCGAAGGTTACTAACCCTGGCAATCCGCACCACGGCACTAAATTCCAGAAAATCCGCGAGGTGACCCGGTGATGAGAGAGATACCTGATTGCCCGGTCTGTGGTTCCGCTGCTGAGTTTTATTTTTCGGGATTACCAAGCTGGCGCCTGTTCCGGGGCCCTGCGATGCCCTTACGGACATCTCCGCGTACAGGATAGCTACTGGGCTGGTGGCAAGAGTAAATCGAAAATCCGGCTGATTGAAAAATGGTCTCAGCAGGTCGAACAGAAAAAAGGTGAAGTGAAAAATGGCTAAAAACTCGATCGACGCGTATGGCGCCAGCGGCAAAACCAACGTTCTGATGTTCGAACCGGAAAAGCTGCATCTGGTAACCGACAAAGCTCACCCGCTTTACGATGAGCGTATCCACCTGCCTATCAGCGAGGCAATGGTGCTCAACATCATGGACCAGGGCGTTCTTGAGCCGATTATCGTCTGGAAAGACCCCGAAAGCGGGCTGGCCTGTGTGGTGGATGGTCGTCAGCGCGTGCGCCATACACTGGAAGCCAACAAGCGTCTGTCCAAAGAGGGCAAAGAGCCGTTACTGGTTCCGGCAGTCACTAAACGTGGCTCCGCCGTTCGCATGGCGCAGGCGATGGTAAGTGCTAACGAAATCCGCCAGGCAGATACGCCACTGGGCCGAGCAAAGAAAATGGCTGATGCGCTGGAGCGCGGGCACGACGAGGACGATTTAGCGCTGATGTTTGGCGTGAGTGTCCAGACCGTACGCGCAACCCTATCACTGCTGGATGCCACCCAGGCAGTCAAAGACGCTGTAGAGTCCGGCACAGTGACGGTTACCCAGGCGCGTCAACTGGCGTCACTGAAACCCGAAGAACAGCGGGAAAAGGTAGCAGAAATCGAAGCGGCAACTGCTGGCACAACCGGCCATGAAAAAGCCCGGCGTCAGCGCGCTGTGCTTGGCGAAACTAAGCCTCGTCTCAAATCACGCAAAGAAATCACAAAAGCCCTTGAGGGTGCCAGCGGTGACTACGCTGAAGCTCTGCGTTGGGTGCTTGGGGAGGCGGTATGAATATTGATCCTGAGAATTACAGCAAATACACCCTGCGTCGGTTCGCCGCCCTGTTAGATGTGATCTGCTGGGTGCTGATTGCCGTAGTAACCGTTGGTATCTGCATGTTTATTGAATGGTGGACAGCATGAGCAAATCATTCATCGTAATTATCCGGCGCGCCTGGTGTAACGAAGGCGGACACGGTATCGAATATTCATCCGACCTCATCCACTACGAGACCCGCCATGGAGCCATATCGCACGGTTTTCGTACTGTAGATAGCGACGACTTCAACATCGGCGTAATCGAGGACGGCAAGTTGATTTCATTTGACTGGATGGACAAGCCGGTTGGAGAAAGCGAAGACACGCTGGCGCAGATTGCCGAGCTAATCGGTCTGGAGAGTGCAGCATGACTGATATCACCGAACTGGCGCAGAGCCTGAAAGCGGCGGCAGAGAAGGCCACTCAGGGGAACTGGAGAGCATTCCAATACCACGACGGTCGTTGTGGTATTGGCGGAGGCCATCACGATGAAATTATGGTGTGTGAGCTCATCAGCAAAGAGCGCCCGCATGATGCTATGTTCATCGCCCTGGCTAACCCTGCCAACGTTCTCGCGCTGGTAGAGGCGCTGGAGAAGGCGCAGGCGGAAAACGAATATATCCGTAAGCGCTATCAACAGCTGGATCTACTGATCGGCAAAAATATCCTGGTTATGCAGGCTGCAATCATCGAATGGCAGGCCACTGGCGATGCTAAAAACGGGCTGGCGTGGATTTATAACACGCTCTTTGGGCCTGGCGAATTGCCTGATGAAGCGGAGAAAGACGCACAGGCCTATTTCGACCGCAAATATGCTCCGCTTGATGAAGAACTTATGGCGCTTCACAAGTGGTTTTGGGAACAAAGCGAGGCTGAACGTGCCGCCGCTGGCATCAAGGTGGAGGTTGAGTGATGCGTAAATTCAAAGTGACCATTGAGACCGGACTTGTTGGCGGAAATTTCGAGGAAATATTCGAAGTTGAAGATGATGCAACCGATGAAGAGATTGCAGCAGAAGCTAAGGATATTTTCCTGAATCAATGCAATTACGGCTATAGCGAGATTACCGGGGAGGCTGAGTAAATGAGCATAACCAGAGAGCAGTTACTCGAAATTATTGAAACCGATCACGTGCAGTGTGGTGAGGCATCGTATCTCGCCCGCATGGCGCTGGCCGCAATGGACAGCGAGTCTGAGTGTCTGCCGCTTTACTACCTACAGGGGCACAAAGACGGTCTGGAGTGGGCCGCCCAACTGGCAGAAGCCAATCACCCTGAAACAGGAGACTGGCTGTACGATGACCCTATCGAGCTGGCAAAGGCTATTCGCAAAGGTCCAGATATGCCGCCAGCGCAGTCGGTAGCGGACAGCGAGCCGGTGATTGTTGTTGGCGATGATGGAGGGGATGCGCTTTCTTATCGCCGCCTTATCCAGTCCTTTGAGCCTGGCACTAAGCTCTATCGCCACGCGCAGAAGCCGGTGGTGCCTCAGGATGTACTGGAAGCATTGCAGAAGGTTGCGCGAATACGTCTCGACCTGAATGACTTCGACGGCGATCGCCGTGGTATCGCTGATTGCCTGGGTGATGCCGAAGAGGCGTTAATCGAGGTAGTAAACCGCTGCGCCGCCATGCTCGCAGCCGCACCTCAGGAGGTTAACCATGGCTGAGTTACGCGCAGGTTGTCAGGCGATGATTATTGGTGGCTTCTACCGTACCAATGACGGGAAGGCTGTGCTGGTTGCTGGCTTTGTGCCGAATGGCTCCCGGTTTACCTGGAATGGAGAGGTGTACGCCGAGCCGGTGCCTATGGGAGATGCATGGTTGGTATCAGGCGACCTGGTGGCGCGGGATGGCGCTACTGGAGAGGCGAAAAGGATGGATTTCGCGCTGATGCCAGCGAAATACCTCATGCCAATTGACGGCGACGACTTCAGCGATGAAGACGAGCGCCTGAAGGAGCGGGAGCATGCCTAAATTCCCCACACGGACAAAAACCATAAAACGCAAACATGCTATTTGTTATCAACAAATCACAGGTTTGTATTTATGCGAATGATAACCAGAAAGAAGCCCGCCTTTACTGAGCTGTATCAGACCGGCGTACTGACTCGCATAGCCGCCGTAAAAAGTCCTGATGGCGGCGGCTGGCGATTGTTCGGGTTATGGCGCGGTAAGGAGATAGCGGTATTTGTAGAGGCTGCTCGCGGAGGGATTCGCGAGTGGTCCGGTCTGGATTATCTCGCTAACTTCTGCGCAAGTTGTGGCATTAGCCTGTGGGAAGTTCACAACAAGGTCGCTGAAAAAGCTCCTGAATAAGACCCCGCGCTGGCGGGGTTTTCTTTTCTAAAAGTCTGACGGCAAACGCAAAACTCACTACCTGTATTTCTCTGTCTGATTTATAATAACAGCGGGCCTGAACAACCCAGCTTATCGATCGCTGTGCCACGGAGAAAAACCGATGGCGCAGAAGAAACACCCTCAAAAAATTTACTCCCTGACACCGGCTATCGCTGGTGTTTCTGCTTGTCTGTCGCACCAGGGCGGTGCGATATGAGCAAATCCAAAACCAAGGCTGAAAAGCTCCATCTGAGCCGCGTAGCTGCGCTGGGTTGCATCGTATGCCGGAACCTCAATTACGGCGAATCGCCTGCTGAAATCCATCACTGCAGCTCTGGTACTGGCTTATCTGTCCGCGCTGATAACTTCCATGTCATTCCGCTATGCCATGCCCATCACCGTACTGGTGGCTACGGTGTTGCTATTCATGCTGGCCGTAAGTCATGGGAAGAAAAATTCGGTACTGAGGCTGAGTTATTGAGTCAGGTACTCCAGGAGTTAGGGGAGAGCGTGAATGACTAATTTTTACTGTGAAGCCCTTACGGCGCTGCGTTCAGCACCCCATCACTATTTAAAAGAAGTCGGCGACCAGTGGCGGACTCCGGATCTGCTTTTCTGGGGAATTAACGCGATGTATGGCCCGTTGATGCTGGACCTGTTCGCAGACGACAGCAACGCAAAATGTCCAGTCTGGTACACGGCAGAAGATAACGCACTGACGCAGGACTGGTCGGAAATGCTTTCCTCAATCGGTGGTGCAGCCTACGGAAACCCACCTTGCAGCCGCTCTCAGTACCACGAAAAGCAAGCCATCACTGGCATGACGCACATCATGAACTATGCAGCTGCGCAACGCGAGAAGGGCGGTCGCTATGTCTTCCTGGTGAAGTCAGCAACAAGCGAAACATGGTGGCCGGAAGATGCGGATCACGTCTGCTTTATTCGAGGGCGAATTGGTTTCGATCTGCCCGAGTGGTTTAAGCCAGCCGACGACAAACAAAGGCCGACCAGTGCGTTTTTCGCTGGCGCAATTGTCGTTTTTGATAAGTCATGGGCTGGCGAGCGGTTTAGTTACATCAATCGAGCGGTGCTTGAAGCTAAGGGCCGCGCATTTATGTCACTGGCGCAGTTTGCTGCTGGCCAGAGCAATACCAAAAATGAGGTGAATGTATGATCAACCCTTCTGAAGTTGGTAAGTCAGGTGAAATGATTCGCCTCCGTACGCTGGAAAGCATCTGGATACAGGGAAAACTGCGCATGTGGGGCCGCTGGTCATACATTGGAGGCGGTAGCGGCGGCAACATGTTTAACCAGCTATTGGCATCCGGGAAGATAACGAAAACTGCCATCAATGACGCACTGCGCCGTATGAAGAAATCGGGCATTACCAAACCTGAGCTGGAAGCCTTCTTCAGGGAAATCCTCAGCGGTAAAAATAAAAGCGGCCTGGCGTTTTGTACTGACGAGGAGGGATTGAAAATTGATTCAGTGCTTAGCACCGAGCTTGTGCGCTCCGGGAATAAAGCTCTCTATAAGCTAATCAAGGATCGGTATGTTTATCGCATGAGCAAGAAGGCCATGGCAAAAGAGCTAAACGAAAAGCATCCAGAATGGTGCTTGAGGACTTGCGAGAGCAGGATCGATGTTTGGCTAAATTTAGCGGAATCGATGCTTTACGCACCAATGTGTGATGCATTTGGCACAAATAGCGACAGATTTTACTTGAATAGTTGCGCGGGAAGTGCTTGAATTGTGATAGGCTCGGGACGTTAAAGCGAACTGAGCAGCAGAACCAAAAAAACCCGCTTAAAGGCGGGTTTTGTGCGAAAAATAGCCACTCCAAAATGGCCCATTAAAGCATGGTAAAATACGTGTTAACCCCACAAAGAGGAGTTAGACATGGCTATTACCCTGCATCATAAAGAAATCATGATTCTCATGACGGACCCCAACTTAAAAGTGCCGGTCCAACATACCAGCTTCCCTTTTGAGCATCCCTACAAAATTGATTCGGCTATAGAACAGCTATACCAACTGGGATACATTACAGCAGTGCAATCAAAAGCTGACTCTCATTGGATGTAAGCGTCGTCTCAGCACCGTCTGGCAGATCCTGATATTCCTGAGAGGATAGT
>JAFEHB010000088.1_pt3 | contig 11205 bp, 1 predicted proteins | sample 9267121 | NCBI WGS metagenome assembly JAFEHB01 (sample SAMN17103336, study PRJNA684904) | human gut metagenome | isolation source: diarrhea sample from child under the age of five | host: Homo sapiens | place: South Africa: Mafikeng, Mafikeng Provincial Hospital | collected 2019-09 | reverse complement strand
TTTTTGCTTCTTTTCTACTTGGGCAACAACCCCTTGAAACGGAAGTATACTTCCGGCTAATGTCAAATCTGCCCCTTGAAGTGCGAGACGCCCCTCCTTCACGTAGGGGCTTCTCGCACTTTGTTAATTTTTATCTCACTGAGGCTGTGTCAGTGAGAAAAATATGCGAGGCAGCTCCCCTCAACCGAGGGAAGCCAGGGGATATCAAGCCTCGTAGTAGCCGTCGGCACCGAGACGGGCGTCCGGGTTGAGGAGCATGGCCTTTTCGACCTCGTGGTGGTCGTAGCCGCGGTGATCCTCGTGGAAGCGACGGTTATCGATCGGCTCGTAGAGCGCGGCGCGACCCATCATGCCTTCCTCGAGGTGACGCTGGCCTGCAGCCAAGCGCGCGTTGGCACGCTCACGCCAGGCTTCCAGCGCGGCCTCGCCATCGGCCTTGGCCACGGCGGCCTCGAAGGCACCGGGGTGAACCAGCGCCACGAAGCCGGAGACGTGTCCGAAGCCGAGCGAGGTGGCCAGACCGGCCTTGACCGGGCGACCAGCGGTCTCACGACCGAACTCGTCCTCGCCGCCGCCGATGCGCAGGGGCTTCCTGATCCAGACCATATGGTCGTCGCGCTGGAGTTTCGGATCCACGCAGTCGAGCGACGCGTTCGCCGGAATCACGCCGGACTTGAACAGCTGCGTCAGGCCGTTGACCTGGAAGATGCAGGCACCGCCCTTGGCGTGGCCGGTGAGCGTCTTCTGGGAGATCACGAACAGCGGGTTGCCGTCGGTACGACCGATGGCGTGAGCCAACGTGTTGTGCAACTCGGACTCGTTCGGGTCGTTGGCGTTGGTGGACGTGTCGTGCTTGGAGACCACGGCGATGTCATCGGCCGAAACACCGAGCTTGGCCAGATCGCGCACGAGCTTGGAGTCCTTGCCGCCCATGCCGGCAGCCAGGGCGCCGAGACCCGGGGCCGGGATCGAGGTGTGGGCACCATCCGCGTAGGAGTGGATGAAGCCGACCACGGCAGCGACCGGCAGGCCGAGCTTCTCGGCGATGTCACCGCGGGTCACAAGGATCGTGCCGCCGCCCTGGGATTCCAGGAAGCCGCCACGGCGACGATCGTTCGCGCGGCTGAAGAAGCGCGCGTCGATGCCCTTGCCGTACATTTCCTCCGAGTTGGCGGTGGCGTTCATGTTGCCGAAGCCAATCACGGATTCCACGCCGATGTCGTCGATTGCACCGGTGACCACGAAGTCGGCCTTGCCGAGGGCGATCTTGTCGACGCCCTCTTCAAGGGAGACGGCCGCGGTGGCGCAGGCGGAGACGGGCTGGATCATGTTGCCATAACCGCCGATGTAGGACTGCATCACGTGAGCCGCGACCACATTCGGCAGGGCTTCCTGCAGGATGTCGGTCGGAATCTCGTGATTGAGGAAGCGGTCGAGGTACAGCTTGCGCATCGACATCATGCCGCCGAAGCCGGTGCCCTGGGTCGAAGCTACCAGCGAGGGGTGGATGGACTCGAGGATTTCGGCCGGGGTGAAGCCGGCGCCCAGATAGGCGTCCACGGTGGTGACGATGTTCCACAGGGCGATCTTGTCGACGTCGCCGACCATCGAAGCGGGAATGCCCCAACGGGTCGGGTCGAAGCCCTTCGGGAACTGGCCGCCGACCGTGCGGGTCATGGTGGCGCGGCGCGGCACGCGGATCATCGAGCCAGCGTGGCGGGTCACGTTCCATTCGCCGGATTCCTCATCCGGGGCGATGGTGGTGTGCGCTTCGTCCAGCTTGACGTATTCGGCGGCGACATCGCGGGTCGGCACGGAGAAGGTGACGTCGTGGTCCAGGAAGACCTCGGCTTCTTCTTCGTCGGCGCCGTCCTTGTAGTCGTCGCCCATGCCCTCCTCGAACGGACGGATACCGGAGCGAGCCACGACCTCATCGTGGTAGCGCTCGGCGATGTCCTCTTCGGGCACCAGGTTGCCGTCGGTGTCGTACCAGCCGGGCTTCGGGCTGTCGGCCCAAGTCAGCAGGCCCATGTTCCATGCAAGTTCGAGCACTGCGCCGGCGCTCAGGTCGACGGTGCCGTCCGGGTGGATGCCGAGTTCGGCCTGGGTGCGCGTACGACCGGAACCCCACGGGCCCAGCTCACCGACGGAGACGATGACGATTTCGTCCTCCGGTCGGGCGGTGACGTTCTGCCAATCGGCAAGGTCGACCGGGGCCTGCTTGGTGACAATTGGGGTGGGCAGAGCCTTGAGAGTGGAGCCTGCGGCGCCGCCCTCCGGCTTCTCTCCCTCAATCGCAGCCTTCTCAGAGGAAGCTTCCTTCTCCGCATCGGCCATGGCCTCCGCGCGCAACGCCTTGATGTCGATGGGCTCGGAGCCGAGGCCACCGGTCAGATCCACGTCGAGCGGAGCTTTGAGGGCCTGCTCGCGCGATTCGGCGGTGCACAGGTCGAGCAGTTTGGCCGCGATCTGCGCGGTGGAGTAGGTGTGAATGCCGTGGCGCTCGACGACGGCGACCAGCGGGTCGTTGCCGCCCATAAGGCCGGTGCCACGCACCCAGCCAATCTTCGGGTGAGCGAAGGTGACGCGGCTCGACCACACCTTTTCGGCGCGGGCGCGGTTGACGATGGCGTCGAAGGCGCTCTTGACCTCGCCGTAGGCACCGTCGCCGCCGAACACGCCGCGGTTCGGGGAACCGGGCAGCACCACATGCAGCTTGTGCTGCACGTTGGTGTCGGCACCGATGTGGCTGAAGCCGGCGATGGCGCGTTCCACGCCCCACAGCATCAGTCGGGCCTGCGACTCGAACAGGTCGCCGGAGTCGGCAAGCGTGCCGTGAACCGGCGGTGCGGCGAACGGGAAGAACAGGGTCGGCTCCCACGCGGGCTTCAAGATCGTGGTGGTGGCACCAGAGGTCTTCTTCTGCTCGTGGCCCACCCAGTCGACCAGCGCGTCAACGTCGCGATAACTGGAGAGGTTGGCTGGAACCAGCCACAGCTTGGCGTTGCCGGTGGCGTGCTCGCGGTACGCCTGCTTCGCCCAAGCCTTGATGGACGGCTTGAAGCTGTGTGAGGTGGCCACCACGGTGGCGCCGCCTGCAAGCAGGCCTTCGACCACCTGAGCGGCGATGGAGTTCGGGCTCACACCGGTGACAATGGCGATGTCGTTCGCGTAGCGGGAGGCGTTCTTGTCGGAAGTAACGGATTCGAGGGCTTCGGAAGCGGCCTTCTGGAAGGCGGCCTTGAGCTCATCGTTGTTCGACTTGTCGGCGAACCACTGGGCTTCGGCGGCGATGGTCTTGCCAAGGCCAATGAAGCTGCCGTTCAGAGCGGCGGGGTCGTTGTCGTAGTAGGCACGGGCGAGGTCTTCGCGGGCGGAGGCCCAACGGTCATCGAAGAGGATGGCCTTGTTGGCATCAAAGCGTGGAGCGACCTGCTTGGGCCAGTCGGAGCCGAGCTCGGCTTCGACCGCGGCCACCACGGCGGCATTCTCGTCCTCGGATTCCTCCGGAGCCGGAGCGGCCACGCCGAGCTCGTTCAGCACGAAGCGGGCGGTGGCGGCAAGCACGCCGTTGGAACCGGTGACCTTCTCGGCGAAGGCGTCGAGTGCGGCGGAATCGACCACGGCACCGCCAGCGGCACCACCGGCGGACGGCAGAGCCACGGCAACGCCCTTAAGCTGGGCGACCACTTCAACAGCGGCGTCGATCAGCTTGTCGGCTTCAGGCTTGTTCTGCACGGCAGCGGTCGGCAGCTTGGCCAGGTCACCGCCACGGGAGCTGGAGCCCTCGCGGGTATCGAGCAGCAGTGCGGCAAGCACGCTGGCCACCCAGCCTTCGCCGAGCTGCCACACGTTGGCCACACGGTCGCGGATGTACTGCTGCTTGACGCCGGCGGCACCGAACAGCGAGCGCAGACGATCGCGCAGCGCCTCGGAGAGCACGGCACCGAACGGCTTGTAGTTCGGGGCGGCCTTGTTGACGATCTGGGCGAGCTTGTCGAGCGTCGCCTCGGCGGCACCGTCCACGCTGGCCACGCCCAGCTCGGAGCTGATGTCCATGAGCAGCTGGTTACGGCGAGAGGAAACGCCGTTGGTCAAGGTATCAGTGGTGTCGTTGCTGCCGATCTGGTCAAGACGAACCTTGGCGGCGTATGCCATGAGGACGCCGATGCCATCGGAGGCTTTGAAGGGCAGGTCGGCGACGGCGGCACCGGACGGGGCGCCGGCGGGAGCGGCAGAAACCGGAGCGGCCGGTGCGGGAGCAGCGGCAGCAGCCGGCGCTGCGTCAGCGGCTGCGCTCGAACCAAGCTTGGCGACGGCGGAACCGCCGGCGGGAGCGGTTTCGACCGGAGTCGCGGTCTCTTCCGGCTCGTCGTCGGGAACCAGCGAATCGGTGTCGGTCATGTAGACGCGGCCCTCATCGCGGCCGACGTTGTAGACCACCGTGTCGTTGCCGGCGAACTCGGGCAGACGCAGGGTCTTGGCACCGAGGTTGGCGAGCGTCGGGGCGTTGCCGAGGCCGACTTCGACGTACTCTTCGACGCCGAGGCCGCCCTGTTCACGCTTGCCGAACAGCAGTGCCTGGGTTTCGATCCAACGCACCGGGGAGGCGAATTGCCAGGAGAGCAACTCAGTGAGCAGCAGTCGGCCGAGCTTCTGGTCATCGGCGGCGTAGGAATCCCACACGGCCGGGTCGTCCAGTGCGGCCTTGATACGCTCGGAAGGCACGACTTCGAGGATCTTGGCGGCGAATTCCTTTGTCATCTCGAACGGCGAAGCCACGAGGTTCGGAATGTAGCGGTCCACCAGACGGCCACGGTAGTCGATGTACTGCGGCAGCAGTGCGTCGAGCTTGTCGCGGAATTCCGGCACGCCCTTGCGCAACAGCGTGGAGTGGAACGGCACATCGATGCCGGGCACCAGCATGAACGCGGGCTTGCCGCCGAATGCGGCCACGCGACGGGCGGAATCGGCCTTCAGCGCCTTGAGACCGGCGATCGTGCCAGCGATGGCGTACTGCTGGCCGGCGAGGTTGTAGTTCACGATCTCCAGGAACTCGCCAGAGGCCTTGGCCACGGATTCCACGTATTCCTTGACGTGAGCGTCGTCCACACCGAACTGGTTCGGGCGCAGGGCACCCATGCGGTAGTTGGAGCGGCCCTGGGCGTCACGCTCGATGAGGTGGTGCATGGTGGAACCACGGTGGAACACGAGCTCCAGTACGGTTTCCAGCGGAATCACGTCGGCGAATGCGGACAGCGCGTTGTACTCGCCGAGCGAGTGGCCGGCGAAGTAGGCGGGCCAGATGTCGGCGCCGGCTTCGCGCAGGCGCGCGGTCTGGGCAAAAGCAACCGTCGCGAGCGCCACCTGCGTGAACTGCGTCAGGTTGAGCAGGCCTTCGGGGTGACGGTAGGTCACGCCGTTGGCGGTGAGCTCCTTCGGGTTATCGCGCACAAGACCCAGGATCGAGAAGCCGAGCTTGGAGCGGGTGAGCTTGTCTGCGCGCTCCCACACGTCGCGGGCGGCGGCGGACTTGGCGCGCTCGTCCAGAACCATGCCCTGCTTCTGAATGCCCTGGCCGGGGTAGACGAAGGCGGCGCGAGGCGCGCGGACCAGTGCGGTACCGCGGGAGACTAGCTGGCCGTCGATACGGCAGGTGACTTCGAGGGTCATGCCGCCGTGGCGCACCTTGCCGACGCGCTCCACGGAGATCTCGACGGTGTCGTCGAGCTGGACCATGCCGTACATGTTGTAGGTCCAGCCGGCGATCTCGTAGTGGGCGCCCTTCTCGTCTAGTGCCTGCACGGCGTGCTGGGCGGTGGCGGACAGCCACATGCCGTGCACAAGCGGGGCCTGCAAACCAGAGATGCGAGCACCGCGAGTGGAGGTGTGGATCGGGTTGAAGTCACCAGAAGTGCGAGCGAAGGCGGTCATGTCGTGCGGAGCGACAACCTTCACGCGGCGCAGCAGACGGCGTGGTGTAGGCGCGATTTCCTTGTGCTCGGCATCACCGAACTCGGGGGCGTCGGCCGGTAAAGCATCGGAGTAGACGCGGCCGCGGATCGCGAAACGCTCGGTTTCGCGGGCAAGCAGCGTGCCGTCGGCAGCGGTGTGGGTCACGTGGATGGTGACCACGCGGCCGGAGGCGGACTCGAAGTAATCCTCAGCCCAAGACTTCAAGGCGATGGTTTCGCCGGTGTGCTTGAGCAGGTCTTCCTCGTTCACCTCAAGTTCGATGAGGTGGTCAAGGTGGACGGCGTTGAGCAGGCCTTCGATAACCGGGTAGCCCTTGACGTACACGGAGCCGAGCGCCGTGTAGATCGCGGGCCAGGCCGGGCCGACCAGCGCATCAGGGGCGATGCGGCTGGGTTGCAGGGTGGAGGGCAGAGCGGCACCGGTGGCCGCCTCATGGTCAAAGCCGAGGTTGACGGAGAGGGTGTAGGCGGCGGTGGCCGTGGCAAACGGACGCTCGGCGGAAACCTTGCCGTCGAGCTGCGGCATCTCGGTGAGCTTGTCGCCGGTGATGGCGGTGTTGCCAATGCCGGCGGTGGCGGCGAGCATTGCGTACACGTCCGGAATCAGACGCTCGCGATCCACGACCGGCACTCGGCCAAGCTCGGTTCCTTCCACGATGAGCGGAATGACGATGTCACGAACGGCGTGCTTGGAGGTGCCGCCGTCCGGGTCGTTGTCCCAGTAGGTGTCGAGGTGGATATCCAGATCGTACTTGCCGGCCGCGGCGTCGAACGCGCGGATTTCATAGTACTGATCGCCCAGAGCGGTGCCGTAGGCGGGGTTATCGGTGATGTGGCCGACCCAGGAGATGTTCGGGGACTTGCGGATGAAGTCCTCGGCGGAAACAGCCTCGCCGAGTGCGGCGAAGTCGTTGTTTTCGGCGGCATTCTGCTCGGCCTTCACGCGCTCGATGGCCGCGTTCTCGAAACGACCGAGGATGTCTGCGATCGGCTCGTCCACGGTGGTGATGCCGGCCACGGAAATCGGGCCGGGGATGGCGCGCACGGAATCGGCGGAATAACGCTGATCCTCGGACTGCCAGAGCTGGTCCTGTCCCCACCAACGCAGCAGATCGTTGTCGATGACCGGCACGAACGGCATGGGCTTGGGGTATTCGCGCACGAGCACCGGGAACCAGGCCACGTCGGCCGGGACCACCTTGAGTTCGGCGGTCTGCGGGTAGGCCAGAGCGAGCTTTTCCAGCGCGGGGGCCGGATCGGCGAGAATGCCGTCGCGGGTCAGCAGGCCGGCGGCAGCGGCCTCATCGGCAGAAACGCCGTCGGCGGCGAACAGCTTGGAGGTGAACTCGCCGGAGTCGGTGTCGTTCGCACGGGCTTCGATGCGCTGCAGCAGGTGCTGGAATCGGTCGGCGTAAGTCGGGTCGGCCCACGGGAAGGCGAGTTCGGCGAAGCGCTGCGCCCACTCGAGGTAGGTCATGGAGGCCAGATCGCCGAAGTAGGGCTTGGCGGTCTTGTTCAGGGCCTCGATGATTTCCTTACGGCGGGAGTCGAGCTCCTCGGGGTACTTCATCACGCGCACAAGCAGGCGGCCGCATTCGGCGGAATCGTTCTCAAGCTCGTAGATGTCGGCATGCAGGTGGCTCAGTCCTGAGGACATGCCACCGACCGACTTGCCGGAAGGCACCCAGTGGGCGGCCTGCGGGGCGAACACATCATCGGACTTGGCGTCGGCCGGAATGCCGGGCGTCTTGACGAGCATCTGCTTGACTTCGGGGCTGGTGTGGGCTTCCTTGGCGGTCATCGCAGCGGTGCCGATAAGCACGCCGTCGACCGGCATGTCCGGCAGACCGTAGGCGTGGGCCCACTGGCCGGAGATGTAGTCGGCCGCGCGTTCGGGGGTGCCGATGCCGCCGCCGGCGACCAGCACGAGGTTGTCGCAGGCGCGCACTTCGGCGTAGGTGGCGGCGAGCAGGTCATCCAGGGCTTCCCAGCTGTGGTGGCCGCCGGCCTCGCCGCCTTCGACCTGAATCATGATGGTGGTGGGGGCCACGGCCTTGGCGATGCGCACGACCTGACGAATCTGGTCGACGGTGCCGGGCTTAAAGCTCACGTACGGTAGACCATCGGCCTGCAGGTTCTTGATGAGTTCCACGGCCTCGTCCAGCTCGGGGATGCCGGCGGAAACGACCACGCCGTCAATCGGAGCGCCGGAAGCACGCTTCTTGGGCACGATGCGGGAGGAGCCGAACTGCAGGTTCCACAGGTAGCGGTCCATGAACATCGCGTTGAATTCAACCGTGCGGCCTTCCTCAAGCTCGTCTTCGAGGGCGGCGATGTGGCGGTCGAACACTTCGGCGGTCACCTGGCCGCCGCCGGCGAGCTCGGCCCAGTAGCCGGCGTTGGCGGCTGCGGCCACGATTTCCGGCTCCACGGTGGTGGGGGTCATGCCGGGCAGCAGCACCGGCGGCTTGCCGGTGAGCTTGGAGAACTTGGTGACCAGCTTGGCGCCGGCCGGGGTTTCGATGACGCGCGGCGCGAGTGCCTTCCAGTTCTGGGTGCGCTCGGGCTCGCTTTCCAAAGTGGAGAGAGCGGAGCGCTCGGCCAACGTGGTGGCTTCGACCACGCCGATGCCGGTGCCCTGCACCACGTTGCCGATCAGCTTGCCAAGCGTGTTGCCAGGGCCGAGGTCCACAATCCACAGCTTGGCCGGGTCGGCGGCGTTAAACAGCGCCTTGACGCGGGCATTCCAGTCCACATGGTTGAGCAGCACTTCCTCAGCGAGTGCGCGGGTGCGATCCTGGTCAAAGCCGCAGGCGCCAGCCCAAGACACGGTCTGCTCAACAGCTTCGGCCATGAGCGGAGAATGGAAGGGCAGGGTGACTTCGAGGTATTCGAGAGTGGGGTTGAACACAGTGCCGCCGTGGAGCTTCTGTTCACGCAGCTTGGCCTGGTGCTGGTGCTCGCGCTCGGTTTCGAAGGCAAATGCGGCCAGATCCTCCGGGTAGCCGGACAGCACGTGGTGATTGTCAGAGTTGGTGACGGCAATGGAAATCGGGCCGTGTGCATTGTTGACGCGGGCCACCAAAGCCTCGACCTGTTCACGAGTGGCGCCCTTGACGGAAAGCATCGGGCTGGCCTCGCCGTACTTGGGGTTCAGGCCCAGTTCGCGCACGCGGCGAGTGCCGGCTGCACCGATCAGGGCGGCGACGGCCAGAATCTCGTCGAGGGTCTTGCCGGCGGCTTCGATGGAGCCGGCGGCCTCGATGGCACGGGTCATGTGCACGGCGAGCACGCCCTGGGAGTGGCCGAGCACGGCAACCGGCTTGGCGGCGGCCACACTGTAGCCAAGGTGTTCCAAGTCGAGCAGGGCGCCGAGCTGGGTCAGGGCCACGCCTTCCACGGATGCGGTGGCGTCGGCTGCAGCGCTGAGGCGGGCCGGGTTCGGGGTGAAGCCGAACAGGTCGACCGGACGACCGGTGGTGGCCAGCAGGTCAGAGGCGGCCGGGGCGAGCAGTCGGTTGGCTGCGGCGACGTGGCCACGCAGGGCCTCGTCAAGACTGGGATCGGTGGTCTGGTCTGCCAAGGCGACCGGCCACGGGGTGGACTGGCCGGCGAAAGCGAGCGCATGAGGCTCGGTGGTCAGGCGGTTGAGGAAGAAGGTGGACATTACTTTCCTTACTTGTGTTTTGGTTGACGTCTTCAAAAATCAAAGTGGCTGGTTGCCATGGTGTTTGGTGGTGCGCTTGATGCGGCGCTTGGTAGCAAGCGTGGCCAGCGATTCGACGATCACTTCACGGGTTTGTTCGGGGTCGATCATGCCGTCGATCTGCCCGATTTCCAGCGAGAGGTTCGCGTTGACGGTGCTGGTCTCGTACTCCTTGATGTACTTGGCCCGCAGCGCATCGACGTCCTGTCCGGAGGCTTTGGCCTTGGCCAGGTCATGGCGGTGGATGATGTTCACCGCGCCGGCCGCACCGAGTACCGCGATCTGGGAGGAGGGCCACGCGAAGTTCAGGTCCGCGCCGATGGCTTTGGATCCCATCACGATGTACGCGCCGCCGAACGCCTTGCGCAGCACCACGGTCACCATCGGCACTTGCGCGTTGGCGTAGGCGTAGATCACCTTGGCGCCGCGGCGAATGATGCCGGCGTGCTCCTGGTCGGAGCCGGGCTTGTAGCCGGGCACGTCCACGAGGGTGACCACGGGCAGGTTGAACGCGTCGCACAGTCGCACGAATCGGGCGACCTTCTCGGACGAGTCGACGTCCAGGATGCCGGCGAGCACGTTCGGCTGGTTCGCCACGATGCCGACCGGCTTGCCGTCGATGCAGGCGAAGCCGACGAGCGCGGAGGCGCCGAACAGTTCCTGCACCTGCACGAATTCGCCGTAATCGACGATGCAACGGATCACTTCGAGCATGTCGTACGGCTGGCGTTCGTTGGCGGGCACGATGGTGGCGAGTCGCTTGGCGGTTTCGCGTTCGGCGCGGGTGGCGGCGTAGGCGTAGACCGGCGGCTTGCTTTCGCTGTTGGACGGCAAGTAGGCGAGCACGGTGCGCGCGTAGTCGATGGCATCCGATTCGTCCTCGCCGAGGTAGTGGGCCACGCCGGACATCCGGTTATGCACTTCGCCGCCGCCGAGGTCGGCCATGGAGATGGTCTCGCCGGTCGAGGCCTTGACCACGTCCGGTCCGGTGACGAACATGTTCGAGTTCTCGCGGGTCATGATGATGAGGTCCGTCAGTGCCGGGCAATAGACGGCGCCACCGGCGCAGGGGCCGAGGATCAGACTCAGCTGGGGCACGAAGCCGCTGGCCTCGCAGGTCTTGCGGAAGATGCGGCCGTACTGGGTCAGGGCGGCCACGCCTTCCTGGATGCGGGCGCCACCGGAGTCCACGATGGCCACGATCGGCACTTTGAGGTCGATGGCCATGTCCATCAGTCGGCAGATCTTCTCGCCTTCGGCGGTGCCGAGGGTACCGCCCTTGACGGAGAAGTCCTGGGCGTAGACGGCGACTTTGCGGCCGTAGACCTGGCCGAAGCCAGTGATGACGGCCGCACCGGCGTTGCCGCCGGCGATGTTGCCGCCCTGGAAGCGGCCGATCTCCTCAAACGTGCCAGTGTCGAAGAGCAGGTCAAGGCGTTCGCGCGCGGTTTTCTTGCCTTTGGCGTGCTGTTTGTCGCGGGCGCGCTCTTCGGCGGCGCGAGCCAGTTCGGCGGCCTTGACCAC
>JAFEHB010000085.1_pt2 | contig 11217 bp, 8 predicted proteins | sample 9267121 | NCBI WGS metagenome assembly JAFEHB01 (sample SAMN17103336, study PRJNA684904) | human gut metagenome | isolation source: diarrhea sample from child under the age of five | host: Homo sapiens | place: South Africa: Mafikeng, Mafikeng Provincial Hospital | collected 2019-09 | reverse complement strand
TTAATATATTCCCATTTGATATATTCCCATTTGATATATTCCCATTTGATATATTCCCATTTAATATATTCCCATTTGATATATTCCCATTTGATATATTCCCATTTGATATATTTACCATTCAAATTCACTTCTATAAATATTCAAAAAAATCCGCAGATGTGCCCCGCACATCGAGACCTACCACCCCCCTCCCCCACTCTCGGCTCAACCTTCCACATCCAATACCGTCACATACATATAACGGCCTCAAGACTATTTCACTCCCAACAACCCCTCAGGCCGTTCTCCTCCATCGGCTCAACCTTCCGTATCCAATACCGCAGCATACAGACACAAGTCAACAAAACTCCCACCCTCCACAACCAAGCACTCAAAAAAAAGCCCGAGGGGTGTGCAGAGGGGCCGCGGCTTTGCGGCCCCTTTGCGGTTTTCCTATTTTCGCAAAAAAATACTGCGTCCGTTCGCCACCCCGAACGAAACACAGTATTTTTCAAAAGTATTTTTTTACATTTTGTTACTTAACAACACGCACTCTGTACATGCCCTCGATCTCCTTAAGTTCATCTAACGCCTTAGCAGACGCCGCACTCTCAAGATCAATAAGAGTATAAGCAAACTCCCCTTTACTCTTATTGGTCATATCCGCAATATTCAATCCCTCGGATCCAAGGATTTTAGTAACCTGACTGATCATATTCGGTGTGTTGCTGTGCGCAAGAGAGATTCTTCCAACAGCCACACAGGTACCCATATCACAGTTCGGATAATTAACTGAATTTTTGATATTACCATTCTCAAGGTAATCGCGGATCTCCTTTACAGCCATCTCTGCACAGTTTTCTTCAGATTCCTCTGTAGACGCACCAAGATGCGGAGTTACCAGAATACCCTCGCGTCCTGCAACTGTCTCATTTGCAAAGTCAGTTACATACTTCTTAACCTTGCCACTCTCAACAGCCTCGATCAGCGCATCCTCATCAACAAGAAGATCTCTTGCAAAATTCAGAAGAACTACGCCGTCCTTCATCTTATCGAAAGCTTCTTTGTTGATCATCTTCTTAGTGCTGTCAAGAAGCGGCACATGAATGGTGATATAATCGCACTGGCTGTAGATCTCATCCAGGCTCTTGCTGTGCTTGATGGTTCTGGACAGGTTCCATGCCGCATCAATAGAAAGATATGGGTCATAGCCATATACTTCCATGCCAAGACCGCATGCTGCGTTTGCCACCATGGCTCCAATGGCTCCAAGACCGATGATACCAAGCTTTTTGCCGCTGATCTCGCATCCTGCGAACTGTTTTTTCTGCTTCTCGGCAAGCTTGCCGATGTGCTCTTTATCTTTCTCCTGTGCAACCCACTCGATACCTCCTACGATATCTCTGGATGCAAGGAGCATACCTGCAAGTACCAGCTCTTTTACGCCGTTTGCGTTAGCTCCAGGCGTGTTGAATACAACAACACCCTTCTCTGCATACTCCTTAACCGGAATATTATTGACGCCTGCACCTGCACGTGCAACTGCACAAACGCTCTTCGGCAGCTCCATGTCGTGCATTTTTGCACTTCTTACAAGGATTGCATCACACTGGTCAGCGGTCTCTGTTTTTTTATAATTATCGCCAAAAAGTTTCAGACCTTTTTCAGCGATAGGATTCAGGCAATGATACTGGAACATTATGCATTCTCCTCCTCGAATTTTTTCATGAATGCAACCAGTGCCTCTACGCCGGCCTTTGGCATGGCATTGTAGATGCTGGCACGCATTCCGCCAACAGTACGGTGTCCTTTCAGGTTTACAAGTCCTGCTTCAGTTGCCTCTTTAACAAACTTGGCATCCATTTCCTTGTCACCGGTTACGAACGGTACATTCATAAGAGATCTGTCTTCCGGAACTACAGTTCCTTTGAACAGCTTGCTGGAATCCAGGTAATCATAAAGGATTTTTGCTTTTTCCTCATTGCGCTGTTTCATCACTTCCAGACCGCCCATCTTCTTCAGCCATTTAAATACTTTTCCGCATACATAGATGCAGTAAGCATTCGGCGTATTGTAAAGAGAGCCTGCGTCTGCATGTGTCTTATAAGTAAGCATGGTTGGGGTTCCCGGAAGAACATCCTCTGTGATCAGGTCCTCACGGATGATCACGATAACCATGCCTGCCGGTCCGATGTTCTTCTGAACACCGCCATAGATAATACCATATTTGCTTACATCTACCGGCTCAGACAGGAAGCAGGAGGATACATCTGCTACCAGAGTCTTACCTTTTGTGTTTGGAAGTTTTTTGAATTTTGTGCCGTAAATGGTGTTGTTCTCACAGATGTATACGTAGTCTGCATCCGGGCTGATCGGCAGATCACTGCAGTCCGGGATATAGCTGAAGGTTTTATCTTCAGAAGATGCGATCTTGTTTGCTTTTCCGTATTTCTGAGCTTCCTGATAAGCTTTTTTTGCCCACTGTCCTGTTACGATATAATCTGCGACCTTGTTTTTCATAAGGTTCATCGGGATCATGGCAAACTGCTGGGATGCTCCTCCCTGAAGGAAAAGTACCTTGTAGTTATCCGGAATGTTCATAAGCTCGCGGAGATCTTTCTCTGCAGTATCAATGATCTCCTGAAAAGCTGCACTTCTGTGGCTCATTTCCATAACAGACATTCCTGTGCCGTTATAATCCATCATCTCATCCGCTACTTCTTTGAGTACTTCCTCTGGAAGCACTGCCGGTCCGGCAGAAAAATTATACACTCTACTCATGTTTCTTCATATCCTCCTCGTCAAATACATCATCAAGGTTCGCACCAGCCGGTACCATCGGGAACACACTCAGATCCTGATCGATCCAGCAATCCAGAACGACAGGTCCCTCTGCTGCCAGTGCCATCTTAAGTGCAGGCTCCACATCCTCCATCTTTGTCACACGAATGGCTTTTGCACCCAGCGCCTCTGATAATTTCACGAAATCAACGGCGTCATCCAGTACTGTGGAAGAGTATCTCTTTCCATAGAAAAGCGTCTGCCACTGACGCACCATTCCCAGTACATGATTGTTCATAACAATCTGGATCAGCTGTCTTCCACAGCGTGCAGCTGTTGCCAGCTCATTCATATTCATACGGAAGCATCCGTCACCTGCTATATTTACAACTGTTTTTTCCGGTCTGCCCATCTTCGCGCCAATTGCAGCGCCAAGGCCGTAACCCATGGTTCCAAGGCCGCCGGAAGTAAGAAGAGTTCTCGGCTCTTTGTATTTATAATACTGCGCCGCCCACATCTGATGCTGTCCAACATCTGTGGAGATGATCGCATCACCGTTGGTCAGCTCATAAAGCTTCTCTATAATATACGGACCTGTAAGCTGTGTGTGATCATAATTCAGCGGATATTTTGATTTCAATTCCTGGATATGTGCGATCCACTCCGGATGTTCTTTCTTCGGAATTTCCTCCAGAAGGCGTTTCAGCACTTCCTTCACATCACCGATCACACTGGCATCCACTTTGATATTTTTATTGATTTCCGCAGCATCCACATCGATCTGAAGGATTTTTGCATTATGTGCAAAAGTTTTGGTATTTCCTGTTACACGGTCACTGAAGCGTGCACCGAGAACAATAAGAAGATCGCACTCTGTTACGCCAAGATCGGAAGTCTTGGTTCCGTGCATACCTACCATACCTGTATAGAGAGGATCTTCTCCCGGGAAGGTACCCTTGCCCATCAGAGTATCGCAGACAGGAGCCTGGATTCTGCGAGCCAGCTCACGTACTTCCTGGTCAGCACCGGAGATCACGCATCCGCCGCCAACAAAAATAAACGGTTTCTCTGCCTCTCTGATCATTTCCAGCGCCTGATCAATATCTTCTTTACGGATACTTTTGATCTCACGGTTAACCGTAGCCGGATGGCATGGCTCATATTCATATTTCATTCCTGTGATATCCTTCGGGACATCCACAAGCACCGGGCCGGGTCTTCCGCTTTTTGCAATATAAAATGCTCTTCTTAACGTATCTGCAAGATCTTCGATATTCTTTACGATGAAACTGTATTTTGTTACAGGCATTACGATACCTGCGATATCAACCTCCTGGAAAGAATCTCTTCCCAGGAGTGGTCTTCCTACGTTTGCAGTAATGGCTACCATCGGTACGGAATCCATGTATGCAGTCGCGATCCCTGTTACCAGGTTAGTTGCTCCTGGACCGGAGGTTGCCAGGCAGACACCCACCTTTCCGGTCGCTCTTGCATAACCGTCAGCAGCATGGGATGCACCCTGCTCGTGGGAGGTCAGTACATGTGTGATCTCATCTTTGTATTCATATAAGGCATCGTAAACATTCAGGATCGCGCCGCCCGGATATCCAAATACGGTATCAACGCCCTGCTCCTTCAGACATTCTACGATGATCTCTGCACCTGTAAGCTGCATATCTTTCGTTCCTCCTTATTTTGCTTTCGGTACTTCCAGGATCGCACCACGGTTTCCGGATGTTACCATGGAAGCGTATCTTGCCAGATATCCGGTTGTCACCTTCGGCTCTCTTGGCTGCCATTTTTCTCTTCTAGCCTGCATCTCTTCATCTGAAACCTTGATCTCCAGTTTCAGCTCCGGAATATTGATGCTGATGATATCGCCTTCCTCAACCAATGCGATCGGGCCGCCTACTGCTGCCTCCGGTGATACGTGTCCGATAGCGGCTCCTCTGGATGCACCGCTGAAACGTCCGTCGGTGATCAGGGCTACGGAAGAACCAAGTCCCATTCCCACAATAGCAGATGTAGGGTTCAGCATCTCTCTCATTCCAGGACCACCCTTTGGTCCCTCGTAGCGGATAACCACAACATCTCCCTCTACGATCTTACCGCCCTTGATGGCAACAATTGCGTCATCCTCGCTGTCAAATACACGTGCAGGACCTTCATGTACCAGCATCTCCGGTACAACTGCAGAACGTTTTACAACACCACCATCCGGTGCAAGGTTTCCTTTCAGTACGGCAAGTCCGCCTGTCTTTGTATACGGATTGTCGATCGGGCGGATAACATCCGGATTCAGGTTTACACAGTTTTTGATATTCTCACCTACTGTTTTTCCGGTTACTGTCATACACTCTGTATGGAGAAGTCCCAGCTTGTTCAGCTCATTCATGACCGCATAGACACCACCGGCCTCATTAAGATCTTCCATGTAGGTCGGGCCTGCCGGTGCAAGGTGGCAAAGGTTCGGGGTCTTCTCACTGATCTCATTTGCAAAGCTAATATCAAAATCCATTCCGATCTCATGTGCGATAGCCGGAAGATGAAGCATACTGTTTGTGGAGCATCCAAGTGCCATATCTACTGTAAGTGCATTTAAAACTGCCTCTTTTGTCATAATGTCTCTTGGGCGGATGTTCCTTTTGTACATTTCCATTACCTGCATTCCTGCATGCTTTGCAAGACGGATACGTTCAGAGTATACTGCCGGGATGGTACCGTTTCCTTTCAGTCCCATACCGAGAACCTCTGTCAGGCAGTTCATGCTGTTCGCAGTGTACATACCGGAACATGATCCACAAGTCGGGCAGGTTTTATTCTCGAATTCTTCCAGATCATCTGCTGTGATGGTTCCTGCTGCATAGGATCCTACTGCCTCAAACATACTGGAAAGACTGGTTTTGTGTCCTTTTACATGGCCGGCAAGCATCGGACCGCCGCTTACGAATACAGTAGGAACGTTGATCCTTGCCGCTGCCATCAGAAGACCAGGTACGTTTTTGTCACAGTTGGGAACCATGACCAGAGCATCGAACTGATGAGCCAGTGCCATGGCCTCTGTGGAATCTGCGATCAGGTCACGTGTTACAAGGGAATATTTCATTCCAACGTGTCCCATTGCGATTCCGTCACATACTGCGATCGCCGGAAATACAACCGGTGTGCCGCCAGCCATTGCAACGCCGAGCTTTACAGCATTTACAATTTTGTCAAGGTTCATATGTCCCGGTACGATCTCGTTATAAGAACTTACGATTCCTACCAGTGGTTTGTCCATTTCTTCCTTTGTCATTCCAAGGGCATTGAACAGGGAACGATGTGGTGCCTGCTGTGTGCCTTTTCTTACGGTATCACTTTTCATTTTTAAGGTCTCTCCTTTTTATTCTTTACGATAGGATCCGGTATCTGTTTATAGACTTCCTCTTCCAGGTACCGGTTTTTTCTGTTCTGTTTCGTTTTCTTCTCTCTGTCCCACTTTATTTATGCAATGGCATCTGCGATCAGATCGCCCATCTCTCTGGTTCCGACAAGCTTGCATCCGTCAGACATGATATCTCCTGTTCTGTAACCCTCTGTAAGAACCTTCTGTACTGCTGCTTCCACAGCATCTGCTTCTTTATCAAGATCCAGAGAATATCTCAGCATCATGGCAGCGGAAAGAATGGTTGCGATGGGGTTTGCCTTGTTCTGGCCTGCGATATCCGGTGCAGAACCATGGCTCGGCTCATAGAGACCAAGCTTTGTCTCATTTAAGCTTGCGGAGGAAAGCATTCCAATGGAACCGGTCACCATACTTGCCTCATCAGAGAGGATATCTCCAAACATGTTTTCTGTAAGGATAACATCAAACTGCTTCGGATCACGTACCAGCTGCATTGCACAGTTATCAACCAGCATATGCTCCAGTGTTACATCCGGATAATCCTTTGCCACATCCTCCACTACACTTCTCCAGAGTCTGGAAGAATCAAGAACATTGGCTTTATCTACACTTGTAACCTTATTTCTTCTCTTACGTGCGATCTCAAATGCCTTAATGGCAATACGGCGGATCTCATTCTCATTATAAGAAAGAGTATCTACCGCTGTGCGGACTCCGTTCTCCTCAGTAGTCTTTCTTGCTCCGAAGTAAAGACCTCCTGTAAGCTCTCTTACAATGATCATGTCAAAACCATCTCCGATGATCTCATCACGGAGCGGGCAGGCATCACGAAGCTCATTGTAAAGATAAGCCGGACGAAGGTTTGCAAACAGGTTCAGCGCCTTACGGATCGCAAGAAGACCTGCCTCCGGGCGTTTGGACGGCTCCAGCTTGTACCACGGGGATGTCTTGGCATCACCGCCAATGGAACCCATCAGTACTGCATCAGAAGCTTTTGCCTGGGCAATGGCTTCCTCTGTAAGAGGTACTCCGTGAGCATCAATGGATGCCCCTCCTAAAAGAACCTCTGTGTATGAAAATTTATGACTGTATTTCTCACATACTCTGTCTAAAACTTTTTTGGCCTCGGCAACAATCTCCGGACCGATTCCGTCTCCCGGAATCAGGGCAATCTTGTACTCCATTTTATTCACTCCTCCGATTTCCCCTGTGCTGTAAAATTTTAACGCACTGGTGTGGATAATTGTTATTATCATAACGCACTTTTCGACGGATTTCAACCTATTAAATAGATAAAGTTATTTCCGGAATGTAAAAAATAAACGGCAATTCCCTGTTTCTGCCGCCACAGAGACATACTTTCGCACACAGAAAAAAGAAAAACTGCCCTACCATTCCGGTACAGCAGTCTTTCTTTTTTTATCATATTCTGTTTTTCCTGATGATATTCTCAGAATTTCCCGCTGGAACCGCCGAAGGTATCACCGGAAGATGAGGTATGGGTGCTGGAACCACCGTTATTATCCTCATTTTTCGGTTTTGCGGATTTTGATACCGTACTGTAGAGGTAAAAATCATTACTTCTGGTCACATTCATACTGCCCTGCCGCACATAAGAAGCCGCCCGATCCTGTTTTCGCACAGTTTTCAGCTTTCTTCTCATATTTCCGGTCACCAATAATCCTGCCACAAGCCCCACAGCAAGAGCGATCAGCAGGTTTATCCCAACCGCAAAAGGCTCATCCGGAAGGTTTTCCACATCGTATGGCTCTGCCTCATCTGCCTGCGTGATAAAATCATCGCATTCCGTGGCAAACTTATGAAACGCTTCGTTATAATCACCGTCACTTAAATAAGGCTTCACCTGATCCATGATGTAGGACTGTCCGGCATCCGTAAACACTTCTATCGCATATCCGTGTGTCGCAATGGCCCAGTTACGGTCTCCCATATCCAACAGGAATAAAATACCGTCACCATTTTCCCCCTGCCCATATCCATGGTCAATAAAATAATCCTCCGCATACGCCTGGGCTGTTTTTCCCTCAAGACTGTTAACAGTAACGACCACAACATCTACCTGATCCCGCTCACTGATCTCATCCAGAGTACTGCTCAGGCTATCCTGCTGCTCTGCATCCAGAAGTCCCGCCTGGTCATCCAGACGGCTTACGGTGCCTGCCCATACCGGAAAAGCACATGCCAGACACAAAAGGATCGATATCAAAAATACAGATATTCTTTTTTTCATGGCATCCACCTCCCTACAAAGCCCAGATCAGATACAGGATAATATAAGTGATCACACCCACGACCCCCGTTGTTCCCAGGAACCATCGTGCAAAAGCGTTCTTGTCTGTAGGCAGATTTCCCACAAATTTCCCTGTCTGACCATTCATGGCAAATATGTAATTATCACCCTTCCACTTCGTCTGCAGGATCCATACGGGATATAACGCATATTTCGTTGTCCCGTTATGAAGCCGGATACTGGTATTCTCCGGTACCACACTGGCGTATCCTCTCACCGTATCCCGGAATGCAGCCTCTGTGCTGCGGCGGATACGCTCATTGGCACGTTCCTCACACTCGCTCGCTGTCACATCATATTTATCTGCAAAATATCCAGCCAGATACGCAGTCTGAAAATCCACCGCTTCTTTGAAATCAAAAGGCTCTATAGACTCCATCAGATCATTTTCCATGCTGGCAGAGCCATCCACCGGTACATGATCAAAACCAAGAGAACCACTTCTGTGTACTGCATAATAGCTGGTCTCCGTATAATCATAATCACTATCGCTCCAGAACCGGGTCTTTGTTGCACGGTAACGGATATCTGCATCTGCGTCTGTGTCATACAGCCAAAACGGAACGTAGATGCCCTTAACCTCGCTGATATGATTCTCTGACTTAAATGCTTTCGGCAGAAGCCTCTTACCGGTAAGATGCTTTTTCAGCCTCTCCTTTGCCGCTTTCTTGTCCAGCTTAAACGGGATCACATAATCCGGCTTCAGTGCACCGGACAGCTGCCCGGTCATTACCACCGGACTTCCGCAAAACGGGCAGGCCGTTGCTGCCGTGTTGGCATCTCCCACGATCTCACCGCCACAGGACTTGCACACATAGGTACGCAGCCCCTCACTCTCCCCGTCCTGCCATTCACTGCCGGCCTCATCCGACCAGCTCATATCCTCAGGCTGCTCTTCCTCCACAGTCTGGGCATATTCCGATAACGTCCCGACATCAAACTCCGTATCACAAAATGGACACTTCATCTTCTGCACAGAACTGTCAAACTCTATGGAGCCACCACAGCACGGACACTTAAACTCCTGCATCTTCGCCATATATTCACCTCACTTCATCATTCTGTATCCAACAACCGGCAGGAGTTACCTTGCATTTTGCTCCTGACCATCTCTCTTTCTGATCTATACTGCATCCTCCGGTCCGAACGGATCACCGCACTCCGGGCAGAATTTCGGTGGATTCTCCGGATCTGCCGGTTCCCATCCGCACCTGCTGCAGCGATACTGCATCTTCTTCTCCGGTTTCTTCGCTCCGCAGTTCATACAGAACTTTCCTTTATTCACCGTACCGCAGGAACAGGTCCAGCTGTCCTCCACCGGACGCGATGCACCACACTCCGGACAGAATTTTCCCGAAGAAACCGCACCACAGCTGCAGGTCCAGGAACCAGCCGCAGCCCCTACTCCGTTCCCTGCCGACGAAACCGGCTGCGCTGCCTGCTGCTGTACACTCTGCTGCTGTACACTCTGCTGCTGCGCCTGCTGCTTCTGGCCCATCTCAAACAACTGCTGCGCATTCAGACCACCTGCATTAGCAGCCATACCCATGCCCATAAATCCAGTCATAGCCCCTGCTGAATTAGAAGCCGCAGCCTTCATAGCATCCGCCTGAGCCCCGGTCAAAGTAGCCGCAGCCATGGCAGGATCACGCATCATAGCCGTACGCTGGGCCTGCTTGATCATCTCGGCATCCTCATCCGGCAATGTCACAGAACCAAGCGCCACACTGACCACCTTAAGCCCACGAAGCTCCTCCCACTTGGCAGAAAGCACCTCATTCATGGCATTCTCCAGTTCCGTATTATGAGTCACGATCTGATTCGGACGCATCTCCAGCTCCGAAAGCCTTCCGAAAGCAGGCTGCAGCGCACTGATAAACTCCGCCTTCAGCTGTCCGTCCAGCTCCTCCCTGGTATACTCCCGCTCCACATTTCCACACACATTCGTATAAAAAAGAAGGGGATCTGCGATCCTGTAGGAATAAACACCATGACATCTCACAGCCACATCCACATCCAGCCCGATCCTGGAATCCACAACCCGGAACGGGATCGGATTAGCAGTACCAAACTTGTTATCCACAAGCTCCTTGGTATTAAAATAATACACTCTCTGATCCTTACCCGTATCACCGCCAAAAGCAAATCTCTTCCCGATCGTATCAAAGGTCTTCCTGATTCCGTCACCCAAACTGCCTGAAAAAATACTCGGCTCCGTAGAAGCATCATACGTATACTCTCCCGGATCCGCACAAACCTCAACAACCTTCCCCTGCTCCACGATCATCATACACTGTCCATCCGCCACAGCAATCCCGCTGCCGCTGGAAATAATATTATCACTCCCATGCTTATTGGAAGATCTGGAAGAAGACCTCTTCGTCCCCTTCACAACCATCACTTCTTTATCCATAGCCTCACAGTAAAAAAACTCCTTCCACTGATCCGCCAACGTACCACCTGCTGCACCCACAGCCGCTCTGATAAGACCCATAACTCCAACCCCTTTCTGAAAATTCATTCTTATTTACAATTTTACGATATTCCAAAGCCATCGTCACTCTCATTTCTGATAGTAACATCATTATTACACGAATTTTACCAAAAATCCACTTATTTCTATACAATATTACAATTGTCATATTCCTAGCACATCCGCAATTCTAGGCACATCCACAATCCCAAGCACATCCACAATCCCAGGCACGTCCACAATCCCAGGCACATCCACAATCCCAGGCACATCCGCAATCCCAGG
>JAFEHB010001223.1_pt1 | contig 11270 bp, 10 predicted proteins | sample 9267121 | NCBI WGS metagenome assembly JAFEHB01 (sample SAMN17103336, study PRJNA684904) | human gut metagenome | isolation source: diarrhea sample from child under the age of five | host: Homo sapiens | place: South Africa: Mafikeng, Mafikeng Provincial Hospital | collected 2019-09 | reverse complement strand
CCACTGTACCGTCAGTTTTGACTTGGAAAGTGATGTCAGTCACCTTGAGGTAACCTGTTGGAGCTGCTTCCTCATGGAAAGTGTAAGTGCCTGGAGCCAAGTTGAGGTCTTTAGACTTACCAGCTTCAGATGTCCAGCTTTCTACTGGATTGCCTTCTGCCTTATCGCCTTTGAAGATCTTGATCTGAGCTCCTGCGATTTCTGTACCACCAAGGTTAACCTTACTGAAGGTAATTGGTTTTGGACTAGTATCCTCTTTATCAGTAATAGTCAGAACTGGACCAGCTGCAAGAACAGTGTCATCAGCTCCCTTATTCTTAATAGTGATAGAACCGTCAGCATTAACTGTAAAAGTAATATCTCCTACAATTTGATATCCCTCTGGAGCATCGAACTCTCTTAGAGTGTAGGTGCCTGGTGCCAGCTTAATCACTTTAGAAGTGTCAGCTACAGTAGTCCAGTCTGCAACAGGTGCCTCTTCAAGATTAACTGTATCTCCACTATAGATTTTCAGTTCCGCACCTGGAATTTCTTTTCCATTTGGATCCACCTTCTTAAAGGTGATATCCTTTTCGGTTGGTGTCTTCTTGTTGACAATATCACGAGATACCGATTTATCAGTTCCGAAATCTTGTGAACCAATCTTGATTTCCTCAGTTGATTTGTCATATCCTTCTGGTGCTTGCACTTCTCGGATGGTATAGTTGTCTCTCAACAACTCTCCTACGCTCGCATTACCATCAGCATCTGTTGTCAACTTGCCAACTACTGCCCCAGTACTGTCACGAACCACTTCAAATTCAGCGCCTTGAAGATTTTCACCCGCCTCATTTACCTTATGGATCTTAATAGAGAATACATATCCTTCGGCTACACCACCAGCAATCTGATAGGTACGAGTGCTAGTTGATTGTTCAGTCAGACCACCATTATAATTCATCTTGGCTACGTTCGTAATTTTTTCGCCATCAACTAAATCATAATTTGCTTTAGCCCTATATTCAATCATATAACCAAAGCCATTAGTATCTCCTAGAGGTAAAGTGAATCCATCACCGCCCGGATTTACAGTCATTTGTTTCTTAAATGTTTCTGTCATATCCTGAGCATTAGACCATTTCCAATCTCCGTTATTCCAACGCCAATCTACTTTATAAATACGAAAAGTATCTGGTAAGAAGGTGAAATTTGGAGACGAGAACGCATCCTTGATGGTTATATCACTATAGTTGGCCATATTGCGGTTTACAGTAATATTGTAACGAATAACATTTTTCTCGTCATCCTTATACTGGAAGGAACTCTTTTCAATCTTAGAGTCATACTGTTTAGGAGGTCCATTATAATGAACAGTCCCTGGAACTAAGGTCCGTGTTCCTATTGTAAATCCAGCATTCAAGTCACCTTCTTGACTCACTACATCATGGTCAACCCGAGCATAGAAGAAAAATTCTCCACGGACACCAGATTTTTGCTCAACATAATTTGTATATGTTAAGGTAATCGTTTTGTTTGCAGAATCCAAAAATCCATTTGCAACAAGATTACCTGACTCGTCCTTAAGCTCAATGGCTGAAGAGTTCGCAAAAGCATACTCTGGCGGCAAGGTGATTGTCGTCGTATCTCCTTGATGTACTTGGTTATCAGGCAATACAAATTTTGCGTAAACGCGAAAATCTTGCCAAATATCTATCCCTTGCGTTAAGTCTCCTCCAGAAGAATTTTTGAGACTCATCTCAGTAATGACATCATTAAATTCAGCCGCCTGCACTTGGGCAAGAGGAGTTAATGATGGCAAAACCACTCCCAAACAAAGAATAATGACGTGAAGCCAAGTTCTAATTCTTTTGTTCATGCAATCTTCCTTTCTCATAATATTCAGTTTTGAATGTACAATGTAATTGTATACTAACTGATTTCCCCATCTTATCAGTGTTTACCTTTACAAAAAAGTAAACATTTTTTATAGATACATTACGCCTTCATTCTACCATACTATCAATAAAAAGACCATACGTAATCAGTCTTTTTTTAATATTCATTCAATTTTCATTAACTTGCTAGCATTGAACAAATAATTACATTAACTTTCAAATTAAATCTGGTGCTACTAAATCCAATCTTTTCTTACTTTTTTGTGTCTGAAATACCACAAAAAACCGGAATAATATCCGGTTCGAATGATTTATTTTCTAAAAGTCAAGGCGTAGAATTTACCATCCCAGAGGAATTTCAACTCCTTCTCTTTGACGCCCGCTGGAACTGCCGCCTCAATTTCTCCAAGATCAACAGTAGCATCCTTAAAATAGTCCTTGCTAAAGTGGTTTTTCTTATATTGTTGGTCCACATAATCCGCCGTCTCATCTGAAATCAAAATCTTAGTCCCTGGTTTGGCCACCCTTAGCATTTCCTGCATGGCCTTGGCCTTATCGGTAAAGAAATTGATTCCACCAATATGATAAACGATATCAAAACTATTATCCGCAAAGGGTAGATCTTCCGCACAGGCATGAAAGAGTTGCAGATTGGTCTTCTTGGAGCAAGATTTCTGACATTTTTTCAGCATGCCTATAGAAATATCTGCCCCGAAAAAGTCTAAGCTTTTCAGATCAATATTCTTAGGGATGTAGCGCAGGTCTTGACCAGTCCCGATAGAGACATAAAGAACTGACAAATGGTCCTTCCATTCTATTTCAGCCATTAGCTCCCTTCTCAGCTTATCGACTGCTTTTCCATAAAGAAGGCCACCCAGCCATTTTTCACTCAAATCATACCAGCGAGCAAAGCGATTATACATAGTCATATACTTAGCATTGTCGCCTGAGATATAGTCTGGATTCAGAGCCAGGTAGATGTCTCCATCTTTTTGAAAATCATCCACCTCCAAGCCTGACTTTAGTTTCTCTTGTATCTTTGTTTCCATCATGTTTCTTGTCTCCTTTTTCTATTTGACAATTATTATAGAGAATTTTGAAACAAAAACAAGAGATTTTCAGCAAGTGGCTACCTAGCGTTAGCAACCGGAAGAAATCTCTTGACAAGTTGCAGAAAAAGAAACGAATTTTATACAAAAGAGTCTGAATTTTCTGCTTTCAGCACTTTTTGTCCAATCGATCCGCGTTCTTCCAGCCTTGAAGTTGCACTAAGCTGGTTCTTATCTGTTGCTTCTTATTTGAAAGTATTTTTTCCATCTTATCTCAAATGTCGAGTTCATTCTGTGAAAGCCCGCGATCCCTTAGGATAAGAACGGAAAACAGAGCCAGAAACAAGCTCCCAATTTTCTTGAACCTAAACATAGGAGTCCCCATTTAGGCGAAACTTGATGAGACTAGCAATCCGCCAAAAATGCCTGCACAGTCTTGACATCTTCAGAGCTACCGCCTCGGTCAATATCACAGATATGCTGGAGACCATATTTTTCGATAATCAAGGTAGTCGCCCCACAGAAGGTCCGGCCATGTTTAACAGAGTCACCATTGTTAACAAAACCTTTAATCAGCCCAGGATGTTTCTTGATAAAGCGTTTGGTAGACCAAGGAATTTTCCCAGCACCAGCATTTCGAGTAATGAGAATACAAGGCCCTTCCAGTTTCTCCTTGATGCTCTGTGTCGGATAGCCCAGTGATTCTGCAAATCGTTTACCAACACCAGTATTTGAATCATAAACTACAATCATCTTCATCACCTACTTTCTTAAAAAAAGGATAGCAACCCAAGCCGCAAAGCCTAAAACCACAACATCAGAGATGAGCATAAGCATGAACTCCAAATCTGGCATCATGTGAATGTACATTAGCAGTGACAAAGTTGTCAAAGCCAGTGCTGTCAGCTTAACAACTGCTGGCAGGCCCGGAATCAAAGTTGCTCCGATTAGGACAAGGATGAGACCTCCGACTAAAAATGACTGAAAATCCACACTTAAACTAAAACCAACTGTTACACCGCCGTAGCCAATGGTCAAAATACCAATCAGCACCAGACAGACCCCCAAAATAGCCAATCCACTCATAGCAAATCCTCCTTGCTTATTCATACTTTTCCTCACTTTCTACTTTTGAATGAACAATTTTTAATATTCATTCAAAACTTTCTAAAAAATAATACACTTTATCTAACTATGTTCCTTTCCATTTTCGAATCACAGGGCATAATCCATCACCTCCTTTGTTTATAAATGAATAATTTTATAAATTCATTCATTTTCACTTCTAAGAAAAGGAATTTCCTCTATTTGGAAAAAATTCCCTTAACAAAATATTTCACTAAAGTCTCAAGACTATCGAAGTAGCCTGAAAATTCCTGCTCTGTGACATGCATGTCTATGTAGTAAATCAAGTCATATACCTTCATGATCTCAGCAATTTTCTCCTTCGAAAATCCCTCTTCCTGCAAGCGCTGGCTGAAAGTCTGAATCAGAAACTGATGAAAGGTATTGGACGCTCGACCGGCATCCTGATTATAGTAATCGTGCAGAATCTGAGAAATGCCTGGCTTGTTCCACTCGGCTAGAATTTTATTGGGTGAAATCAACTCAAAAGTGACTGCAAAAAGCTGTTCAACAATTGCTTCGGGCTCGCCCTGCCAGTCTACGCGTTTCATGGTTTCCTCACGTATACGGCTATTTTCAGCTACATAAACCTCCAAGAAGATAGCTTCCTTGGACTCATAATATTTGTAAAAGGTTCCGACAGCCATCTGGCTTCTCTTAGCAATATCAGAAATTCCAGCTGCCTTATAGCCTTTTTCTGCAAAGACTTCTCTAGCCGCAGCCAGGAGCTCATTTTTTTTATCCATTTTCCTGTCTCTTTTGTGAATGAATTTTATTTTTTATTCATTCATATTTTAACACTTGTTTTACAAAAGTCAAGTATTTTGCTATACTACAGTCTAGATATTCTTTGAATATCAAATTATTATACCGAATTTTATTGGAGGTTTAGTAATGCTTAAAGAAAAACGCAATCAGGGAATGATTGGCCTATTATTTATTACTCTAATTTTTCTTGGAATAGCTGGCGCCATGGCCTTTATCCAGTACCAAAAGGCTAATCCTAAAATTGCCTACTCAGCAGACACCGCTAAAGTTTCTTCTGAAACAGTTTATACTGAAGTTTATGATATCTCTCCAGAACCTATTTTCCCGGTAAATGATAAAACTGAGGTTTGGCTAGTTCAATATAAGGATGGATATGTTGGCGTTCAAGCAAAAAAAGGTGACAAGCAGATCGCCAAGCTAGTGGAGCAAGCAAATAAAGGAGAGCTAAAAAAAAATCCCGCACGACTTGTCGGTACTTACATAAATACAAGTGTTCAAAAGAAGGACCAATCATATATTTCCAACTTTTCTAGCTTGATGCATAGTCTAAGAAATGAAGTTGGAGATATCTCGGCCAAAATTGCAACCAGCTCTTATATCTCTCTTTCTGAGTTTGACTCTGATCATTCTAAATTCATCTTTTACGTCCTATTCTTAGTCGGTTTATCTGCCATTTTTATCGGAACTGGACTCTTCAACCGCAGAAAGAATGTGCAAGCTTATAATGAAATTTATTCAATTTATCCAGAAGTCCAAGGAAATCTTAATCTCTTATTAGAACAAGCTTCCTTCCATGACGAAGAATTGAAAATCATCATCTATAAAGATCACCTGATCACTTATTATCGTGGTGTAAGAACTGTTGACCTCAAACAGGTTATCCACCTCTACCACCATATTTTTACCATGCATCGAGGCTTTGCATCCAACAGAAATTCTACTCTGATAGCTGTTCGATCAAATAACAAGAAATATCAGATGCCTATTAGAAATATTGGCAAAACGACAGATATTCAACTTCGGTCTACTTTTGACTATCTCTACAATTACTTCCCTCATATCAAATTAGGAGTGTAATGTAACATAAAACTCAAGCTAGATTTTCCAGCTTGAGTTTTTTATATAAAAACAGGAGCAGGATACAATCCCAGCTCCATTTTTTTATGATATGCTTGTCAGAACGTTTTTCAGTAGATTACTTGCCTTCTTTTTCCCTTCTGCGCTTGTCCAAGGCACTGTTAATCTTCTTGGTTTTAAGATTTGTATCCAAGTAAAGAAAGAGCCATACAAAGAGATAAATCAGAATAAAATCTAGCCAAAAATGCCAGTTGAAAATCAAAAATCCCCAGTTATTGTAGACCATGAAACAGCATGCTAAGACTGCGACAGCGACAAAATGCAGTAAAATCGAGACTAAAATAGAGAATCGGTCTTCAAGAGTTTTTAAAATTGAACTGACAATCCCAATCAAACCGCTCATCACCATGACACTGATGATATTACTAGTTGTGGGCGGATGTTTTTGAATAGAGAAAGCAAGGAGAATCAGATAGACTGCACTCCCTGTCTGGATGCCCATTAATATAGCATGTAGACATTTTTTTATACTCATCACTTACCTCCTAGATTCCCAGATATTCCATTAAGAGTTTAACATAGCGACGGCTGACTTCGGTCTTGATTTGATTGGTCAGCTTGGCCGTCATATTGCCAGAAAAACTGTCAGACAAAGACTCCAGATGGTCAATATTGATGACAGCATGCCGGGAAACCTGGATAAAGCTCGAGCTGCTAATCCGCTGCTGAAAGCGAGTCAAGGTCTCTGTCGTCTGGTAGATGCCTTCTCTGCTGTAAATCATCAGAGTTGTCTGGTTGATGTCTGCTAGGATAATATCTTCAGTCTTCAGCATGACCAGTTTATCATCCGACTTGATAGGCAGGACGCCACTTGGCCCTGCCTTGTACTGCTCTAAATAATCTAAGATGGCCTTGGCCTCTGCCGCTAGCTGGTCTGCCTTGACCACAACCAGCGGATCCTTGGAAGAAATGGTCGGATCTGTTTCAAATTTTGCTTGCAAGAGGAAGCTCCCTATTCACATTCTATTGTAGTTTCAGCCGACGGACGGCAATCATATTTTGCACTATCCAAATAAGCGCTATGGCAACTAAAACTATTCCAACTATATAGAAAGTTTCTGTCCTTGTCAAGAGCTCCTGCCATTCAATGCGAATTCCCATTGTTTTTTCAAAAGCTACTCGTGACTGGCTGTTATTGGCAAAAGTGTCTGCTAGACTTTCCTTCATGAGAAGCTGTCTGAAAAGAGATGCCATGTAGTTAGAAGGCGTAAGCTTCATCAGGTTTTGAGCCATGTTCGGCAAGTTTCCAATAGGGATATAGGTTCCCACTAGAAAGCCAGAGGTCGCTCCGACTACTGTCGCTAATTTACCTAGACTATCCACTGATTTGAAGCGTTGAACAATCAGAGCATTTATCAGTGTGGCCAAGAGGCTGTTCAAGATCATCAGAAGCACCAGGTAAGAAAGATTTCCCCATTCAAAAGAAATTTTATCCGCCTGCATAAAATAGCTGAGCATAAAGGTAAACATAATGACCTGCATCAAAAAGCCGATAATAATAGAGCTGACAAGATAACTAAGCTGCAAGCCCCACGGTCCTAAGTCCGTGATAAAAAGATCGTCTGTTACCATCCGCTCCCGGTCTTCGACCTGCCGTGAGAAAGCTGCCAATGTGGTTGTTAATGCTGTAACTGCCAACACACCGCCAATCAGCCACAAGTCCATCAGCTGGCTGGAATAGCCTCCAGAATTACTTTTCAAAAAAACGATATAAAGCACAAAGGGAATAATGGCTCCAAAGAGGGACAAAATTACCCCACTGCGGTTGCGAAAATAAAGTAAAAAATTGCGTTTAATCAAAGCGAGCATATTAGCGTACCTCTCTTCCTGTCAGTGCCATAAAAGCATCGTCCATGGTTCCGGGTTGGAATTCAAATTGTTCAATATAGGGACCTGCCTGAGCCAATAAGTCCAGTGCTTCTTGAGTCGTTTTAGGGTGAAGGATAAATTCCCCTTCCTTGACTTGCTCCCAAGCACAGTCTCTTGGCAAACTTTTCTCTAAACCTGCTACATCCGGACTCATAATCCGTAAGATATTGCGGGCGTAGTTTCCCTTAATCTGGTCTGCAGATCCTTGGGCAATAACCTGACCATGATCTACGATATAAATCTTATCCGCATCGTCTGCTTCATTAAGATAGTGGGTTGTCAGGACAATGGTCATCTTCTCTTCTTTCTGAATTTGCTTGAGTAGGCTCCAAATACTCTCCCGAGTCTGAATATCCAGCCCCGTTGTAGGCTCATCTAGGAAAAGCAGGTCTGGACTATTGAGCAAGGCTCGTGCAATGTCCACCCGACGTTTTTGACCACCAGAAAGTGTCCCGTACGGTTGCTTGACAAAGGCTGAAAGACCAAGCTGTGAGACCAAGCGTTCGATTCTACCTGCAGGCATCTCCTTGTACTGCTTAGCTCTGATAGTCAGATTTTCCAAAACTGTCAGCCGAGCGTCCAACACACTGTTTTGGAAAACCACACCCAGTCTAAGCTTTTCAGCATAGCAAATCTGCCCGGACGTTGGCTTCAAGAGACCTATCAGCATCTGGATAGTCGTAGACTTGCCTGCTCCATTAGGGCCCAAGACAGCGGTAAAACTGCCTCTCTCAATCTGAATATCGAGGCCATTGACTGCCACCTTATCGCCATAAAGCTTGCTAAGATTTCTTGTTTCTACTAACATGATATTTTCTCCTGTCCTTAACTTCTGAGACTATAATAGCAAGTCTTTTTTGAAAAATCTCAGCTTTTTGGACAAGCGGTAAAATGAGGGAGACAAGAGGTAAAAATCTAGACATCAAAAAAGCCCTGACCAGAGGTCAGGGATAATAGACTAACGTGTAACAATCTTTCGATAGCTACGTGAAGTTAATAAGAACACTAAAATATAGGCTAGTAAAAAGACGCTACAGGTTATGATCGTTGTCTGAATTAATAAGGGCGTATTGGTCACACCTAAAAGCGCCACAATCAAACTAAGCATATGAAAAGCAGCTGCAACATGGCAGAAAGCAAAAATAAGTGGCAAGAAGAACACAGTTACGATTTGCTTACGTATAGTGCGCTTGGTTTGCTTCTCATCAAGACCAACTTTTTGCAAGATGACAAATCCATCACGATCTTCATAGCCTTCAGAAATCTGCTTGTAGTAAATCACCAGAACAGCCCCCAACAAGAAAATGACTGAGAGAAACAGACCTATAAAGAGCAAGGTTCCCGTCACCTGTTTTTGGTTTTGCTCTGCCACTTCTCTATCAAAGCTTACTGCATAACCACCAACTTGCAGACGGTCCATCTCTTCTGTTACTGCTTTTTGCACCTTATCAGAAAACTCCTGGTTGCTCTTCGTGTTACTAGAGATACCAATATAATATTCATGCAAAGCGTCCAAACCGACTTCTTTTATATCATTGACAACCATGTTTAACATAGCACCCCCAACCATGATATGCCCGTTGGGTAAGTGTCCATGAGTAAAATCTTGCGAGGCAATTTGCTTGATTTTCCAGTCCTTGCCATTGATACGTAAGGGTTGACTTTTATCTAGTGATAAGTTTCTACCATAGATGAATGTTTCGCCATCAGCTAAGTCTAACCTTTCTCCTGTCATCTTCTCATAGTCCCGACGGCTTACAAGCATAAAGCTACCTACTGCCTTGCTGAAAGATTGAGGTGCTTGCATAAAGTTACGGTCGCCAACAGTTACTTCATTCCCCGCCACCTCAGAAAGCATCGACGTTTGATAAAGATAGTCGGAGTAAGTCGGATTTTTCAGTCCAGTCTCTTGAGCAATTTCTTTTACTTTTTCTAGTAGAGGTTCATTTCTATCTACTGTATCTGGCAAGGATACTGTGACATTATAGTCTTTTGGATAGAGAGTATCAATATAGTCTTTGCCACCAACATAGATATTAATGGTTCCTACCAGCGTCACCAGAAGCATGGTTGAAAGGATGGAAATCGTAGCCAGGCCAGCTGCATTTTTACGCATCCTAGAAATCAAGTTAGATACTGAAATAAAGTTCTGAGGCCTGTAATAGTAACTTTTACGTTTTCTTAGAAAATTTAAAAGTGTAATTGATCCAGCATTAAAGAGCAAATAGGTCGCTACAACAACCATGAGGACCGCTACAAAGAAATTAGCAATAGCTGCAACAGGCTTTGTAACTGTCAAGGCTATATAATAAGCAACTCCCATGAGAATGACTCCCAAAAGGGTCTGCAAACCTAAGAATTTCCCCTTCTTTTCTCCTGCTTTCTTTTCTCGCATGAGGTGGAGTGAGCTATAGCGCAAAAGCCTCATAGAATTAAGAAAAAGAATGATAACAAAAGCTAGTCCCAGACTGACTAAAGTCAACCAAATATTAGACCATTGGAAGGTTGAGGTCAACACAACAGGCATCCCCATAAACTTCAAGAGCAGGGCATAAAGGAGCTTATCTAGTAGCGTTCCACAGATAATTCCTAGTCCGACAACCCCAGTATATAAAAGACACAGCTCTATGAAGGTCATAGTGAGTAGGTGCCTTTTTTCCATACCAAGTATACTATAAATCCCCAGCTCTTTGGAGCGATTTTTCATGACAAAACTATTGGCATATGTCACAAGAATCAATACCGCAATTTGAATAACCCAAATCCCAAATTGCAGGGTCATACGAGCTGCTGACCCTCCATAAGTCGTCTCCATATTACCACTATAAGTCAAGGAAATAAAACTATAGAGAATAGCGGTTGCCACAAATGTAGATAGGATAAATGGATAATAAAGACTGCGATTCTTAATAAGATTTGAAAGAGCCAGCTTACTGGTTAGTTTGAACATAGTCACCCACCTCACTTGCCATAACGGTTAAGGTATCAGAAATCTCCTGGAACATCTGACGTTCCGTCTTATCACCTCGGAAAATTTGATTATAAAGAATGCCATCCTTGATAAAGAGTACCCGCTTTGCTCTGCTAGCTGCTGATGTCGAGTGGGTCACCATGAGAATGGTCTGACCTCGGTCATTAATATCGTCAAAAACATCTAAAAGCGCAGCCGATGACTTGGAATCCAGTGCACCTGTTGGCTCATCCGCTAATAAAATCTCTGGATCAGTGATGATGGCACGCGCCACTGCAACCCGCTGCTTCTGACCACCGGAAATCTCATAAGGAAACTTCTCTTGCAGCTTGTTAATACCTAATTCAGTACAAGTGGTGACTAGCTTTTGCATCATCTCGGTGACGGGACGTCGAGAAAGCACTAAAGGCAAGAGGATATTGTCCTTAACTGACAAGGTATCCAGCAGGTTAAAGTCCTGAAAGACAAAGCCTAGTT
>JAFEHB010001220.1_pt1 | contig 11285 bp, 7 predicted proteins | sample 9267121 | NCBI WGS metagenome assembly JAFEHB01 (sample SAMN17103336, study PRJNA684904) | human gut metagenome | isolation source: diarrhea sample from child under the age of five | host: Homo sapiens | place: South Africa: Mafikeng, Mafikeng Provincial Hospital | collected 2019-09 | reverse complement strand
GAATATGCCTTAACTATTGGATATCGAGGATCATTGACAGAAATTGTACAAATCATAGGTCGTGTTACTCGTGATAGTGAAAATAAGACACACTCACAATTTGTTAACTTGATTGCACAACCTGATGCAGACAATGAAGATGTTACTTACGCGGTAAATACGATTATTAAAGCTATTACTGCTTCATTATTGATGGAACAGGTTTTATCACCTGAAATAAAATTAAAATCTAAAGGAAGTAAGATTGATACTACAGATAAAAATAATGATGATGTGGTATTTATTAAAGGTTTAAAAGAACCACCAACTCAAAAGGCTAAGGATATCATTGAAAATGATCTACCTGATTTAAAGGCAGCTATTTTACAAGATAGACAAGTTCAACAAGCCATTGCGACTCAAGAAGATACGGAATATGTAAATAAAGTGCTTATTCCTAAAGTAATTATGCAACAAGAATTAGACTTGGATGATGAGGAACTTGAATCTGTAAGACAACATTTAGTGGCTGATATGGTGGTTAGTCAAAGTCAAAATAAGACTTCTAAGGGAGAAAATGGTGATAATAACAAATTCTTGAGTATGGCAAATAGATTGGTTGATGTAGAAAAATTAGATATCAATATGATTGACAAGATTAATCCATTCCAAAGAGCTTATGAAATCATGTCTACTAATATTAATAGCAGTACTTTGCGTATCTTGCAAAGAGAAATCGATTCTAAGAAATATGATTTTAGTGAAGATGAGTTAAGGATAATTTACCCTCAAATTTTGAAGTTCATTTCAGAAAATGATGGTAAATTACCAGATAAGGGCTCTGATGATGAAATGGAAAGAAAGTATGCATATGCATTGATTAAGTTAAAAACTATGAAGGAAGAAAAGGAACGTTTAGAAAATGCCTAAGAGTATAGATGAGATTTTAGATGATCCCCAGTTAAATGAAATTCTGGATAGATTAGAGACTAATAAAAAGAGTAAAAAGATCTCGAATGTTGATCCAGATATTAAAAAATTCATAGAAATTGTAGAGTGGGTTAAAGAAAATGGACATGAACCTGTAGCTGCTGAATATGGTAGTAATGAAAGAAAACTTTATAGCCGGTTAAAGGGAATTAGAAAAAGACATAGCGACGATGAGTTAGCTGAGTATGATCCGGAACACCTATTAATAAAAGAAACAATACCTGAATATAAGACGTTAAAAGATAAGATAGATTTAAATAAAAAGTACGACACGCTAGATGATATCTTGAATGATGATTTGGGAATATTTGATGAATTAGATATAGATAAAGACTTAGAAAATAAGTTACATGATACAAGTAAGCTCAAACGTAAAATAACAGTTTCTACTTCAAATAGAGCTAGGCCAAAGAAAATGGCTAACTTTGCTCCTTATGAAAGAATGTTTAAGAAGATTCAAGCTGACTTAGCTAGTGGGAGAAGAAAGTTAGTTAGATTTAAGAATTATGAAATTGAAGAAGATAGATTTTATGTATTACGTGGGCAGTTGATCTATATCGACGCAATTGGCGATACTTTTGATGCTAATAACAACGATCGTTATAAGAAAAAAGATGCTAGAGTGCATATTATCTATGAAAATGGAACTGAAAGTATGCCTTTACGTAATGGTCTGGCAGCTTCATTGTATGGTAGTAGTAAGGAAAGTAATGTTAAAGGCATGATGGTTACTGATCGTTTAGACAGTGAAGTAGAAATAAAAAATGATGATATTGTAACAGGTTACATTTATGTGTTAAAATCATTGAGTAATAATTCACAAATTTCAAGTATTAAGAATTTATACAAAATAGGTTTTACTACTGGAAGTATTGAGAAGAGAATTGCTAATGCTGAAAATGAATCTACGTATTTGTATGCTCCTGTAAAGGAAGTCATGCAATTTAAAGTTATCAATTTGAAGGCTGAAAGTTTAGAAACTGCAATTCATCATGCTTTAGCTCAATATCAATTAGATGTTGATATTTTAGGCCCTAATGGTAGAAAAATTAAACCTAAAGAATGGTTTGTGGTAGATTTAGATACTATTTCAGAAATAGTTAATGAAATAGTGGCTAAACTCCAAATTGGATAAAATAAAAAAGAAGTAGCTCCTATTCCTTAGTTTTTGAGGAGTAGGAGCTTTTTTGCAGGGGAAGATGATGTATGGTTGTTGTATTAAGCGAAAAAGATAGGGAAAAAATATTTGATACCCTGACTGATGAACAAATGAGAGTTGTCAAAAAATATGTGCTATATGAAGCTAAATCTAGATTATTATCACGTTATTTTTGGAAAGGAATTAATTGGGAGTTAGTACGTTTAGAATATGATCCACTATTTAAGAAAAAGCGAAGCAAGAGAAAATATAATCCTATTCTTTATTGTGATGCATGTCATAATCCTCTTAAATATCAATATGTGGTTAGGTCATTGCAAACAGGATATGAACAAGAACTGGGAGAAACATGTTTCACGCAACGTACAGGAATTCCTACATATATAGCGAGAGAAATATATAAGAGTAGGGATGACATTAATCTTTTTCAGGATGAGATTTTGAGTAAATATCATACAGGAATTCGTTTTCCTAAGAGTATATATAAAAAGAGTCTCTATTTTAATGCAGATGAGTATTGGGGCGATGCTCTTCGTGATAGGATATTGGACTTTAAACGGGCAGATCTACCACTTTTTCATACAGATAGGTTGAAACTTGAAAACTATTTGGATAGCGCAAGGAAAGAGTTTGAACTAGAGAAAAAAGAAAAAAATATTGATCCTATAAAAGTAAAAGGGAAATATCTACCATTAGATCACTATTTAAAAGAGATAGTTTCAAAAAAGAAAGATTTATGGTCGGATGAACGAATAAAAATTAAAGAAGATATTAGAATATTAGATTTTACAGCTAATAATAGCATAAAAAAAGATTTTTCTAGAATTCCAAAATCTAAACAAGATAAGCTAAGAATAAATTATATTGATCCATTCAATCACAAATTAAAAATGTTATATAAAGAGGTTGACGTAGATATTACCGAAATTCTTGAAGAAGCTCGAAGTATAAGTACAATTATTATGAACGAAGCAGATGATTTTGAAGAAAATAACCATAATAAAATAGTTGAATGTAAAAAAATAATTCAAGAAGTTAATAGGTTAACAAGTGATGATAAGATCTATGAAATTGATTTAAATAACGATATAGATAGAGAATTAAGCTTTTTTAAGAACTATCTAGAAGAACTTAAAATAGAGAAAAATTATCCTTATAAATTAAGAAATAGTTTGGAAAAAGATGAAATACTTTGTAATCATGATGTTATAGATCTCACATTGATAAAAGAAAATTTAGGTAAATATACAATTGATTCTCAAGATGAATTTTTGATAGATTATTATTTGAAAAAACAAGGGTATCCTCAAAAAATAGAAATAGAAAATTTATCCTTAGAAGATTTTGAAGATAAAGCTATTGAGGAGCAAAGAAAGATTTTAATTTATGGGATATTAAAGGTTGGATTTGCTAAGATAATCTATGAATTCGAACAAGAGGTAGCAGAGAAAAGAGAAAAAGTTAATGAGTTAATTGAACAAATAGAGGTTATGGCAAAACAATTTTTTAGCAGTAGCAATTATATTTCAAATAAAGAGAAATACAATCAAAATGAAATTTTTTACCATGATGAAGATTATTCAAAAATAATTGAAGAATTAACGAAAAAGAAGGAAGAGTTAGAAAATTTTAAAAATGAACTTGCAAAATATCCTATCGAATTGCTGAGTAGTTTACATTTAGTTAGTAGAAGACCAAAATCTTTACCAATATCTGCTTCTAAAATTATAAAAAGCTATAGTAAACAATTCGAAAAATATCAGATAAATTTATCATTGGTAAAAAAGTATGAATTACTAATAAAATACTTTTTCGAAAAATATAAAAAATATCACAGAGGTATAGAAAATTATGTATTTTCAGATTTTATGTATATTCCATCTAAAAGTGGCTTTAAGAAATTAGATAAAGAAAGTCAAAAGAATAAATTAACAAATATTAATTTATTAATGACATTAATTAAAGTGATAAGAAAGTATATTTTAAAATATGAAGTCGCAGAGAAAATTAAAATTTTGAATGCTTTAAAACGAGAGACTGAGGGAGAAAATTTTGTAGAATATATACGTCGTAGTGATAAGGAACTAGGTGATATAGAGAAATACTGTGCGGATCTGGACAAAAACATCAATAATAAAAAGTATCTTAGAGATATAAAAAAGTTAGCAGTAGAAATTCCTGAAATACAAAGATCATTTTTTGGAGAAGATGCCGAAGTGATTGATACAGATAAATATCTTGAGGGTGCGGATAGCCTGAAATATAACCCTAGAAAGAAAAGAGCTGCAGAATTAAATAACTTAAAAAAGAAATTAGAGTTGGGCATAAAAAGGACAGATTATGTCTGGAAAAAGCCAGAATATACAGCTTTGAGTAAAGAGTTAGATAAAATTATTAATAAAGATATATCTATAGAAAACGGTGATGGAGTTGAGATTTTTAAGCAGATCAAAGCTCAATCAGATGAAATAACATCACTTTTGACTAAAGAGGAGAAGCAGTTAGTTGAGTATTTTTTAAGAAAACACAAATTTGAAGATATAAATGGAAAATATATACAAAATATACATTCTAATATTACAGTAGAAAAAATTAAAAATAGTCCAAATAAGAAAATATTTTTAGAATATAGCTTTTTACAACTAAAGCTAGAAAAATACATATATAATTATTTTAAAAAGTTTAATAGCAATAATAATTATATTGATGAAATAGAAAGAATTATTTCAATGGATGGCAAATTTTCAAAAGATGAAACAAGATTGAAGAATAGTAGTTATAGTGAATTGACAACTGTATTAAAAGATAATTTGAATATATTCAGAACTCCTGGAGATCATAGACCACAACGGTACTCTATGATGCTAAGTAGTTATAATAACAAAATATCAAAAATATCACTGTTTGCGAAAAAAGAAGGTAACTATCTAGAGTTTATTAAAGAATCAATTGAAGAGCTATCTTCTATATACAAGAGTAGTAAATACTTTGATTGGGAAAAATCTAAGCAACAAGTTAAGGAATATTTAAGTGATTATAGACCGGAAATAGATAGTAAATGGAAAAAGGAGTTAATTTCTCTACTGTTTGAACTTAATTATAGTTATTTTGGAAATTCATTATTGGACTACAATGAATATAAGAAGAGAAAACAGGAAAGACTGATTAATTCTAATATGTTATTTTTGAAATTTATTAATAATAAAATAAATCAGATAGCTAGGATATAATACTAGTAATTTTTGAAAATAAAGGATAATGATAAGTGCTGGGCATTGTTCAGTGCTTTTTCAAAACTTAAATAATTTTTCTAAGGGGAGTTATGAGTGAAGATTTATGCACTAACAGATGAAAAAAGACAAAGAATTCTATCTAAATTAAAATACAACCAGATTCAAACTTTATCAGATTTCACAATGTATAAAGCAAAGTCAGAAATGATAACGAAAGATTTTGTTATTGCAAATGACTGGAAACTTGCTGATATACGAGAAGATGCATTTTGGAATTTAAGATCTATGGATAATAACCAAGGAAAGAAAATTCCTAAATTAAAATGTGAATGTGGTAAAAATTTAAGATATCAATATATACTTAGATCAAGTAGTGGTAAAGAGCTAAAATTAGGGGTTACACACTTTGCTCAACATGCAGGAATTCCGCAAAATATCGCTAGACAAATTCATAATAGATTAAATAAAGTTATGATTTTTAGAGATGAAATCTTAACAAAATATAGTCAAGGACAGAGATTCCCTTTAGAAGAATATAATATAGTTTCTAAAAAGGGATTGCTGTTAGAATTTGGAGAAGACTTTAATTACAAGTTGAAAAAATTTAAAGATGCTAACTTACCACTGTTTCATGTTGATGAAAGCAGATTAATGAGAAAGTATTTTAAAGCTAAAGAAGCAAACCTAGTATTGCATAGGATTATAGATGCTGAAAATTTTACTGATAAATATTTACTATTTAAAGAAACTTTAAATCGTTATATTGATTTTTCTGAATTTGTAGATGCTGAAAGTGATGCTAATTGGTTAAGTAATGCTTTAATTGGTTGTCGTGTAGTAGAACAAAGTATAGAAAATATGATGGAAGAAAGTATTGGTAAAACTAGAAGGATTATAAGAGAAGACTACATAAAAAGAACTAACACTAGATTAAAAAATCTACTGATAGATGAAAATTTCAAAAAAAGATTTATTCGAATTTTAGATGAAATTAGAGATAGTGTGTATGGAAAAAATGAAATCGATATATTATTACGCAAAGAAGAAGAAATTTTAATTGATTTAAATGTACTTCAAGTTGAATTATACGGGAAAGATGCAATTCAAGATTCTCAAGATGAACAAACAGAACGTACAGCCAAAGAAATTGATAGAAGTATAAATAAAATAAGAAAAAAGTATGATGAATATACTGGTGTAAGAAAAAAGTATCTACAACTGATAAATAGTTATAGGAGTGAAAAACCTAAACTAGTTAGTAATTTAGAGAAGATTAGTGATGGGCAAGTAATATTACCTGTTACTGTTGAAGAAGAATATACAAAAATGATAGGTAAATATAATAATTTACCCAAATTGAATAAAGATGAAAATAAAATAGTTAGATATTTTATGTTGAGACATAAGATAAATATTCCTGGTGAAGGTATAAAACAAGGGTATTCCTTATCAGCTTCCTTAGAGAAATTCAAACGGGTGAAAGATGCTGAAGTTAAAAAATTATTATTAGAATATTTAATTTTAAGAGTGAAACTTATTAAAGAGGTTACAGGGGTTAAACAGCAAAATATGAGAAATATGTATTTTAGGGCAATAGAAATAATTTCTAAATATGATGTTCATTCCTACAATAAAAATAGTAATATCAAATTGTATGATATAGATTTCTTGATTAATAACAGTACAAATAACACCAATATAAAGTTAGGTGAGGATATTAAAGTTTTAAAACCCGAATTAGAGTCAATTATAGCTAAATCAAAACAAAAGGATTTGATTAATGGGATCTTAAATGAATTAGTTAATATATACAAAAAAACAGAGACACCTACTATGGATATATTAAATATTCTTGATAAGATAGTAGCAAGAGAATCAACGTTTTATTATGGTGAGATACATAATTTACCTAATTTATGGAAACAAGAATTTATAAATTTTTTGTATAAGATAAATTATTATTATGTAGGAAATAAGCTTTCAAACGATTTTTCAAAGGTTGATAAGATAATTCTAAACAAGAATTTGGAATTCCTTGTATTTATAGATGAAGTTGTTAAACCTGGATTAGAAACAGGGATACTATCAAAAGAAGGAAGACTGGCACATAGAGAAGAGTTAGTCAATAAAATTAAAATACTGTATGGCGAAAATAAAAAGACTAATAAAATTAAACCAGAAGAATATTCTCGCAGAATAAGAAGAAATTTAAGAACAATGGATACATTATCCAGTTATGGAAACTCTAAATTAAATAAACGTAGTAAGAAATTGTTACTAAGCAAATTAGGTATACCAAAAAAGAAAGTAGAAATGATTAGGAATGTTTTAAAAAAGTATCCGCAAAGAAATTCTGATGATTTTAAACAAGAGATTAATTCTCTTCCAATACCTAAAAAGTTAAAAGAACGAATAATTTTCTTTGAGGAAAATAAAAAAGATATACGAGAAATTAAAGATGCTTTTGAGATCAAAAATAAGCTGGTGATAAAATGAAAAAACTAACCATATCATTATTAGCATTAATAACAATTCTTTCCTGTGGAGCTACTACTGTCAGTGCAACAAGGTTTCGCACTTATCGTTATCATACGCCACGTGTGAGAAGAACCCCAAGATACCGAATTCGCAAATCAGAGTATTCTTATAGCCATAAGATGAGTTCTGATCATAGTAGTTATAGTCATCATGATAATATGTCGAGCTATCGTAGTAGTAGCTACTCTAATACAGGGTCGACTGCGACATTTACTGGATCGCAGACAAATGATATTTTGAATAATCAGATTTCCAAGAAAAAATATCGCAATGACTACTATCGTCAAAGTATTATTACAAATCCTTGGATCTGGGCGATGTTAATCAACCATCACGCTAGATATCGTCATAATGAGGAATATACTAGAGGCTATAATGCAGGTTTTGAAGCTAGTCAGCAAGATAAGAAAGAGGGGACGACTGAGCATCAAACATTATCTAGCGATGAAAGTGCACAACATACTAGATACTATCTTCGTGGATATAAGGAAGGATATCGTGACGGAATAAATAGGTAATCATTTGAAGGAAGAAACTAACTAACTTCATGTAGTACATAACTAAGGCTTCAAAAACTATTAGACAACAGGAGGGGTTAACATGGAAGATTTAGCAGGATGTGTAGGTTGTATTTTTTATATTATTTTAGGATTATTTGGTCTAGCTTTATTATTCTTTAGTTTGGTTCAAATGTCGTTATAAAATTATATTGTATAACAAAACAAAATCCGTCCAATGAACGAAAATTCATTGGACGGATTTATTTTTATATTAATCTATTCAGCTTCTCCAGCATGTTCTTGATCGATATCAATATGACGAACTGAGTAGCCGAGATAGAATAGTACGCCGATTCCGAGCCAGATAAAGTAACTAATCCAAGCTGGTAGGGTGATGTTTAACATTAAAACAACACACACAATGATTGATAGGATTGGTAGGACATTTCCAAACGGAACTTTAAATGGACGTGGTAAGTCTGGTTGTTGTTTGCGTAATAAAATTACGGCTAAAGAGATTAGACTGAAGACTGCCAGAGAACCAACGTTAGCAATTAAAGCTAAGTTTCTCATGTCCATAAATCCAGCAAGGATAGCTGCTAAAAGTCCATTTAACCATAATGTACGGTTAGGGCTGTGACTCTTTGAATTTAGGTGAGATAGTTGTCGAGGTAAAAATCCTCCACGACTCATCGCCATTGTAATATTAGCACCGGCGTAAACAAAGGCAAGTACCACAGCCATGATACCTAAAATGGCTCCGGCTGATACGATTTGAGCAGTCAAAGTGTGTCCTTTTGCTAATAATACAAATGCCATAGCTTCGGCAACATTAAGATCCTTGTAAGGAACTACCCCTGTCATTACTAAACTAACTGCTACATACAAAGCAGTTGAAACTACAAGTGAAATGATAATAGCACGAGGCAAGTTGCGTTGAACATTCTTAGCATCTTCGGCTGAAGTAGCTAGGGCATCAAAACCAAGAAAGGTGAAGAAAACGGTTGATGCTCCAACCATGATCCCACGACCACCGTATGGGAAGAAAGGATGCCAGTGAGCAGGGCGTATATGTTTAACACTAACAATGATGAACAAGAAAATCACAGTTAGTTTGATAATAACTAAGATGTTATTAAGTAATTTACTCTCACTAGTTCCCTTCGTTAATACAAGGGTGATAAATAAAATCATGATGATCGCAGGTAGATTCATAATTCCTCCTGCAGATGGTGCAGCTAGGAAAATCTTAGGTAAATGTACTCCAAATTCAGCTAAGAATGAGTGAACATAACCTGTCCATCCATTTGCAACTGTAGCGGTTGTAGTAATGTAAACTCCTAATAGAGTCCAACCAGCAAAGAAGGCCATAACCTGTCCAATCGTAACCCAAGCGTAAATATAGGCACTTCCGGAATTAGGAATAGTGGTTGAAAGTTCAGAATAACAAAGTCCAATCAAGCCACTAGCGATTGCGGCTACTAGAAAAGAGAAGATAACCGCTGGACCAGCAGTAGTAGCGGCTACAATACCAGTCAAAACCAAAATTCCAGTTCCAATCATCGCACCGATTCCCAGAATGGAAAGATCAAAAAGACCTAAAGAACGTTCGTCTTCCGACTTAATGCTGGCGTTTTTTAATACTTTATTAACGTCAATTTTATTTTTCATAGATTAGGTCGCCTCCTTTCCAAGCTAAAGGAGCAAATGTTAACCTTTATAAGGTGTGAATGGAAGGTCTAAACTATCTGCAACAGCCTTGGAAGTAAGGTCTCCTTGGTGTGTATTAATTCCTGTAAGGATTGTGTTGTTTTCAGCAGCTGCTTTATCAATACCTTTATTAGCAATTTCAATTGCATAATGTACTGTTGCGCTGGAAAGTGCTTCTGTCGCTGTCTTTGGAACAGCACCAGGCATGTTAGCAACTGTGTAATGAATAACATCATGTGTTACATAGATTGGATCTTCGTGAGTTGTTGCTCTCACTGTTGTTTCGAAGATACCACCTTGGTCGATAGGAATATCAACGATAACAGAACCAGGTTTCATGTTTTTAACCATTTCTTCTGTAACTAATTTTGGTGCCTTAGCTCCTGGGATTAGAACAGCACCAACTACTAAGTCAGCTTCTTCAACAGCTTTCTTGATGTTAGCAGTATTAGACATTAAAGTTTGAATCTTTCCATCGAAAATATTGTCGATTTCGGCTAAGCGTTGAGCATTAATATCAAGGATTGTAACTTGTGCGCCCATACCAACAGCAATCTTAGCAGCGTTGAAACCTACAGTACCACCACCGATAATAGCAACTTTACCGCGATGTACACCAGAAACACCACTCAAAAGAATACCTTTGCCACCATGTGCTTGTTCTAAGAAATGAGATCCAACTTGGATTGACATACGGCCAGCGATTTCACTCATAGGGAAGAGAAGTGGAAGTCCGCCGCCTCTACCAACCATTGTTTCGTATGCTACCCCTGTAACCTTCTTTTCGATTAAGGCTTCTGTTAATGGTTTATCTGCGGCCAAGTGAAGATAAGTATAGATGATTTGGCCTGGTTTGAAGTATTGGTATTCATTTTCCAAAGGTTCTTTAACTTTGATGACCATTTCTGTGTCCCATGCTTCTTCTGCTGAACCCATCTTTGCACCAGCAGCGATGTATTCTTTATCTGGAAAACCGGAGCCAACCCCAGCTCCTTTTTCGACAATTACTGAATGGCCTGCATGAACTAAGCTTGCTACAGCACTTGGAGTAGCACCAACACGTTCTTCTTGCTTCTTGATTTCTTTAGGTACACCGATTAACATAATAGGATACTCCTTTCCAAATAATGAATAAATATTCAAATAATTTCTCGTTTTTTGTTGATAGCGCTTTCA
>JAFEHB010000166.1_pt1 | contig 11300 bp, 11 predicted proteins | sample 9267121 | NCBI WGS metagenome assembly JAFEHB01 (sample SAMN17103336, study PRJNA684904) | human gut metagenome | isolation source: diarrhea sample from child under the age of five | host: Homo sapiens | place: South Africa: Mafikeng, Mafikeng Provincial Hospital | collected 2019-09 | reverse complement strand
CCTGCCCGCAAAGCCTTAATCCACCGTCGGGGCACGCCAACAAGGCCCGCCCTTTCCCGCGACGCCGGCGCCCATGTTGGCGTCGCCCTGCTAGCAAAGCCTTAATCCTTCGTCGAGCCACGCCAACAAGACCCGCCCTTTCCCGCGCTGCCGGCACCCATGTTGGCGTCGCCCTGCCGGCAGAGCCTTAATCCTTCGTCGAGTCACGCCAACAAGGCCTGCCCTTTCTCGCGCTGCCGGATCCCATGTTGGCGTCGCCCTGCCGGCAGAGCCTTAACCCTTCGTCGGGCCACGCCAACAAGGCCCGCCCTTTCCCGCAACGCCGGCGCCCATGTTGGCGTCGCCCTCCCGGCAGAGCCTTAATCCTTCGTCGGGCCACGCCAACAAGGCCCACCCTTTCCTGCGCTGCCGGAGCCCATGTTGGCGTCGCCCTCCCGGCAGAGCCTTAATCCTTCGTCGGGCCACGCCAACAAGGCCCACCCTTTCCTGCGCTGCCGGAGCCCATGTTGGCGTCGCCCTCCCGGCAAAGCCTTAATCCACCGTCGGGTCACGCCAACAAGGCCGTCCGGAAACCCATTTGGCGAGTGAATAATCTTTTTATAAGAAAAATTTATTTGAAAGCCCGCGCCTTCATGGTAGAATAAAGCAAGTATATGCGTGACTTAGTAAATATGTGACTTAGTAAAGAGAAAGGGGTGCAGCAATGAGAAAGCGGAACCTGCTGATATTCACGCTGGTTGTTGTACTGATGACCGCAATGTCCGCTCCGGTTTTCGCCGGTAGTAAGGGCGACCGGCCGGAACATAAAAAGACTCATACGGATAAGGTCTATGCGGCAAAAAAAGGCTCCATTTCGGTGGATACCCGCCTTCGGATTCGGGAAGACCGGGCGCATGTTCGGGTCCGGGTGAATCAGGGTGCCGCAAAGAAGACCACGCTGTACACCACGGTGTACCTGCTGAAATCTTCGAAAGGCCACTGGACCACCGTGGCCAGATGGACCGGGCGGGCCAATGGGAGAACCTTGAACCTGACCCGCAAGCGGAAGATTGTAAAGGGGCGGTATGTGGTAAAAAGCGTTTCCACCGTCCGAAGCGGCCGGGGCAGCGATACCTTGGTGGACTACAGCAAGGAGCGGTCCTGCAGGAAAAGATAAAAGACAATCGAAAACCCCCGGCGGTAGGGCTTGCAATCATGCAAGGGCCTGTTGCCGGGGGTTCGCATTTTACTGGAAATCCAGGTTAGTCATCCGTCATGCGGTCGATGGAGTTCTCCGCATCCAGCATTCCGCCGGACAGGATATTCAGAGCGGCTTCATTGTTGTCGTCGTCCATGTCTTCCACAACCCATGCGCCATCTTCCTTTGTCAGATGGAAGGTTGCGGTCTTCTTGTACTCCTTCTTCTTCAGTGCGGAAATCTGCTTGTGCAGCTTCTCGCTCATCACCTTGCTGACCTGCTCGTCGGAAGCGTTGGAGTTGTACAGGTCCATGGCTCCGGCAAAGAAGTCTTTGAAACCGGCCACGAAGGCGTCGCCCATCTTGTAGGTGGTGATATCTACTTTTACCGTGGCATCATCGCCGTTAATTTCTTCCTCGCCGATCTTGTATTCGAAATCGATCAGTCTTGGGTAGAAATCGTCGGTGAGCACCTTGTTCATTGCGGTGTCCATGCCTTCTTCGTCATCGTCGTCGTCCCAAGCTTCGGCGCCCAGATCAAAGGTGTTCTCTTCATATACCTTCTTGATGGCATCCTGATCCTCGTCTTGAATACCTTTGAGGAACTGATCCACCGTCTCCGATGGTGTGACCTCCGGCTTCGATACGGAAGAGCTGCCGCATGCACACAGCAGTACCAGTGCGCTCAGCAGCATCACAGATATTATTCTCTTCTTCATATAATACTCCTTTCGTTATTAGAAACGGTATCCCGTTCAGGTTCAACTTGAATTGATATAACCTTACACTATTGCCGGGAGGATATCAAGAAAGGCGGGTGAAAATTAAGAAAAGCTTTCGGAAATCTTAAGAAAGTGACAAAAAACGAAACCGGCATTTGCATGCCGGCCTCGTCAAAGAAAGGAAAATATATATATCCACGGGAGTTGCAACCTGCGCACCCCCGGATGGAAAGCTAGAATGTGGAGAAGAAATCCTCGATGGAATCTCCCCAGCTGTCATCCTGTTCCGGAACGCTGTTGTGGTGGCTTCCGGCGGAATCCTGAGATTGTCCGCTGCTTCCGGAACCGGAACCCGATGAGGAATCGGAGCGGCCGGAAGAGCCGGAACTGTTTGACGAATCGGAACTGTTTTTGGTTCCGCTCTTGATGATTTTCTTTATGATAGAATCCACCTCGTCAATCGGAATGGCGAACCCGATGTTGTCGATGGACGCTTCCGAGGAGGAACTGCCGGAGGAATATTTGGCATTGGTGATGCCGATGACCTCTCCGTACAGGTTGAACAATGGGCCGCCGGAGTTGCCGGAGTTGATGGCCGCATCGGTCTGAATCAGCTTCATGGTGTTGTTCTGGGAGAAGGTCACTTCCCGGTTCAGGGCGCTGATGGCGCCGGAAGTCAGGGAGAAGGTGAGCTCGCCCAGCGGATTGCCGATGGTCACCACTTCATCGCCCACGTTGGCGTCGGAGGATTTGCCCAGGGTCACCGCCTGGAGACCGGTGGCGTTAATCTTCAGCACCGCCACGTCGTAACTCTCGTTGTATCCCCGCACCGTCGCCTCGTAGCTCTTTCCGTTGTTGGTGGAAACCGTGATGGAATCCGCCCCTTCGATTACGTGGTAGTTGGTGACGATGTATCCGTTGGAGGAAACGATGAAGCCGGAACCGGAAGCCGCGGACTCCGTGGAGTAACCGAACATGTTCCGGGTGGTGGATTTGGTGGAGATTCCCACCGTCGCATCCACATTCTTGGCGTAGACCTGCGCCGCCGTCATCTTCTTGGAGGTATCCACGTTTTTCACGCTCACCGTGCGGTCCCCGCCGTTCCCTTCCAGAAGGGTGGCAGCGCCGGTGCGCTCGGCAATCATGGCACCCCCGAAGCCGGAGGCCCCGCCGATGAGTACGCAGCTCAGCACCGTGGCGATGGTCCGTTTCCTAAAAGCATGTTCCTTCGGCCGCTTCTGCCGAGGCGGTCGGCTGTTTTTATGGTCGTCCCGATTCTGTTCATTCGGATTAATCAGAACGAAGTCGGTGTGGGATTCGTTGAAATTATCATTCATGGGGAATCCTCCTTCATTGTCGTGTTTCATTTGATAGTACCAATATACTGAAAAAAACTTAATGAAAGCTTAAAGCAATATAAAAAGTTTGAAAAGGAAATTGCCGGTTCAATCATATTTTCATCATAAAAAGCGACTCATGTATGCTATAATAGTGTGGTCATTTTTTAGGAAGTCACTTGTAGGATAGAAAGGCAGTGGATGTTGAGAGGATTTATCGGAACAATGAAAGCGGGAAGAATTGCTGTTGCTGTGGTCGTAATGCTGATCATGGTCTTTTCGACTCTTCCGACATATGCCCTCCCAACGAAGGATACCGTGCGCCAGCCGGGCAAGGTATCGTCCAACCGCGCTTTCTATGGAATCGACGTTTCAGTATGGCAGGGAAATATCGACTGGGAGAAGGTGAAGCGTGCCGGAGCGGATTATGCATTTGTTCGTGCCGGAGCCACCGGACAGAATTCCTTTGAAATGATCAAGGATCGCACCTATGAAAAGAATATGGACGAAGCGGCAAAGGCCGGAGTGGCCCGGGGCGTGTATTGGTACTCCCAGGCGACCACCACGGAAGAAGCGGTAATCGAGGCGAAGGAAGTGTGCAAGTATGCAGAGGGCAGAAAGCTGGAGCTTCCGATTGTAATGGATATGGAGTTCTCCAACGGCAGACTGGATGCGGCATATGCAGGCTGGGTTTCGGAAGGCGGATCCGCCAACGCCCGGAAGCAGCTGACCCTGATTGCCGACGCATTCCTCAACTACTGCCGAGATCATGGATACACCACTTGCCTGTACGTGTCCCAGAGCTTGACGTCCAAGACGTCCGGCGTGGATGTGGCAAAGCTGGTGAATGACGGTCACGAGCTGTGGATTGCGCAGTACAATATAAACAACACTTCCTCGGAAGATTACACCTACTGGCAGTACAGCAGCATCGACCGCATCTCCGGAATTCGGGGCAGAGTGGACTCCAACTATATGTACATTCCAAAAAATAAAAACACCAACGGCAACAAGAAGATGGAAGCCACCATGGATTACGAGCAGCTGGCGTATACCGGCAATCCGGTGGAGCCGGAGGTGACCGTTCAGGATGGCGTGACGAAGCTCACGGAAAATCAGGACTACACTCTGGTGTACGCAAAGAACATCCGGAAGGGTACAGGCTATGTCATCGTAAAGGGCAAGGGCAAGTATCGCGGATATACGGAATGCGTTCCGTTCCGGATTGGCAGCAAGACCATCGAGAAGGAAGAGAAATCCAACGAGGTAACGGATGTGGTGACTTCGGAGGTCAACGGAAAGACCCGGGTTAAATTCACCGCAGCGGAGAGTAACGCAGGTAATTACCGAGTATTCTACAGAGATTCCAACAGCGAGGAATGGAAGCACGTGGACACCAACCGGACGGAAGTTTTCCTGGATGGCGAACAGAGTCAGGTGAAGGTCTCTACGGTAAAAGAAAACAAGGTCATTGCGACGGCGACTCCGAAGAACAACAAGAAGACCGATATTATCGATAAGGCCGTTCAGAACGACACCGAGCTTTCCGGTGTAAGCAAAGAGAAGACGAACAAGGTGCGACTGATTGATAAGGAGGTAAGCAACGATGTCACAACAAGTTCCGGAAAGAACTAGCCTTCGTGACCACCTTTCATCCGCACACGAGAAATGGCGAGAACATTCCCGTTTTCGCCGGCTTTCCAAGAAGAAGAAAATTATAGTAGGAATGCTGGTGTTTCTGGTATTCCTTCTATTTCTTTTGAGCGCAACGCTGAACCGCTACAACGGATACAATATTCTGCTGCTGGATCGGTACGTATCCTTCGACATGCCGGAGGAAGATACCCTGACGGCGAAGGAATGGAAGAAATTGGTGAAATCCGCAGAGGTGAGCAAGTATCCGGAAGCGCAGCTGAAGCGGGAAGAGAAGTACATCACCAGTCAGTACCACAAGCGGATTCGGGAATACGGATTGACGTATAAGGAATACCTGAAGGAGTCGGATTTGACGGAATCGGAATTCCAAGCGCAGGTGGAGAAGCTGGCAAAGGAGAATGTGAAGGAGAAGCTGATTCTTCATTCCATTTCCAGAAAAAAGAAGATTTACGTTTCTTCCGAGGAGATGAAAGCGGCGAAGCAACAGTTGATGAAAGACCGAGGGGCGACCAGTGAGGCGGATTACAAGAAAATCACCGGCGAGACTCTGGATGAGCATGCAGAGGAGATTGACTTGGAATCGAAGCTCCTGTACGGAAAGATTGTAAAAAATTAACAGGGAGACGGAGAGGTATGAATCATTCCTCATTCACCGGAAATACACATTTAGACGAACAGCAGCGAGCGGCCGCAGCGGATTGCAGCGGAAGCTCGCTGCTTCTTGCTGTGCCCGGAAGCGGGAAAACCACCACGCTTCTGGCCCGCCTGGAGAACCTGCTTCGTTCCGGCGTGCCGGACACCTCCGTGCTGGTAATTACTTTTACCAACAATGCGGCGGAGGAAATGAAGCAGCGGTTCCGGCGGCAGTATGGAAATAATCGGGTGGATTTTATGACCATCAACAGCTTCTGCTACCGCGTGGTTTGTTTTTATGCGGACAAAACGGGACGGCAGAAACCGGAAGACTTGACGGACACCGGGCTGCTTTTGCGCCGGATTCTCGTGGGCGTGGCGGGAGATTCTTTTCCCGGGGAGAGCGACATTCGGGAGTTCGCGCAGAAGATCACCTATATCAAGAATATGCAGCTTTCGGAGGGGGAGATTGAGAAGCTTCGAATCGGAGATTACCCGGCGAAGCCCCTGTACGACGCTTACGTCCGGAGCATGAAGGCGCAGAACGCCATGGACTACGACGATCAGCTGGTGTACGCCTGCAAATTCCTGGAGAAGGTGCCGGGGGTGCGGAACCATTACCGGCGGAAATATCCCTATGTGATGGTGGACGAGGCGCAGGATACCTCGTGGCTGCAGCATCGGATTTTGCAGATTCTCACACAGGACGGGGGAAATCTGTTCATGGTGGGGGATGAAGATCAGAGCATCTACGGTTTTCGGGCGGCGTACCCGGAGGCCCTGCTGGATTTTCAGCGCCACTATCCCGGGGGTAAGGTGCACCGCCTGGAGACCAACTACCGGTCCGGAAAGGACATCGTGGCCCTGGCGGATCGTTTTATTCGGCACAACCGAAAGCGATACGATAAAAACATGAAGCCCGCGGCGGAGTCTTCCGGCCGAGTTCGGGTGGAACCGGTGGCGCGGCGGTCCGATCAGTATCGGCAGATTGCCGACTGGATTCGGGAGGATCCGGAGCGGGAAACGGCGGTGCTCTACCGGAACAACGACAGCGCCATCCCTCTGATCTATCACCTGAGAAATGCCGGGATTCCTTTTCGGAACCGGGGGCTGGACACCCTGTTCTTCAGCAGCCGGGTGGTACGGGACGTAAAGGATATCCTGGGATTCGTCATGCACCCGGCGGACAGCGAGCTGTTCTGGCGAATTTACTATAAGTTAAATTATCGGATTCCGAAAAATGCAGTGGGCGATGCGGTGCGGCGGATGGACTTTCGCCGGGAGGATCCCATCCTGGCGGCTTTGACGGAATCGCCGCTGATGGGCCGGCAGAAGAAGGAAGACCTGCATATTCTACGGGATAACCTGAAGGATATGCGCCATCGCAACAATGCGAAAGAGGCTTTGGAAACGATCCGCACCGGCATTCGGTACCGGAACGAGAAGAGCGAGAAGCTCTTCGTGCTGGAAGCGCTGACGGACCCCGCAGACACCATTGCGGAGTTCCTTCAGAAGTTGTGGGAAATGGAGCAGGTGATTTCTGCCGGCGAGATCGAGAGTCCGGAGACATCGGATGCCAAAGTAATTCTCAGCACGATTCACGGCAGCAAGGGAATGGAGTACGACCGGGTGATTCTGGTGGATGCCGTTCGGGATGTGCTCCCTTCCTCAGAAAACGACCGGGAGGAGGAGCGGCGCATCTTCTACGTGGCAATTACCCGAGCCCGGGAGGAACTGATTCTTCCGGACTACGGAGACTGCTCGTCCCCATTCCTACGGGAATGTTTCGGAAAAATGCCGGACCACAGCGGAAAGCAAAAGGATGTACGTCGGATGGATTCCCGGGCGCTCCGGGAGAAGGCGGCGGAATTCGTTCCGGGAGCCGAGGTTCGGAGCCGGAATTTCGGCGTGGGCGTCATCCGTTCCAGCGAAGGGGATTTCCTGGAAGTGCACTTCCAGAAGGACGGGAAGACCCGCAAGTTCGTGAAGAGCATCTGCATTGAGAAGGGCTCACTGGAAATCCTGCGCAAATGAAAAACCCTGCGGCGGTCTGATATGTACCCGGAATCCTGGACACATATCAGACCGTTGCAGGGTTTTAGCGTTGTATCAAATTCTCTACGCCTTCTTCTTCGCCAGTCCGTTCTCTAGCGCAGCCGGCAGGAAAATGCTCAGCAGGATCAGTCCGCAGCCGATGATTCCCAGGAAGGTGAACCGCTCGCCCAGGAAAATCACGCCCAGAACAACCGCCGCCAGCGGATTGGTCGCCACGTACAGGCTGGCCCGCTCCGGCGTGGTGTATTTCTGCCCCACCGGCTGAATCGTGAAACCGATGGCGCCGCACACCAGTGCCAGGTACAGAATCGCACCCCACTCCGGCGCGGATGTCGGGATGGTGAAATCCTCGAAGATAAACGCCGCCAGCAAGCTGAAGAATCCGATGAAGAACAGATGGAAAACTCCGATGTTCAGCGGGTTGTCATCCACCGTAACCATATCCATGACCACGACGGTAATCGCGTAGCTTACCGCACCGCCGAAGACCAGCAGTTCTCCCGGCGTAAATGCCAGCTTGCTGCCCTTCAGGGTCATGAGTGCGATGCCGGCGAGAGCAATCAGCGCACACAGCACATCCATGCGTTTCGGCAGCCGGCGATATACGATGGCCGCCAGCAGCGGCACGATAACCACCGACGTATTTTCTATAAAAGCAGTTGTGGAGGACGGCGTCGTCCGAAGTCCCAAGAGTTCAAACGCCATGCAGCAGAAATAGAAGAAACCCACAATTGCGCTGTGCAATACTTCCTTTTTGGTAACACTGCGAATCTGCTTGTGAAAAATCAGTGCCACCACCGCAAATGAAATCAGGAACCGAATGCCGCACAGCGTGAACGGCCCGATGGTTTGCATGGCCAGTTTGCTGAACAGCAGCGACGTTCCCCGTAAAGTGAGTCCCAGCGCAATCAGCGCTTCTGCTTTTCGTTGAGTCATCTCAATACCCCCTGTAAATCCTCCGACAAAAATATTTTCTTTTAACCATAGATGTTCCGTCCATCCCCTTATGAACTGTAACATCGGGTAAATTATACCACCGCGGGGGATTCGAGAGCAATATTTTGCGCAATGAATTATTCCCGAGAAACCACCAGGATTCCGCCGCATACCAATACCAAAGCGATGAGGACAGAACCGTTCAGCACGCCGTGTTCCGAGAGGATGACGGAGGAGAGCAGCACTCCGGCCACCGGCGTGACGAAGTTGAACACCGTCACATGGCTCACCGGGTGGTACTTCAGCAGAACACCCCACAGGGTGTAGGCGGCGGAGGAGATGAAGGCCATGTACAGGAGCAGCAGCAAGGATGTTGGGGCTCCCACCGTCATTCGGCCGCCGAAGAGGAAGGCCACGATGGCCATGGTCAGTCCGCCGGTGAAAAATTGCCAGCCGGAAAGCAGCACCGGATTGTGATCCCGGGAGAAGATTTTAATCAAAATCGACGCCATGGAGGAGGCGAACACGGAAAGGAGGATAAACCCCTCCCCGTTCCAGGCGAAGCCGAAATCCACCGTCTGACCGACGGTCTCCACCAGGAGCACCCCGGAAAACCCCAGGAAGCAGCCGATGAATTTTTTTATCGTCATTTTCTCCAGCCGGAACATGTACACCGCCAGCAGAATCGCCACGAAGGCGCCGGTCCCGTTGATGATGGAGGAACGCACCGCCGAGGCGTGGGCCAGGCCCATATAGAAGAAGATATATTGCAAAATCGTCTGGAAAAGGGCCAGCGCAGCGATGGGCTTCCAATCGGATTTCTCCGGTAAAAGCAGTTTCTTCTGCGGCAGACTGCCCGCCAGGATCACCAGGATTCCTGCCAGCGCAAAACGGCAGCCGGCAAAAAACAGCTGTCCGGGAACGTCGCCGGAGGCGATGGAGAACAGGCGGTAGCCGACCTTGATGCACGGATAGGCGCTGCCCCACAGGGTGCAGCAGAAAATGGCCGTGATGACCAGCGTGGATGTTTTGGACCAGAATTGTTTCATGAGATTCTTCCTTCTATCTATATGCGTTTTTATAATCTTTCGGACACGATGAACATTATACATCAAAGACGGCGACTTCGGTAGTGGCGGGGACCATTCGCAAAATATGATTTTACAAGGGCTCCGGTTCGGCATATAATAGAAAGGCCGCTTTGCGAAACGGGCGGCATAGGACGAATTAAGGAGAGTAAAATGAGTAACACGATTAAAGAAAAAGCCCCGGGCTTTGCGGTCTGCTTCCTGCTGGCACTGCCGGCATGGTTCATCGGGAAACAGTTTCCGGTGGTGGGAAGCGCGGTAATCGCAATCCTGTTGGGCATGATCATCGCCCTGTTCTGGAAGGACCAGGGAAAAGCGAAGAAGGGAATTAAATTCACCTCCAAGTACATCCTGCAGACGGCGGTAGTGCTGCTGGGCTTCGGCATGGACCTGGGCGTGGTTCTTCGCACCGGCGGACAGTCCCTTCCGATTATCATCAGCACCATCGCCACCTCGCTGATTCTGGCGTGGGTGCTCCACAAAGCAATGCACATTCCGGGAAACATTTCCACCCTGGTGGGCGTGGGTTCCTCCATCTGCGGCGGATCGGCCATCGCCGCCACCGCACCGGTTATCGATGCTGACGACAAGGAGGTCGCTCAGGCGATTTCCGTCATCTTTTTTTTCAACGTGATGGCCGCCATCTTCTTCCCGATGCTGGGCGCCGCCATCGGCTTCGACACCCACAGCGGCGAAGCTTTCGGCATTTTCGCGGGAACGGCAATCAACGACACCTCCTCGGTTACGGCGGCCGCCGCGACCTGGGACAGCATGTGGAACCTGGGCGCCGAAACTCTGAACAAAGCCGTAACGGTGAAACTCACCCGGACGCTGGCGATTATCCCGATTACTTTGGGTCTGGCCATCCACCGCGCCCGCAAATCTTCCGGCTCCGGTAAAAACAATTTCAGCCTGAAGCGGGCATTTCCGATGTTCCTTCTGTATTTCGTAATCGCTTCGGTAATCACAACCCTTGCGGGTATGGCGGGTGTTTCGGCGGAAGTCTTTGCCCCGCTGAAGGAACTGAGTAAATTCTTCATCACCATGGCCATGGCCGCCATCGGTCTGAACAGCAACCTGGTGGAACTGGTAAAATCCGGTGGAAAGCCAATCGCTCTGGGCGCCGTGTGCTGGGCCGGCATCACCGCCGTGAGCCTGCTGATGCAGCACGTGATGGGCATTTGGTAAGGTGAAGTGAAAACCACAATTGAAAAACGCAAACGCAAATCGAAGCGGACGTCTCCGGATGCCCCGCTTCTTTTTTGTGGAAAAATTAAACTGCGAATCGAATGACAGAAACAGTAGTGTGAAGAACTGATTGAAGAATTAAATGAATTGGAATATGACTCCGGAAATTACAAGCAATGTAAACAAGGAGCTGGAAGAGCTGAACAAAGAAACAAAGGATAAGCTGAAGAAGGTCAGCGACAAGTCTTACACCGGCAAATGGTTTGCCGTTAAGAAGGTAAAAGTAAAATAACATCATTCATAAGGACACCGAGAATATGTAAATCAAGCGAGATGCCGAGGTATATACTTCGGCATTTTGCGTTCAGTTCTGTGAAGTTACTTTTACAATTAACCTTTTTAAAAAAAGTTTTAAAAAGTTGTTGACAAGTGCCCGTAACGCGAGTATAATTCTATATTGTCGTCACCGAAAAGCGAACGCTTCTCGGAGGCGCAGCGTGCAGGCTCCA
>JAFEHB010001213.1_pt1 | contig 11371 bp, 11 predicted proteins | sample 9267121 | NCBI WGS metagenome assembly JAFEHB01 (sample SAMN17103336, study PRJNA684904) | human gut metagenome | isolation source: diarrhea sample from child under the age of five | host: Homo sapiens | place: South Africa: Mafikeng, Mafikeng Provincial Hospital | collected 2019-09 | reverse complement strand
GTACATTGACCCGAGCTGTCGTAGGCTCAACCACCGATTATGTCGTCAATCATTCGAAATGTACGGTGTTGGTCGTGAAGTAACTCAATGAATTCCGAGAAGTAGATAAGGTAATTTAAAAGATAAGTTGGCCACAAGATATCTTATTATGACTGAAGAGAAAAAGACCTTTTTTCGTTAAATTAATGAAAAAGGTCTTTTTTAAAACGAAAAAAGAGAATTATGGGTGCTTTTAGTGAAAAGAATATAGAGGATGAAAAATTAATATCGTTTGTTCTATAAGAATGTCAAAAATTTGTTGATAATGAAATAGTTTATGACAACACTAAAAACAAGAACATGGTTCAAAAATGTTGTCCTATCAAAGCGGCTTAACGGGCTTAAACCGTCGATCCCATCCTTAAAATAAAGAGCACTACTGAATAAATCAGTAGTGCTTTTTATTTTGTTTTCATCCTTATTGTAACTTCTACAGAAAAATAAATGCTACTAATTGGAAAAGGAGATGTTAAATAGCTAAATGAGTCTAGTCGATGTGAACAGAATGAAAAACGCCGAAAAAATAGGCAAAAAATAAGAGGATAAGAAATCCTTGATAAAATAGATTTAGTTGAGCAAAGAGAATGAGAGCATCTCTTTGGCTTTGATTTTCTATCAATCCAGAAAGTGATTTTTGATGAGGAAATAGACTGTTTGACAACTCTTTATAATATAAAAGCTGTCATCACTCCTATATTAAAAATCGAAGGAGGAAAGGGAGGGGTAAGACAAAACACAAAGTAATGAGTAGAATGTCGCGTGCGTCACTTTTAAAAATTGGTGGTTTTAGGTTTTTTTCTAAACAAATTAGAAAATTATCAGAGCTTTGATGAACGAAGAAAAGTTGAAATACTATCTTTTAAAGCTTACTGTTTTTTCTCTCTATGTTAGTTAAGTAGTGTATTTTATTGTTTATGTAATTAGGAGTGCAAGACTAAGAGAACATTTTTGTTGCTAAATAGAAAAAGAGGAAGATAAAGGAGGTGTCCTTAAAGATTATTACTCATTACATTTGCCTCATACATGAAATGCGTATAAAGATTGTGTATTAGATAAAAACTTTTTCATTAAGGAGAACAACAGAACTTTAAGCGAAGTAAAAGGGGGATTAACTATGGATAAGTTCAATAAGCATTATTTACTTGTATTCTCAGTAGTATTGTTGTTAGTGATGCTTGTTTTTATGCAGTATAGAGAATATCCTGATTATTTTGTTATCACAGTTGTTTACTTAGTTAGTAGTTATTCACTCCTATATAAGTTTAGAAATAGTTCGATAATCTCTAAAGCTATACTCTGTTTTACTTTATTGATTTTTGGTCTATTATTTTTATCCTTTGGTCTGTAAGATTACCCCTCCAAAATATCTCGTTTTTCTAATAGAGTTGACAAGAAATCGTGATGGAAGTCCAGATCAAATCTTTTTAATATTTCCAAAGCGTCATCCATTTTATTTCTATCTTTGTAGATGTATCCTTCAAAAAAAAGAATCAGAACTTTACTTTTTAAATCATCACTCGATATATATTTGGTAAAGGAAATTAGTGTTTGTTCCATTAATTGTATTTCTTGTCTTTCTGCAAATAAGATTAATGAATTTATGTACATTTTTTCTATTAATTGATATTTCTGAAAAAGTTGTCTATAAGTTTCAAATTTCTTTTCAATAGATTTTAGAGTAAAGCATATGTAATCTGTTTCAAAAAGATACATAACATTGATAAAAATTGTTGATTCGAATCTTCCCCAAGTCTCTACTTTATCTAAATAGTACTGAAATTGTTTTTTAAATTTTTTTTTCTCAGTATTACTCAAAGGGCTTATATTTAATTTATCTAAGGCTAATTTGTACTGGCTAATTAAATGAAAGTAATAGAAGTCATTATTACTATTGTAGAGTTTTTCTAGTTCATCAACGTAATTATTTAAACTGTTGAATTTCTGGTTATAGTATAGTTTCTGTAGTTTCTCTGCAATTTGGTGTTTCTCATTTTTTTCGGCATGGCTCAAAAATACGAATTCTTCAAGTGAAACATTTAATTTGTCTAAGTATTGAAGTAGGATATGGAACTTCATAGATGTTCCTTCAATTTCGTAGCTGCTTAGAGTATTTCTATTTGAAATATTACGAGCTAGAGCTGCTTGAGAAAAATTTCTCTCAACTCTTAATTTTTTTAATAGTTGATTATGATCCATTTTATCACCTCATCGATTAATTTTAATTCCTTGATTTAGGTAGATGGTTTATCAATAATTTCCATTAATAAAAAGAAAGTAGGTGTAAATATGCAAAACCTATGGGAAATTGTATTTTATTTTCTTCCTTTTAATTTCTAAAGTCTACTTTGTTCCAAATGTAAAAGTAATACATTTTAGTATGATCAGGTTGATATGACAAATTCACTGTGCTCTAATAGTATTTTTAATTTTAAAATCAATTATCAGAATAGTCAATAAATATAAAAGACTTAAGATTAGTAACTTGTGTTAGAACACTGAATCTGAGGTAATTCACAGAATTAAAATTTTTAAGTTAAAAAATTTTTCTTTTGAAAGAACTGATTTGTACATTTTTATTATAAAAGGAGTGATACATGATGAATGAAGAAAAATTAATTAATCTGATTGCTAATCTGATGGAGGAAGAAGGAGATCCTAGAGAAGTTAACCTCTCATCTGATTTTGTTGAAGATTTAGGGTTTGATTCATTAAGATACTTATTATTGATTACGAGTATTGAAGAAGAATTCAACATAGAAATCACAGAATCTGACTTTGTAGGAATTGCTACAGTAAATGATATTATCTTAAAGTTCAACGAGATGAAAGGGTAAAAATATATGGGGAAAAGAGTTGTAATAACAGGAATCGGTCCTGTTACGCAGTTGGGAATTGGAAGAGAAGATTTCTTCGAAAATTTATATAATGATGTAGTTGTTACTCAAATAGTACCTAGGGAATTAAAGGATAGATTCAAAATTAAAAGTAACTATTATATTCCTAAAGTTGATTCTGACTCTTTAAACATGGATAAAAAGTATTCAAGACTTACGACAGAAAGTTCTTTGTTAGCAATTAAGGCCGCACAGTTAGCCATACAAGATGCGAAGATGGAAAATGATATAGATAACAATACGGCAGTATTGATGGGATCAGCTGTAAGTGATCTAAGCCATGTTTTTAAAAACTATGAAAATTATGTTTCTGGTAAAGGGATAAATAGAATGATCAGCCCAATGAGCATGCCGAATGCTCCAAGTGCCTGGATTTCCATTTCTTTGGGATTGAATGGAGACAATCATCTAGTTAATGCTGCATGTGCGTCATCAACATTTGCTATTGGAGAAGGTTTTAGGAAAATAAAACATGGGTACAATGATGTCACTATTTGTGGTGGAATAGAGTATTTATATGATGAAAATTTATCTCTTCTAAAAAATTTTGAAGCATTAACCGTACTTTGCAAAAATGAAGAAGGAATAGCGCTTCCTTTTTCTAAGAAGAGAAGTGGATTTATTTTTAACGAGGGGTGTGCTTGCTGTTTAGTTTTGGAAGAGTATGAACATGCTAAAAAAAGAGGTGCTGATATTTATTGCGAAGTTGTAAACTACGAATCGCTTTGTGAGGCTCATAGTGTATTAAATATTCGAGATGATGGTTATTTTATTACAAGTATGTTGAAGAAACTTATAAAAGAAGAGAAAATTGATTACTATAATGCGCATGGGACAGGTACTAAGTTAAACGATGAAGTTGAAGCTAAAGCAATTGTGGATATTTTTGGTAATGAGGAAAGTCAACCTTTTATAAACTCAACAAAAGCTTTTTTAGGGCATAGTATTGGTGCTAGTGGTGCAATTGAAGCAGCAGTATGTGCTCATTCTATAAAAAATAATATTATTCATGGGAACAATCTTGTCGAACCCATGTCAAATTTAAATTTAGTTTCAAATCATACAAATACAGAAATTAATTCGGCAATCTCTGCATCCTATGGATTTGGAGGGCATAATGGAGCTTTACTATTTAAAAAAATATAGGAGAAAAGCATGTTTGAACACAAACCACTATTTACCAAAAAATTTTTGAATAGATTTACTATTTGCTCTGAAAAAAAAGGGTGTGAAGAGGTAGGTGATTCAAAAGTAATAATTCTCTATTCACTAACCCAAATTATTCACACTATTAATATATTGAAGAATTATGTCAGTATTTATGAACCTGACTTTTCTTCAAAAGATGAGATAAAACGTATTTTTGAAGGGAAAACTTATGTAGATATAATTAATGAATATCCGTTAAGAGGAAGGGAAGTGTCAAAAGTTCTAGAAATAATAGATAAGATTGGACTCCCTAGAGATTATGAACAAAAAATGGAAAATGAAGGGGAACATGTTGATAAAGCATTAGTTCATAAAGTAAATTCTTCTAATGTTCTAGTGCGTAGGTCAGTGTTATTAAGTGATACTTCTCACTATTTATTCGAAGGTGAATATGACACTGATGAAATAGTTTTAGATCACGTCCATCAAGATCATGTTGAATCTACACTATTGAATGAATTATGCAGACAAAGTACTACTGCAAGCTTAAATCTTTCAGAATCAACTTCTCGAATTTTTATTTTACTACAGGAACGGAAAATATTCAAAAAAATTGTCAATAGAAACTTTCCTTGTTACATACAAACGTTTTCCTATGGAAAACGGGAAGGAATAGGCTACAGTGTTTTTGCAGTGTATCAATTTGGAAGCTTATGCTTGAAAGGCTACTTTTCAGGAATAAATTACAAAGATAGGAAGGAATATCGAAACTAATTGTTTAAGTATAAACAAAGGAAGGACTTTACAAAAATGAAGAAATTAAAAGTAATTGCTTGTGATATTGATGGTGTTTTATTGGAGGACACGTTCAGTCCAGTTTTATATTCATTAGCTGAAAAATTTGGTTATCCATATACTAGAGAGCTAGAAAGAAATATGTTTTCTAGACCAAGGGAGGAGTCACTACAATACGTCCTTAAAAATGTCATGACAAGCTCTGCTAATAATAAATTAGGAAAAGAAAATAACTTAATAAATTACTATTTTTCGGAAAGAAAAAAATACATGTCTAAGAATCCTTCAGGACTAATTGACGGTGCGCTAGAGTTTCTGCAAAGAATGGCACAGCTAGATATTGAATTAATTTGCTACGGTGGTTTAGAGGAGAAAGATATTGTTGCAGATTTTTCTCCTTGTATGCAGTATTTCAGTGAGTATATTTGTACAAATGACTTCAGACCAGGATTAAAAGAAATAACGAAGGATAAAAAGAAGATTGATTATAACCAAATATTGTTTATTGATGATGTGAATACTGTGGCGGAGGCAGCCAAGTCATTAAATATTCCATTTATTGGTATTCCTGCGAATCACTCATGGGGATACCAAAGAGAAGATATGGAAAATACAGGTGTGAAATATTTAGTTTCGTCAGTCAGAGAGATTGATAAGAATATGATTTACAAGATTGATCAAGATATCGCTGAAGGGAAAATCTGGAAATAATAGTTGTGATTCATGCCCGTATAGAATTGTATAAATCAATACGGGCATTGATTTTGTTACGGATGACATCACTAAACAAAAGAGGTGATAAAAATGCCCTATTCAACTTCTTTTCCATTGGCGATAGAAGTCATTATTTTTATCCATATTAATAATGAAGAAAATTGTCATGAATTCCTTTCAACAAGGATTATTGCTGAAAACTTGAACATTCCTCTTTCAACGACAATCAAAATTATCTCCAAACTTATTCGATCTAATTTATTGGAGTCAAAAGAAGGAGCTCATGGAGGAATAGCTACAAAGAAAGATCTTTCTGAAATAAGTTTATACGAAGTGTTGGTTTCAGTAGAGAATAACGTTTCGTTATTCAAAATACCCAAAAATTTTACCAGTAGTATGAGAAAATACCAAGAAATTTTTGATAAAGGATTGGCAGCGTTAAACCAGTTAGAAGATGATACGACAGCCTATTTAAAAGAAGTTTCTTTAAAAGATTTGCTGTAAAATTTTTTCTCTTTAACTAATCAAAATAAGTGTTAGGTTGAAATAGTTGGGATAAATTGGAGGTTTTACGATGAGTTTTATTGAATTTATTGATGTAAAAAAAGTGTATAAGTCAGGTGAGGTAGAGATAGAAGCTGTTAAAAGCGTAAATTTTTCAATTGAAAAAGGGGAATTAGTAATTATTGTTGGTGCTAGTGGTGCTGGTAAAACAACAATATTAAATATGCTAGGTGGTATGGATACTATTACCTCTGGTGAAATTCGGATGGGCGGATCAGATATCGGTTCATACAATGATAAAGAACTAACAAGTTATAGAAGAGAAAATGTTGGGTTTGTCTTCCAGTTCTATAACTTAGTTCAGAATTTGACAACAAGAGAAAATGTTGAACTAGCAGCTCAGATTTGCTCGAATCCACTTGAAGAAGAATCAGTTCTTACACAGGTAGGTTTATCCCATCGATTAGATAATTTTCCTAGTCAATTGTCGGGAGGAGAGCAGCAAAGAGTAGCTATTGCTAGAGCAATTGCTAAAAATCCTCAACTGTTACTTTGTGATGAACCGACAGGAGCTTTAGATTTTGAAACAGGAAAAAGAATTTTAAAAATCTTACAAGATACCTGTTTGATCCATGGGAAAACAGTTATTATTATCACGCATAATACTGCTTTTGAAGCTATAGGAAATAGAGTGATTAGAGTGAATAGTGGAACTGTAGTTGAAGAAAGGATTAATGTCGATCCATTGCCAGCGGATGAGGTGGTGTGGTAATGAAAAATATTCTTATAAAGAGTAATAAAAGAAATATTGTTCAAACATTAGGTCGGTATTTATCTCTTATCGGAGTTACCTTCTTAGGTGCTGGCGTATTAGCTGGCTTGTTAGCAGTTGCTCCAGAGATGCATAATACAGCGGATAAATATTTTGAATCACAAAATTTAATGGATGTGCGGATTGTCTCGCCATTAGGTTATTCAGAAAATAATATAGAGCAAATAGAACAAATGGAGGAAATCGAAAACTATTATTTAGGAACAGTTTTCGATGCTGTCGGAAGTATAAACGCAACACAATATACTATCAGAGTCCATAGTCAACCATCTGAAGAAGCTGCTATAAATCAACTTCAACTTATTGAAGGACGATTACCTAAAGGGATTGGTGAATTAGTGATTGTTTTGCCGCCAGATGGAGTAGGTGATATCAATGTTTCAGATGAAATAATTTTTGATACAGAAGATACGGAGGAAATACTCAAAACAGATACATTTACCATTGTTGGGATAGTGGAAAGTGGATTATACACACATAATATTCAAGGGAATAGTTCGGAAGGGAGTGGAAATATTGATTTTGTTTTATTTGGCTCCCCAGATAGTTTTGGAGAGAATGTGGAAAATGAAATCTATGTAAAGCTTTCATCAACTAAAGGATATAGCAGCTTTTCAAGTCAATACGATCAAAATGTTCGTTCTGACGCAAATAAAATCGAAGAACTAGGTATAGAGCAAGCGATGCAGCGATTTGAGGAACTAGAAAAAGAAGTCTTGCAAGCAGAGGATGATTTTCTTTCAAAAAAACAGGATGCTGAACGAACATTTATAGAAACAGAAGAACAACTCGCAAATGCAAAGAGGGAACTGGAAAATCAAAAACAAATGCTGAGTCAAAGCGAAGCAATGCTATCTGATATGGAATTTCAACAAAGCAGTTTGTTATTGAAAGAAAAGGAAGAAGAATATAAACAGGCCGTCGATCGTTTTGAAGAAGAAAAAAATAGAATAGAGAATGATCTTAAAGATGCTGAAAATCTTATCCAAAATTCGAAACAATTACTAGAAGATATTAAGCAACCTCAGTGGTATACAGAAACAAGAAATCAAAACCAAGGATATGCAATCTACAAAGGAGACGCGCAAAGTATGGCAGGGCTTGCTACTATCTTCCCCATCATCTTCTTCTTAGTAGCTTCTTTGGTTTTAGTAACAACAATGACACGGATGATTGAAGAGGAACGGTTGCTAATAGGAACATTAAAATCATTTGGCTATTCAAATCTCCGTATTATGAATAGATATTTAGGATACTCACTTTCAGCTTCTATTGTAGGAAGTAGTATTGGCGTATTTGTAGGGTTTCGTACACTCCCATGGATTATGTGGCAAGCATATTCATTTAACTATAGCATACCAGACATCGAAATGAACTTTTGGTGGAATTATGCAGTTCTTGCAATCGGTGTAATGCTATTGATCACCACGCTTGTGACATATATAATCACTCGGAAGGCTTTAAAAGAAACCGCTGCAGCATTAATGATTTCTAAAGCTCCCCCAGCGGGAAAAAGAATTTTTCTTGAAAAAATTTCTTTTATTTGGCGTAAATTATCATTTACTCAAAAGGTTACACAACGAAACATTTTTTTAGACAAGAAAAGAATGTTAATGACAATTATTGGAATTATTGGAAGTGCTGCGTTACTTGTAACAGGTTTTGGTTTGAGAGAAAGTGCAGATCAGTTTCCAATTGTTCAATATGAAGAAATCATGACTTACGATTTGGATACTCTTTTTACGGAATCTGAGATGATAAACGATGAGATAGAACAGTTGTTTCTTGACAAAGATAGGGTAGAAGATTATTTATTCATTCGAGAAGAATCTATTGAGATCTACAAAAAAGGTTTATCAGACGGAAAATTCTATATTAATATGGTTTCTGCTAAAGAACCTGCTGATTTAACAAAATTCATTCATTTATCCAATCAACAGAATCAAATTGACTTTGATGAAAATAGTGTTGTATTAACCCATAATATTGCTTCTATTTTAGGAATATCTGTTGGTGACAAAATTGAAATTAAACCATTATCAAATTCAGATTTTGAAGAACTTGAAGTGACTGATATTTCAAAAAATTTAGAAGGCAACTTTTTATATATTAGTGAAAATAGATTTGCAGAAATATTTCAGGAAGCCCCCCTATATAATCGTGGATTACTATATGTTTCGAATGAATTTTCTGGTGATGAATTATCTAAAGAATTATCTAAGTTGCCTGTTGTTAAAAACGTGGATACATTAGAAGATAAAAAACAAAGTTTAGAAGAGAATTTAAGTAGTATTACTATGATTGTTATTATCTTAATAATCGTAGCGAGCATGTTAGCGATCGTTGTACTCTACAATGTGACAAACATAAATATCGAGGAGAGAAGTCGAGAAATTGCAACATTGAAAGTACTAGGATTTTATAATAGTGAAACAGATACGTACATTTTTAGAGAAATTATCCAATTAACTTTCATGGGAAGTGCATTGGGATTAGTATTAGGCGTTTTTATTTTTAGAGAAATCGTTCAGTCTATAGGAACAGAATACTGGATTTTTGGCACAGAACTATCATGGAGACCATTTCTATATGCTTTTACTTGTATAGCATTGTATACTTTTTTGGTTAGTCTGCTTATGATTCCAAAAATAAGAAAAATAGATATGTTGGCATCTTTGAAATCAAATGAATAAAACTGTTATCAGCAACCTAAATTAAGAGGTGACTATGGTTTTGACGAGCGGAATAATTATAATGGGGGGGATTTGCTTTCTTATATTTTTGTTAATTGGACTAATGAGTACAACTAATGAAAAAAAATTGTTAAAGTTTGATATTCCCATAATACTAAAATTGAGGAAATTGAGTTCTAGAAAACTAATAATAATTTGTAAGTTATTTTCAAGCTTAGGAAGTATCTTTTCCATAATGGTTATCACATTCATATTAATTTTTTATTTGATATGGAAGAATAACAACCAACTGGTTATCTTCGTGGTTATGAATAATATAGTATTTGGGATAGGTAGTAACTATTTTATAAAAAAATTCTTTCATAGAAAAAGACCAAGGGGAAAGAAGTATGTTTTAGCGTATCATACAAGTTACCCTAGTGGACATACTATGGGAACGCTTATATGTTATGCAACACTAGGGATTCTATTTTATGATACTGTAATTAATAAGTCTGTTCAGATAGTAATATTAATAATAATATCTACAGTAGTCTTGATAATCTCTGTTAGTCGAGTAATTTTAAGAGTCCATTATCCCTCAGACGTCATTGGTGGTTTAGCATTAGGAATTACAATAATTTGTCTAACCACTTATATTTTTATCTAACAGTTTAAAATCTCGCCTGTTATCATTTATCTTTCTCATAAATTAAAAATAAATTGTGTCTGTTAAATAATGGGAATTTAAAAGAGCTAGGTTATAGATTGTTGGACGATATATTATATTGTTTGTCATAATGAGATTCTGAAAGGGAGAATATTTAATTAGAGGTGAGTGATTGTCTTTTCAAAAAAATAGTAATGAGTTAGTGCGAGATAGAGTTAGTAAAGATAATCTGATTGCAACCGAGATGTTTCGAGTAAATAAAAGTAATCTTTACTTAATCATTTCTATCCTTGTGGGTACTGTGAAGTTAGAGTATCAAAGTCAAAAAAAAATCTGGAGAAAAGGGGAACCGATTTTAGTGGTGACCTATTTGAACCAACAATATGAAATAACAGCTGACTTTGATGGAAGGGTCATAAAATATATCTGTGAGCCGAATCAAATAGTTGATTATGGGACTGCATTGTTTATATTTGAGCGTATTAATTTTATGGGAAAAACACTATGAAAATGATATATACAACGGGATGGTGACTTGCGAGAAATTACGAGATTGAAAAATATATGAAAGAATAACCAAAAGTTATTTCTGAACGATTGGGGCATGCTGACGTTAAGACGATGTTATCTATTTATCAACATGTAACGAAACAAATTCATGAAGAGTCGAGCAATCGGTTTGATGAATTTTTTTATTCTCAGACAAGTTGAAAAAGTCGTTACTAAAGTCGTTACTAAATTCAAAAAAAAAGACAACGTCCGACAAACGTTGTCCTACTAAAGCCACTTGACGGGCTTGAACCGTCGACCTCATCCTTACCATGGATGCGCTCTACCAACTGAGCTAAAGCGGCGTGTTATTTAACACAAGATATAGAATACCGTAAAGGCGCTGCTTTGTCAATGAGATTTTCGGATATTTCTTGAGAAAAACACTTTGCGGGAAGGGAAGTTTCTAAAAGGGGATTTTCTTGAAAAAAAGGAACAAAAAATTGATTTTTGCTCTTGCTAAATTATCTGACTATTTGGTATAGTACAGATAGATTCTTCCGGCATAGCTCAGTTGGTAGTAGCGCATGACTGTTAATCATGATGTCGTAGG